>Ga0208433_1000402_pt1 | contig 19112 bp, 12 predicted proteins | sample 3_EtaG_FD_184075 | JGI IMG/M metagenome (GOLD analysis project Ga0208433, IMG submission 184075) | Marine viral communities from the Subarctic Pacific Ocean - 3_ETSP_OMZ_AT15126 metaG (SPAdes) (version 2) | ecosystem: Environmental > Aquatic > Marine > Oceanic | place: Pacific Ocean | collected...
TTCTTTTTTAAACCGATTCAAGATGGTATGGATCGACCTAAAACAGAACTAGCATACAGAGTACCAGCTTCTAAATTAACTAGAAGAAAAATAGAATTAGGTACAAAAGAAAAAGAATTACAAGGGCTAGATACAACTATTGATTGGAAGAATACAGGTGATAATAGTTATGATGGTGAAAAATTAAAACTATTAGTACATGATGAATCAGGAAAATGGGAGAGGCCTAACAATATATTAAATAACTGGAGAGTTACAAAAACAACCTTAAGACTTGGTAGTAGAATAGTAGGAAAATGTATGATGGGATCTACTAGTAATGCTTTAGACAAAGGTGGTGATAATTTTAAAAACCTATATTATGAATCCGATGTTACCAGGAGAAACCGCAATGGACAGACTAGCTCAGGACTATATTCTTTGTTCATACCTATGGAGTGGAACTACGAGGGATACATTGATATGTATGGATTACCTACATTCGAAACTCCGAAGACAAAAACTCTTGGACCAGATGACCATGAAATTAAAATAGGTGTAATAGATTATTGGGATAATGAAGTTGAAGGATTAAGAAATGATCAAGATTCATTAAATGAATTTTATAGGCAGTTTCCAAGAACTGAAAAACATGCATTTAGAGATGAAACAAAACAATCCTTATTTAATCTAACTAAAATATATGAACAGATAGATTATAACGAAGAAGTTAAAATGTCTGGAATTATAACACGGGGAAGCTTTCAATGGAAAAATGGTGTAAAAGATACTTCAGTAGAATTTATGCCAAATAATAATGGGAGATTTAAAGTTAGTTGGATACCTGAATTACAATTACAAAATAAAGTAATAACTAAAAATGGAATAAAGTGTCCTGGGAATGACCATATAGGCGCTTTTGGATGTGATAGTTATGATATATCAGGCACAGTAGATAGATTAGGTTCTAATGGTGCTTTACATGGTATTACTAAATTTTCTATGGAAAATGTACCTACAAATAGAATTTTTTTAGAATATGTAGCAAGACCTCAAACAGCAGAGATCTTCTTTGAAGATGTTTTAATGGCAATTGTTTTTTACGGTATGCCAATACTTTGCGAAAATAATAAACCTAGATTATTGTATTATTTAAAAAGAAGAGGCTATAGGGGATTTTCAATGAATAGACCCGATAAAACATGGAATAAATTATCAGTTACAGAAAGGGAAGTTGGCGGAATACCTAATTCAAGTGAAGATATAAAGCAAGCTCACGCCGCTGCAATAGAAAGTTATATTGAAAATTATATAGGTCAAAAGGGTGATAACTTTGGTGATATGTATTTTCAAAGAACCCTAGAAGATTGGGCTAAATTTGATATAAATAATAGAACAAAGTATGATGCATCTATTAGTTCTGGTCTAGCATTAATGGCTTGTAATAAAAACCTATATAAACCAACTCAAGAAAGAACAACAAAATCAATTGATCTTGGTATAAAAAAATACGATAATCAAGGAGTAAGATCTCAAATAATATAAAAAAATGATTAAAAAAGGTATTAAAACCTCTTTTCCTAGCCAAGCTGTTAGTGACGCGGAGAAAATGAGTGCAGAATATGGTGCTAGAGTTGGTGCTGCTATTGAACACGAATGGTTTAGTAATAATGGTGGGTCAAATAGATGGTCTACTTATAAAAACTCTTTTCATTCATTAAGATTATATGCTAGAGGAGAACAATCTATTAAAAAATATAAAGATGAATTATCTATTAATGGTGATTTATCATATCTTAATTTAGATTGGAAACCAGTTCCTATTATATCAAAATTTGTAGATATTGTTGTTAATGGTATGGCGGATAGGTCATATGATATTAAAGCATATTCTCAAGACCCTGCCGCAATAAAAGAAAGAACAAAATATGTTAAGGATATAACTAGCGATATGGCAACAAAAGATTTTAATGATAATGTTGCAAAAACTTTTGGGCTTGATATTTATAAAACTGATAAATCAAAACTACCAGAAACAGCTGAAGAATTAGAGCTTCATATGCAATTAGATTATAAACAATCTATTGAAATAGCAGAAGAAGAAGCTATTAATAGTGTTTTTGATAAAAATAAATATGAATATTTAGTAAAAAGAGTAAATAATGATTTAGTAGTAATAGGTATTGGTGCTGTAAAAAATTCATTTAATAAATCTGAAGGAATTAAAATTGAATATGTTGATCCTGCTAATTTAGTTTATTCACATACAGATTCCCCATATTTTGATGATATTTATTATATAGGTGAAGTAAAAGATATATATATAAATGAACTTAAAAAAGAATTCCCAGAATTATCTGATGAAGAATTAGATCAATATAGAAAAGCAGGTAGCTTACATAGAAATACTTCTGCTATATCTAAAAAACAAGATGATAATAATTCTGTAACTGTTTTATATTTTGAATATAAAACATATATGAGTGAAGTTTATAAAATAAAAAATACTGCAACAGGAGGTAAAAAAGCTCTTAAAAAAGATGATAAATTTAATCCTCCAAAAAATGAAGATTACGAAAAAGTAGAAAGAGTTATTGAAGTAGTATATGAAGGGGTTAAAATAGTTGGTAGTGGATCAGAAAAAGTATTAAAATGGGAGCTTAAGAAAAATATGGTTCGTCCAAAAGCAGATACTACAAAAGCTGTAATGAGTTATAATATATGTGCTCCTAGAATATATGAAGGTAGAATAGAATCATTAGTAAGTAGAATTACAGGATTTGCTGATATGATCCAATTAACTCATTTAAAATTACAACAAGTAATGTCTAAAATGGTTCCAGATGGTGTTTATTTAGACGCTGATGCTCTTGCTGAAATTGATTTAGGTAATGGAACTAATTATAATCCGTCTGAAGCATTAAACATGTTTTTTCAAACAGGTTCTATTATTGGTAGATCAATGACCCAGGATGGCGATATGAATAGAGGTAGTATGCCTATTCAAGAACTAAATACTAGTGGTAAAGGCGGTAAAATACAAAGTTTAATACAAACGTATAATTACTATTTACAAATGATGCGCGATGTAACTGGACTTAATGAGGCTAGAGACGGTAGTATGCCTGATAAAGATGCATTAGTTGGTATACAAAAAATAGCTGCTGCAAATTCTAATACAGCTACAAGACATTTATTACAGTCAAGTTTGTATTTAACTTTATTAACAGCGGAATGTATATCAATAAGAATATCAGATGTTATAGAATATTCTCCAACTAAAAAATCATTTATTAAAACATTAGGTAAATTTAATGTAGCTACTTTAGAAGAAATGGCTAGCTTATATTTGCATGATTTTGGTATATTTTTAGAATTAGCGCCTGATGAAGAAGAAAAGGCAATGCTTGAAAATAATATTCAAATGGCTCTTCAACAACAAAGTATACATTTAGAAGATGCTATTGATGTTAGGGAAGTTAGAAATATTAAACTAGCTAACCAATTATTAAAAATACGTAGAAAGAAAAAACAAATTTTAGATCAACAAATAGCTGAAAGAAATATTCAAACTCAAGCACAGGCAAATGCTGAATCTGCAGAAAGAGCTGCTGCTGCTGAAATGCAGAAATCTCAAGCATTAGCACAAACAGAATCACAAATTATACAGGTTAAATCTCAGTTTGAAATGCAAAAAATGGAAAGAGAAGCTCAGCTTAAAAAAGAATTAATGGAGTTAGAATTCCAAATGAATATGCAGTTGAAACAAGCTGAGGTTGATGGTGTAAAGCAAAGAGAAAAAGATAAAGAAGACCGTAAAGACGAGAGAACAAAAATTCAAGCATCTCAACAGAGCGAAATGATTGAACAAAGAAAACAAGGTACCGCCCCAAAGAATTTCGAATCAGCCGGATTTGATAATTTAGGGGGATTTGGTTTAGAGCAATTTGAACCAAGGTAAATTTTATTAATTATATAATATTATATTATGGCAAAAACTGAAAAACAAGAAGATGTTATTCAAGAGGTAAAAACAGAAGAAACAACTGTGCAAGCACCTGTTGAACAACAAGAACCTGCTAAAGAAAAAATTTCTTATAAAGCAGTTAAAGATGATGGGACTATTAAAGTAGATCTATCAAAATTAAAACAATTTCAAGAGCAAGAAGAGTCAGCCCAAGAAGAAAAAACAGAAGAAGTACCTGTAGCTAGCGAACCTGAAGTTAATAAAGAGGCGACCAAAGAAACTAAAGAAGAAACTGTTCTTGAAGAAGTAACACAAGAAGAAATTGCTGAAGCTGAAAAAGCTGAAGTAGAAACTATTGTTGAAGAAAAACCAGTTGAAGAAAAACAACCTGAGGTTGTAGTTCCAGAAAACTTACAAGACTTAGTTAAGTTTATGGAAGAAACTGGTGGGAGTTTAGAAGATTACACAAGACTAAACGCTGATTATTCAACAGTAGATGATAATGCTCTTTTAAGAGAGTATTATAAAACGACTAAACCTCATTTAGATATGGAAGAAATTAACTTTTTAATTGAAGATAATTTCCAAGTCGATGAGGACATTGATGAGCCAAGAGATATAAAAAAGAAGAAATTGGCTTTCAAAGAAGAAATTGTAAAAGCTCGAAAGCATCTTACTGGCCTAAAGGATCAGTATTATAAGGAAGTCAAGTTGGGTTCTAAGTTGACCAGCGAGCAGAAAGAAGCGGTGGACTTTTACAATACATACAACCAAGAACAAGCTACTAATAGTGAAATTCAAAAAAGACAGTTTGATCATTTTCAAAAATCTACTAACAACGTTTTCAGCGCTAATTTCAAAGGTTTTGATTTTAATGTTGGAGAAAAAACCTATAGATATAATATTAATGATGTTCAAGATGTAAAAACTTACCAAAGCGACATAGTTAATTTTGTAGGAGAGTTCCTAGACAAAAATAATATGATGAAAGATGCTAAAGGATATCACAAGGCTTTATATGCCGGCAAAAATATCGATAAAATTGTTAAACATTTTTATGAACAAGGCAAAGCAGATGCTATTAAAGAGACAACTATGAGTGCTAAAAACATTGATATGTCTCCAAGAACAACTGCAAAACCTGTTGTTGATACTGGTGGCATGAAGTTTAGAGTATTAAGTGGTGATGATAGTTCTAGGTTGAAATTTAAAATAAATAAATAACAACTTAAAAACAATTAAAAATGGGATTTAATACATCTTCGGGGTTACAGGGTTCATACTCTTTAACTCCACACCCAACTCCCGCTACAATGTCAACAAACTATATTAGTTTTACTGACGGCAGTTCGGATTGGGCACAACAATATATTCCTGAGGTTTACGAGGCCGAAGTCGAAAGATACGGTAATCGTACTGTCAGTGGATTTTTGAAAATGGTTGGCGCTGAAATGCCAATGGAGTCTGATCAAGTTGTGTGGTCAGAACAAAATAGATTACACGTAGCTTATAAAAGTGCTGGTGCTGTTGATTCTTCAACTAGTGTACAAGTTGCTGCTGCTGGTACTAGTACTGTCTCTTTAGGAACTGGTTTAACTAACTCTCTTAGAGTGGGTGATACTGTTCTTATTACAGATGCTGCTACAGGCCTTAAAACAGTTAAATGTTATGTTTCTACTACAGCTGCTACAAGTTCTGTGACTGCTGGTCAAGGTGGTAACAACACAGATGCTACTTGTTTACCTTATACTGACGAGAATCTTGATGATGTGAATTTTTCTACTGATGAGCAAATTAATATATTTGTTTATGGTAAAGAATTTGCAAAAGGAAGTGCTAGTCAGTCTGGGGAGCTTACTCCTAGTTTTACTCAATATGATAATAAGCCTATTATAATCAAAGATCACTTTAAGATCGCTGGTTCTGATACTGCTCAAATCGGATGGGTTGAAACTACTAATGAAGCAGGTGAAGTTGGATACTCTTGGTATCTAAAAGCTGCTGGTGATACTAGATTAAGATTTGAAGATTATCTAGAATCAGCAATGCTTGAAGCTGAAGTAGGTGCTAGTAATACTAGAATTTATGATGACACAGGAGGTTTAGGCTTATCTGCATATAATGATGTTGGTACTCAAGGTTTATTCGCTGCAGTTACTGCAAGAGGTAATATTTTTGAAGACTTAGCTAGTTTAGCTGACTTTGATTTAGTACTTAAAAATCTTGATAAGCAAGGCGCAATTGAAGAAAACATGCTTTATGTAAATAGATCTTTATCATTAACTATTGATGACATGGTTGCTGGATTAAACTCCAATTACCAAGGTGGTGCTTCTTTTGGAGTATTTAACAATAGTGCTGATATGGCTTTAAATTTAGGATTCTCTGGAATCAGAAGAGGTTCTTATGACTTTTACAAATCTGATTGGAAATACTTAAACGATGCCGCTGCAAGAGGTGGTTTCGGAGATATCTCAGGATGTTTAATTCCTGCTGGTACTTCAACTGTTTATGACCAATCAATGGGTAAAAACGTTAAAAGACCTTTCTTACATGTAAGATATAGAAAATCACAAACTGATGACAGAAGAATGAAATCTTGGGTTACTGGTTCTGTTGGTGGAGCTTCTTACATTGGGGATGACTATATGGAAGTACACTATTTATCTGAGAGATGTTTAGTTACTCAAGGTGCTAACAACTTTGTGTTATTAAAAGAATCTTAGTAGATTACTTTATATTATAGGGCGGTGTAAAAGCCGCCTTTTAATAAACCAAAAACTTAAAACTTAAAACTTAAAACTTAAAAAAATGAATGATAAAATACTTATTTTTATAGACGCTGCTGATGATGCAGCTGCTTATCCAATGTCTTCTTTTGCGGGAATGACTTGTGCTGGAGATGGAGCGGTTCTAATGCGATTTATTCCTAGCTTCAACCCTGTTGGCGCTGCGGATACAGATGTAGACACGGTTACAGTTACTTGTAATTCTGACACAGAACTAAAAGTATTTAAAGCTATAGCTGATGCTATTGCTGGAGATTTTAGTGCTCACTCTAAAAGAGGATATGTGGTTATAGCAGATGACGTTAACAGTGCTTATGTACATCCAGATATTACTGGAATTGCAATTGCGCTTCAATCGTAATTATTAACTATTTTAAACCAAAGGCGTCTTATGGCGCCTTTAGGTTTATTTTTTAAACTATTTAATTATATTATATTATGGAAACAAAAATCCAAAAGCCTAAAAAGGCTAAAAAAACAGTTGAAAAAACTATTGAAATAAATACCCCTAAATGGGAGATGAAAGACAGACAGTATTACTTAAAAGGCTCAGGTTCGCCTTTAACTTACGTATTACAGTCTAAATCAACAAGGAAAAAACCATTATTATGGTTTGATGATGAAAAAGGCGAAAATAGAGAAATGAGATATTCAAGTAATCAAAACTCTATTTTTATGGACGAACAAGATAGTAATGCTATTTTAGAACACATTATTTTTGAAGATGGTGTTTTATATGTTCCAAAAACAAATCAACCTTTACAAAAACTTTTATCATTATATCATCCTAAAAAAGGATACGTTTATGAAGAAAAAGATGAGGTTGCAGAAGCTAAGAAGGAATTAGTTAGTATTGAGACAGAAATGGAAGCTTTAAATACAGCCGTATCTATTGATATAGATCAAGCAGAGGCTATACTTAGGGTAGAAAAAGGATCTCAAGTAGATAGAATGGCGTCCTCTGAGCTTAAAAGAGATTTGTATTTATTTGCTAAACAAAATCCAGTGTTATTCTTAGATCTAGTTAAGGATGAAAATGTTGTACTTAGAAATTTTGCTATAAAAGCAAATGAATTAAATATAATAAACTTATCACAAGATCAAAGAGCTTTTACTTGGGTTTCAACAGGTAGAAAATTAATGGAAGTACCTTTTGATGAAAATCCATTTTCAGCATTTGCTGCATGGTTAAAAACAGATGAAGGTGTTGAAGTTTATAAATCAATACAAAAAAGAGTAAATTAACAATTAATAGTCACAGCCCTTTAATTAGGGCTAGTGATTATAACAATATATAAAAATGGCAATATCAGTAGATACAGTATACAAAAAAGTATTAGCTATACTTAACAAAGAATCTAGAGGGTTTTTAACCCCAGATGAATTTCAAAGAATTGGATCTCAAGTCCAACTTGATTTACTAGATAAAGCTTTCCATGATTATAACAGAGCGGTTGCTAAAGATTCTATGGGAAGAGGTGGTCAAGGATATGCTGATATACCAAAAAAGATACAGGATCGTATAGATCCATTTTATGCTACAAGTTCTGTGGCATTAACAAGTGGTGTAGGAACTTTACCTACATTCTACAATATAATCAGTGTGTCAGCAACTGTTTGTTTGACAATGACTGATGTAGAAAGAGTAGAAAAAGCAAAACTTAGCTTTCTATTATCTTCTCCACTTACAACTCCATCAACTACATTCCCTGTTTATTATGTAACAGGAAGTACATTAACTGTAAATCCTAGCAGTATAGCTAGTGTTGACATAAATTATATATCTGTACCATCTGATCCTGTTTGGGCTTATACTACAGATAGTAATGGTGCTTTTACTTATACAACCGCTACTGGTTCTACCGTAACACCTACTACTGGATATGTTGATTTCGGTTTACATCCTTCAAGTGAAGTTGATTTAATATTAGGTATATTAAGATATACTGGAGTAATAATAAAAGATCCTACTGTTATACAAACAATTGGACAAGAAACAGCAACAAAAGTACAACAAGAAAATATATAACAAATGGGATTATTAAAAACAAAAACACAAGAAATATACTATACTGGTAGTCAAGTTTTTTTCCTTGATGCATCATTAAGTTCAGCTACGGGTGATGGTGAAAATAATTTTCTGCATTCATTAAGTATGTTTGAAGACTGTATTACAGCTGATGATATAAGAGTTTATTTTAGAGATGATACAGCCGATACAGAAGTTGAAGTTTTTGATTTTACAGTTAGCCAAACGTCTATAACTCTTACAGCAGCAACTACTGCTTTATCAACACCAATTTTAAGTATTACAGAGGATGGGGATGTTTGGGGAATGTATTATGATATAGACGCAGCCAACACAACTGGCTCTATTAGAGTAGAGTTAAGAGACAGTATGTTTGGTGGGTATAGATACACTTCTTTAGCAGATATAGTTAATAGTTTTATGGTTGCTTACGTAGGAGATGGTAAATTAATAACAAATGTAGCTAAGTCAGATGTCCTATTTCATGCAAAAAGAGGCTTACAAGAGTTTAGTTATGATGTATTAAAAACTGTTAAGGTGCAGGAAGTTGAATTAAGTACTTCATTATCAATACCAATGCCGCAAGATTATGTTAGTTATGTTAAACTTTCTTTTACAGGTAGTGATGGTATAAAAAGACCTATATATCCTACAACACTGACTATTAATCCAACAGAAGCTCCTGTGCAAAGTGATGATTATAGTTATGTGTATGATGGTGATGGTAATATTATTTCTGGTAGTTCTTATACAGAAAATAAATGGGATAGTTTTAATCCAGATAATATTACAGGCACTTTAAATACAGCTACAAATGTAAATGCGGCTGATAATACACTTAATTATGCTTCTGGTCAAAGATTTGGATTAGATCCGCAACACCAGCAAGTTAATGGTTATTTTACTATAGATGAAAGAACTGGTAGTTTTGCTTTTAGTAGTGATTTATCAGGTAAAATAATAACAATAGAATATGTTTCTGATAGTTTAGGTACTGATGCTGAAATGAAAGTACATAAATTTGCTGAAGAGGCTTTATATAAGCATATTGCTTTTAATGTTTTAGCTGCAAAAAGAAACATACCAGAATATATAGTACAAAGATATAAAAAAGAAAGAAGGGCTGCTCTAAGAAATGCCAAACTAAGATTATCTAAGCTTAACTTAGAATATATGGCTCAAGTAATGAGAGGCAAAGGTAAACATATTAAAAACTAATAAATGCCAAGAATACAAAATAATTTTCTAAAAGGCAAAATGAATAAAGACCTTGATGAAAGATTAGTGCCAAAAGGGGAATACCGTGAAGCACAAAATTTGTTAATTACGCATTCAGAAGATTCTGATGTAGGTGCTTTAGAAAATGTATTAGGCAATGCGTATGCTTTAGGGGAGTATTTAATACACCCAGAAGAATTATCAAAAGGCGAGGCCCAAGTAATAGGGCATTATGCTGATGTATTAAATAATAGAATTTTTTGGTTTATAACTAATTTTTCTGGTTCCTCAGGCGACAATATAAATACAATGGCATTTGCTAGTACGGATCATTTATGCAAGATATTAATAGCAGATTTAGATAATATTAGCAATAATAATATAAAAGTTTTAGTTAATGGAAGTTTTTTAAATTTTAGTAGAAATCATTTGATTACAGGTGTTAATTTAATAGATGATTTACTTTTTTGGACAGATAATTATAATCAACCTAGAAAAATAAATATATCAACAGCCTTAGCAAATCCAAACTATTATAATTCAGAAGAAAAAATATCAGTAGCTAAATTTGCTCCATATCAAGCTATTATATTAGTTGATTCAGATGGCAGTGGCCATGACACTACCTTAACTACTTTACCATCTATAGAGTCTAAATATCTTGAAGATAGATTTGTTAAATTTTCTTATAGATTTAAATTTGAAGATGGCGAATATTCTACAATAGCTCCGTTTACACAAACTGTTTTTGCCCCTTTAAATAGCGGTAGAATTAAGACAGAAACCAATGTAGACTATAATGAAGAGAATATATATAATGATACTACTGTTGATTTAATGGAAAATAAATACAACAAAATACAAGTAAGAATACCCCTTCCTTCTTCAGAAACACTATCACCAGGAACAACTTCTTCTTGGCCTAATGATTTAAAAATAAAGAAAATTGAATTATTAGTAAAAGAATCTCATGGGGTAAATATAAAAATAGCGGGTGAAATAGATGTAGACGCTACTTTTGGCAATATTATTGCAGATACATCTGAAAATGGCACAGAAATATATACTGTAACACCCGTTGATACAGCTTCTTATGCTAGATATGCTTATAGATATTCTTATAAATCAGAAGAACCATTTAAAGTTTTACCGGAAGTACAAACTACTAGAGTTTATGATCATGTTCCTATCCGTGCTAAAGCACAAGAAATAAGTGGTAATAGAATTATATATGGTAATTATACAGAAAACCATCCTTTACCTAAAGATGAATCTGGTAAAACAGGTATAAATTATGTAATTAATAATAACAGCAAAGGGGACCAGGAATATTTTAATACTTTTGGTCATATTCAAAATTTAAAAAATGCTTATAAATATCATTCTATAAAACAAAGAAGAAATTATCAAGTAGGTGTTATTTTAGCAGATAAATTTGGTAGACAATCTACTGTTATATTATCAACAAATACAGATAATGTTTTTTTATCCGATACATTTAGAGTACCAGCTGTGCAAACGACTCAATACGATGATAGTAACTCACTTTATACTTGGTCTCAAAACGAGAGTATTGAAGCCATAGGTAAGTCGCTAAATATTCAATTTAATGATTCTAGAATAGTGCCAGCTAATCAAGTTTATAATGGTGATATAAATAGTCTAGATTATAATCCTTATGGGTGGTATTCTTGGAGAATAGTTGTTAAACAAAAAGAACAAGATTATTATAATGTTTATACTACCCACCCCGCAGATAGTTGGAATGCCGACAGTAATAGTGTAGATGTAAGTGATGCCGGTAGAACTTGGCTTTCTTTACATGGTGATAATGTTAATAAAGTACCTAGAATAAGATCTACTGATGATGTTATTGATCCTGCGGGCGCTACTCCTTCAGAGATAAGATTATTTCCTAAAGTAGTAAAAAATTCATTAACATCTAACCATGGAGATTCTGTAATAGGTAGTGATGAAAAACCAGTTGAAATAATAAGTATTGGTACAGCTAGGGAACATGGTTTGTTAAAAGAAGAAACTGAATTTAATAAAAGTGAAATTACAGTACATGATTTTATAAAAACAAGTAAAAGAAATCCTGTTGTTGCTAAGTTGTCTAATTTAGCAACTAGCCAATCTGCTACTGGTAATAATGTTTCTTTGCATACAACTGCTACGGTAAAAGATAATCCTAATAATACAAAATTAGTGGTTTTTAAATCTAGAAATCCATATGTAAAAGTAGGACAATATGTTAGAGGTATTACACCTAGTGGAGGAGTTACAATGATAGATGATTTTGTTGTAAATTGTGGGCCTATTATGGCTTATGAAGATCCTGTAAATACAAAGCAAATTACATTTGTAAGAAATTCTGCTACACAACCCGTTAATGCGGCTAGTTTTTATTCAGCTTCAAACCCCAGTGGAGTATTTAAACCACTTGATAAAATAAAAGTTGGACAATATATAAGAACAGCAAATGAAGATTTAATAGAAACAAATTCTAATGGAGATGAGTTTAGACCAACAGTTGTAGAAATTAAAAAAAATGAAGCTCTTAGAAATGCTGATGATAATGACGGATGGCAAGAATATATAATAACTTTAGATAGAGCTGTTGGATGGAGCGATCATAGCACTACAGATGTTTATTTTTATGATTTTACAACTGTTTTAGCTTTAAATGAAAAAGAAGAATCTGGAGTTACTTATCAAGAAGTAGAATTATCAAGATCTCAATTTTTTGATCCTGACACAGTTTTATATTTTAGAAATATAGATAATTCCCCAGTTGCACCAAAAGCAATAGGATTAAGTGTTTTTGAAACAGAACCCTCCGAATCTAAATTAGATATTTTTTATGAAACATCTACTAGTGGCTTAGTAAGTGATTTAAATTTACAAACAAGCGTAGAGTTTGAATTACCATATGGGCTGACTATTAGTAATAATTCATTTAGCGAATCAACTTATCCTAGTGATGAAAACGATGGTGTTATTGGATTATTAACCGCTTCTGAAGTAACAGGCGCTGATCTAGGATTTACTTTTACTGTTATAGGTATTGAATCACCTGGAAGTCCAGAAGGTCTTACTTCAGAATCTTTTGAAGTAAACAATCAAGGTGAACTAGTGGTAAGCAGTCAAGGTTTTGTTTGGGATCCAACAGACAATAATAATAATAAGTTTAATGTAACTATACAGTATACAGAAAACGGTGGTGGAACATCACAAGATACTATAAATTTAGAATTAACAAATTCAGAACCATCTATTTCTGTTAACGAAACAGAAGTTTCTATATCCAATACAGCTGAAGAAGATACTCAGGTTTTTCAAGCTGTTATAAGAAACGGTACAGCTAATACAGAGCTTGATGACAAGTTTTTACGAGTTGTTTTATCCAACCCAAGAGGCGCTAACGGAACTGTTACAAATGCTGGTAGTAATATTATAGATACTACTTATTATGATACAACAACAACTCCCCCTATAGCTGGTGCCGGAATTAATTTCGGCATGTTTAAACATAGTATTGAAAACGGAGTTTTAACAGTTAAAACTACCGGGTATTTTAATGGTGGATGGTTTTTTGAAGGTACAAATATTGTTATAGAAGATAATATACCTGAAATGGCTATGTCTGCTGAAGATAGAACAATAACTTTTACAGTTTATGATGGTGACGTAGACTTTACAACAGAAGATGATGGTTTTACAGATAGTTATAAATTAGCTCAGGGGTCTATGATCGTAAATAGAGGTGGTGCTAGAGTAGCAGGCAAAATGTGGAAAATACAAGGTGATATTTCAAATTCAACATTTACTAATACTTGCAGCGCTAATGTATGGGAGATGACTCAAATAGATGTTTGGCTTGAAAATTGGGCTGGCCCAGATGTATTTGCAGAAAGCAACAATATGATATTAACCGTTGCCCCAAATAATAGAGTTTGGATATCAAGTAGCGGTAATGATACTAGTAATTATTTACCTGATGGATTTTATAAATATGTAAGTAGTACAACAGAAGATGTAGATAATTTTGGTAATACTATTGGTATAACTAGTAATTATTCTGTAATTGAAGTAGTTGATGGTATAATAGAAAGTGATAATGATTGTAATTAATAAAGAATAAAATATGGGGGCAATAATAGAAATAGCATATTACAATACTTTTATATTAGCAGGTGGTACAAACGAAGGTGATTACCATATTGAAGAAAATAGGATAAAAGGTGGTTTTAATAACAAAGCAGTTGATTTAGGCGCAAGAGCTTATTTAGTTGATGAAGAATATAACTTAAGGGTTAGAAAAAATGCTATGATTTATTCTGGTATATTTAATGCTAAAACAAAAGTAAATAATACTAATCAATTCCCAATTGGAGAAGAAATAACTAAAGCTGTTGATATTGCTAATGGTAGTATACAAAAATTATATGCTGAAGACACAAATTTAGTTATATTCCAAGAAAATAAAGTTAATAAGGCTCTTATAGATAAAGATGCTATTTATACAGCCGAAGGTAGTCCATTACAAGCTTCTTCTAATATAGTTATAGGGCAAATAGTTCCTTTTGCTGGTAAATATGGTATAAGTAAGAATCCTGAGAGTTTTGCAGTATATGGCAATAGAAAATACTTTGCTGATAAAAATAGAGGAATTGTTTTAAGATTATCTCAAGATGGTATTACACCTATATCAGACGCTGGAATGAAAGATTTTTTTAGAGATAATTTACCCTTGGCAAGAAGGGTTTATGGTATGTATGATGAATCTAAGCAAAAATATGTGATTTCTGTACATAATAATACATCGCGAGCTGGTTTAGTATTAAAAAATAATACATCTCAACCTCATCAAGCTATTGGTTATTCTACATTAAGTTTTGATGAAGGATCAAAAGGTTGGACATCATTTTTTACTTATAAACCAACATTTGGATTTAGTCTTAGAAATAATTTTTATACTTTTGATAAACACAATCTTTGGAGACATTATTCAGATTTAGTACCAAGATGTTCTTTTTATGGTAGTGCACCATCTCCAGCTATTATAGAATTTTTATTTAATGACGAACCAGGAGTGGTAAAATCATATTTAACTATAGGTTATGAAGGAAGTAGTGGTTGGAAAATGATTTCAGCTGAAACTGATATGCAAATAGCTTACCCAGTTTTAAGCGATGATACTAGCGTTTCTTCAACAGCAGTGCCAGTAAACTTTTTAAATAGAGAAAATAAATATTATGGGCATTTAAGAAATAATACAACCACAACAGGTATTAATCAAGTAGTAGGAGTAAATCAATCTGGAATAAAAGGGTATTTTAATAATGTTAAAATGCAATATTGGAGGCCGGGTGAATTTGTAGCCTCAAAAGTTAAAAAAGCAGAACTATTCAATGTATTTAGCGAAGCTGTATTATCATCAACTTAATTAAATTAAATTATGAGTATATTAGAAGAAATAAATACTCAAGCTGAAAATAGTCCATTAACAAAAGAAGAATTAAAAAAACAATTTGTAGAAAAAACAAAAGATTTAGATTTAAAACATTCTTTTAATTTTGATGAAGCTTGGGAAATAGGACAAGAATTAACAAGAAGACAAACTTTTAGAAATAAAATAGTAGGATTAGAGGAACAAATGGTTAATCATCCAAGCTCAATGTCTAAAAAAGAAATACAAGAAAAAAATCCTGTCAAACATAGTTTTGCTGATGGATGTTATATAAGAGAAATCTTTAATCCTGCGGGAGAATTATTAATAACTAAAATACATAAAAAAGAACACCCATTTTTCTTATTAGAAGGTAAAATGTCTATATTAACAGAAGATGGTGTTGAGCATTTAAAAGCTCCTTATTATGGAATAACAAAACCAGGTACAAAAAGAATTATATATACACATACTGATTGTGTATTTGTAACAGTTCATGCAACTGAAAAAAAAGATATAAAAGAAATTGAAGAAGATGTTATAGCTGATAATTTTAATGATCCAGCTATAAGTATTGAAGAATTAAAAATATTAACTAAAAAATAAATAATTATGAGTTTTGTAGCAGCAGCCTCAATGATATTTGGTGGTACCATGCAGTACGCGCAAGCAGATAAAGCTAGAAAGGATGCTAATAGGAAAAGAAGACGCGCAGAGGCTAGAGTAGCAGAATTAGAAGCTGGTAGACAAGAAATTGTTGATCCTTATGCAGAAGCTATGCGAACATTAAGTAATCCATATGCAAATTTACAAGTTTCTACCCAGGCAGCTGAAATGAGAGGTGAACAAACTGATATAGCTTTAGCTTCATCTTTAGATACGCTTAGAGCCACAGGGGCTGGTGCTGGTGGTGCAACTGCTTTAGCACAAGCTGCGGCAAAATCAAAACAAGGTATTGGTGCAGATATAGCTAAACAAGAGGCTCAGAATATACAATTAAGAGCACAAGGCCAAGCTCAATTAGAAAAACAGTTAGCAACAATGAGTGCTGCAGGCTCTCAATTTACTTTCCAAGCACAAGAAGCTAGAGAAATGCAACAATTAAATAGAGAATCTAGTCTAATGAGTTCTTACTCACAGCAAGCCGCAGCATACCAAGGGCAAGCTATGGCTGGGCTTGGAACTGCTATAGGCGGAGTAGCTAAAATAGGTGGTGAAATTGATTGGGAAGGCAAAGAAGAGGATGAAATTCTCATAGACCCAAAGACTGGATTACCATACCCAAAAACTGAGAAAAATTAAAGACAAAGTAATAAAAATGGCAACAAATAGAAGATCTGGATATTATAATCCATTTGTTACAACTGGAGGTTCATATGAAAACCCAAGATTAGGCATAACTGATTATGGCGCAATGAATAAAACTCTTTTGCCTATAGCTGAAAATATAGAAAAAGATATAAAAGCTAAAAAAGAAAAAGAGAAAAAAGATAAAATAGCATTAAAAGGAATTGATACTGCAAGAGGTAGTATAGGTGAAGATGTTTTAAATCCAAATGATGCATTAATAATGCAAATAAATGAAGTTGTTAAAAATCAACAAGCTATAATAAATAGTAATGCTAGCGACGAGGATAAAACATATGCTAAAAATTCTTATTTAAATATAGCCAATGCAAATGCTAATGTTCAAGAATTAATTAATATAGATGATAATAAAGAAATTTATGATTTATCTGCTAGTGATTTAAATGATTTATTTTTAAAAAATACAGATAATAAATATTCTTATGATGATTTTAAAAAGAAATGGAACGAAGGAGGATTAAAAATAGGTGTTAAAAGACTTGAAAGCGGATTACAAGTTGGAGGTTTTTATACAGAAGATGGTGACTTTATAAATTTTGAAACAGGAATAAATAAAGATACTATAGTAGGAAACATGAGTCTTCAGCATAAAAGTAAAACTCAAGAAACAATTGCGGATTATAATGCAAAAAATCATGGGTTTGGTAAGGACAATAAAGCACCTTGGGAAACTTGGACAACAAAATTAGATTTAAATACAAGAGAGGGTATAAATCTACAAACAAAAAGAAAAGGCATATTAGATACATACGATCAAACTATAAAAACAGCTATTGGTAAAGAAGTATTAAGTTATATGAATACGGAACCTGATATGATGAATAGCGTTTTTAAAAGCTTAGATAGAGATGGTAGATGGATAAGTAATAAGGATTCAATTGATGCTATGTGGTTGGGAATGTATAATATGCCAGAAAAAGGTAGTATAGGTACATGGAATGATGATAAAGTTAATGATGCTATAGCGAGCTTAAATTTAGCAAGAACTAATAATGGGCAAAAACCACTATCAAAAGAAGAAGCTGAAGAGCAAATAAAAGAAGATTTTGATACATGGAAAAAATCAAAAATAAAAGGGTATTTAGAAAATGAATTTCTTTTACAAACTGGTGGCTATGAAGCAGATGGAAGTGGTAAAGCTAGATTACAATCAGAAAGAATATTAAAGGCAGAACAAAAAGGAGCAGTTAAAACAGAAGATGAAAAAAGTATTTCTTCTTTTGGTTCCAACTTATTTAATTATTTTGGCAGTATAGCTGGTATACAAACAGGTGTTGCTGGTGGTGGGCAAATTATGCAAAAACAAACTATAACGCCAGATCAATTTGTTGAATATATGAGTGTTAATAGTGCTGAAAATAGAAGATATTTTAATATGGATGCTTTAGGTAAAAGTGAAAAAGGCCAATGGACTTTTAAAGCTGGTGAAAAAGAAAAATTATTATCATTAGGTATAAGTGATTTAAAAGAAAAAGCAAATGAAGACAGCTGGAGCGATGAAAGATTAAAAGAGGAAATAGCAAAATATAGAAGAAACTTTGACATGAAACTACAAGCCAAAGGTGGGGATGCGAAAGTTTGGTATGTAAGCCCTAAAGGTAAATTAGAACCAGTAAATAACTTTGATGGAACCCTTACGGGTACTATTAGTGCTGCAAAAGAGGATTCAGATTTAACACAAGCACAAAAATCTATGGCTAGTAATTATGCTGCAAATATATTTATGTCTGGCAACGACTTAAGTAGTATTGATGACCCTTGGACTCAAATAGGACAATTTCCAGGATATGAACCCGGAAGTCCTATAATTCCTGAACAAACAAGTGGAACACCGGCAATAACAACTAGCCTTATTTATTCAACACCTAAAATAGATTAAAATATAATATGGAATACTATATAGATGATGGTGTTATTTATCCAGTAGCACCTGATAGATTAGAAGAATTCCTTCGTGATCATCCCAACGCTCAACCATATGATAAAGAGCAAGATGATCAACAAGTAGAGACTAGTATAGCAGAACCTGTTATTGAAGAACAGCCAGATCCATTTATTGGCCCTATGGCTGAAGAAGATCCTGTTTTAGATGCTCCTATTTCTACAGCTATTTCACCTAGACAACAAGAAATAAAAGATATAGAAAAAATTCAAGAATTTTCTAATAAAGTAGATTCTAGCCCTGTTGTAGAAAAATCTTCTTTACCAATAAGATCAGCTGCTCGTGATCAAGATATTAAAAACATTGGGAAATCAATAGATAAAATTATAGGTGATTATGAGGAAAAATATAAAGATACTATTTTTGAA
>Ga0208433_1000410_pt1 | contig 18858 bp, 15 predicted proteins | sample 3_EtaG_FD_184075 | JGI IMG/M metagenome (GOLD analysis project Ga0208433, IMG submission 184075) | Marine viral communities from the Subarctic Pacific Ocean - 3_ETSP_OMZ_AT15126 metaG (SPAdes) (version 2) | ecosystem: Environmental > Aquatic > Marine > Oceanic | place: Pacific Ocean | collected...
CCAGCTACAAGTAGAACATTCTCATCAGATGAGGCAAAAGCAAAGTATACGAAAGATAGGCAGGCACGACTAGATGGATTCTTTATTCAACTAACGGAGTCTTTAGGTATAGAATCTAGGGATGAGAAGGGAGAACTTAATAGGGACGGTCTAGTAACCAGAGTGAAGATAGAAGCGGTGGCTAAGAAGTTAAAGAATCTACTAGGAACTCAGTCATATAGTGAGGTAAGGCTAGTGAAGTATGCGAAATTAATAGAGGGTAATGTTAAAAGGGCACAAGAGTTAGGCTTAGCAGGAGAGGATCTTGAGATCCTTTTAGATCCTGAAACCCAAGACATGCTAGAGCTTATGAGAACTATAAATAATGGCTCATATAATGGTTCAAAGAAAGATGAATCATCCATAATAGATAGGCTCAATGCAAATATCGCACTTGTTGAAGATGCAGATGACAAGGATGAGAAGATAAGGCTTGCAGCATTAAGTAACGCAGCGCGAATGAGGAGGGGTTGGTAAATGGCTGAACGAGTAGATGATAGAAGTCTTAGTTTAGTAGATCTAGAAAGATTACTGAAAGAAGAGGATGGATTATTAGCACCTATTAATACAGATACAACTCCTGTTACAGTCAGTGATGATAGTACAGCAGAGGGTGAGAACTCTATAGCAAATAGGCTTAGGCGTCTGGAAGCACTAGGGAAAGATGTCACTAGATATAAAGATACTGCATCTGTAGGAGATCAGATATTAGATTTTATGGGTGAGCTTTCTTGGGGAGCACAAGAGTCAGCATCATTTGGTGTGTTAGATGTCGCTACATTGACTGACCCTGGTAAGGCATTAAGAGAGAAAGGCATGCCATTAACTCCAGGTGGACGTGCTAGAGTCGGTGGTAGTCAACCATTTATATTTGGAACAGATGAGACCGGAAGATATAGACCTTGGGAGGAAGATACATTTGCTGGTAATGCTGGTTATATTGTAGGCTCAGGATTAGGTATGATGGTACCAATTACTGGGTGGATGAGAGGGGTATCATTTTTAACTAGAGCTAGCAGAGGTCTTACTGCTGCCAGCAAGGCTACAAGAGCAGCAACTATAACTGAGAAGCTTACAGCTAAATATGCTGCCAAAAAAGGTGCAGCACAAATGCAGCAGACTGTAGCCAATCTTGGAGATGATGCCTTAGGTGGTATAATACGAGAGTCTGATGAGGTTCTAGGCTTTAGCAGTAAGAATCCTTTCTTTGCTAAAAGATTTAAGCAGATCATGGGGAATAATGTAAAGGCATTAGATGAAGCTACAGCAGGTATGCGTGATAGTATAAAGAAGTTTGCTCCAGAACTAAGTGAGCTTGAAAGGAATGAGCTTGCTGGTGAAATGATGGAGATAATGATAAAGCATGATCCAGGTGATTTACATAGGATATTCTCAAAGATGCCAGGGCTAAGATCATTAGGCCCAAGGAAGCAACAGATGGCAGTGGCAGCAGCTAGTAACTTTACTACTGGTCTAGTCTATCATACTGGTAATGAAGCAATGAATAACCTAACCTTTGTAGCAGCTAATGCTGCGGGGTTGGATATAGATGAGAAAGAAGCTAAGATGCATCCAGGTCTATGGCAGAACAAGGAAGGCATAACAGGATTCTTAAAGAGTGCTGCCGGTGCTGGCTTAGGATTTGCGGCAATAGCACCTGCTCATTTTGTTAGAGGTGGCAGGGCAACTCCTCCCAGCAAGGAACTATGGAATGGCCTGAAGAATATGGGTAGGTCATTAAAAAGAATAGGAAAGCTAAGTGATGGCGAGGCTATAGCTAGAGTAAGACTGATGGAGGATGCTGCTATGGTACATGGTGGTATTAGCTTGAGAAACTTTGTTAAGCATGAAGCTATGAATACTCCTACTTGGGTTAATACATTGACTGGAGATCAGGCTAAGAGTATATTATTCCAGACGAGAAAGCAGTTTGCAAAAGAATGGTTGCCATATATAGGTGGAGAAGTAGCTAAAGATTTTGCCGGCTCTCTACCGAGAATGATTACAGGCTCTATGCTAATGCAGCTACCACATTTGATACATAGCAAGGGAGATATTGGAGATCCTAAAGAGTTTGCAACACATGTCCTGACAGGTATGTACTTTGCAAAGAAGGGCCAAGTATTTAAGAAGGGTCGTAAGCTTGGATGGGGTGGAGAACATATATGGCAGACTACTCAGAAGCCAGAATCATATAGTGCTACTCCTAAAAGAGCTAAAGCTATGCATGCAGCCATGACTTATATGGGTATGGATGTTGATATGCCACAGAATAGAGAGGGTATGCCACAATCTATACTACGATCTGCAATGGAAGAGACAGGAGAGTGGAGATATATTAAAGAGATAGTTAAAGACTATTATACTGAGGACGTGAAAGATATACCTGGTGCTAAGGATATCGAGACAGCCTATAGAGATAAGATTAAAAGTATGGGTGAAGAAATGACTCCTCACAAGGAGCAGAAACTAAATAATGCTCTAAAAATCTTGTTGGCATTTGAGAACCTAGGCCCGCATAAGAATGAAGCATTCCGAGATGTTACTCCAGAGGAAGCCTTTGAGATTATAGAGTCTGTTAATAAAGCTCCTGATGTAGGCTCTCATAAGAATAACATTGATGGATGGCTCGAGAATGTAGAAGGAAAGACTTTAAGTATAGCTGCTCAAAAGTATATTGATCCTATCGTCAAGTTCCTCGCTAACACTATGGATACTTTAGGACTTAAGTATAATATAGACGAAAACACCAATAAGATAACTATGCCTGCAGTGAATGTAGATAAGCTTATAAAGAACATGCCCCCAGGACCAAGGAGAGTAGCCTTAACCCAGGTGATAGAAGCATTTAATTACCAAGTTCAAGAAGGTATAAAGGATGGTGTTGTTGCACTGGATACAAGAAAGGATGTGAGCTTAATAAACAATAGTCAGCAGAAGTCTCTTATAGAAGGATTAAATGCTGCAGTAGTAAACCTTAACCAACAGTCTGGAATAGATATTAGCAGGGGTGCAGAGTATGGTTTCGATCCAGATATTATGACGAATGCAGACATGCGCTTTATGTATAGGGAGATTAAAGGAGCAGAACAACGAAATAATTTTCTCTCTATCTTGGCTCCTGCTGGACAAGAGTCTCCAACACATACTACACTATCTGAGAGGGTAAGAGGTGAGGTTGATAAGAACATAGAATCTTTAAAGTTAGACAGACCGGTTAAGTTTGTAATGACAGATGGCCAGAATCCAAACACACAGCAGAATGTTGTTACTACCTATAATAAATTAAGAGAATTGTATAGTAGGGTAAACGGTAAGTATGAAGAGGGTGCAGCTGAGCCTATTACTATATCAGAGATTAGCTCTAAGCTTGATAATCTGTTTGGCCCAGCACAAGAACGTGTGAACCCAGATACAAAGGAAGTTGAAACACATAGAGAGGGTGGTGTGTTTGGTGATATGATAACTAATGATAGGTCATATAGCGAGCTACTCAACTCTGTTACTACTGAGTTTATGAAAAGATTACAGGTAGAGGATGCTACAAATGGTCACTCTATTATGGCTGGAATGACATACCTGATTAACGGATCTATAGTAGAGAAGTCTGGATCAGAGGGGACTGCACATGTTGAGCCTGGTGGGAAGTTTGCAAGAACGTCTTCGAAGGGTGTGATCTTACCAGAATCAGTGACACTATTTAAAGCCCTTGAACCACACCTCTCTCCTGAACAGGCTGCTGAATTGCTGCCTGCTATGCAGTGGTATGAAAGTATGCAAGGTAGTCTTAAGGCTACTAGCGGGATCGTTAAGTTCTCTGCTAATGCTGAGAATGCACAGAAAATCGTTAAGTCTTATGGAGTTGATGGACTCACACAATTCTTAACCAAAGCAAAAACCTTTGCAGATCTAGGCAAGGTGGAGAATTTACTAGATGCTCCCGAACAAATACGATCAGCTATAGATGGAGTGGATAAGGTAGATGCGATTTTGAATGCTCATCTTGATGCTGGGACTGTGGACGCAAACGTTATCAATGCTTTAAAGCCACAGCTCTTAGAATTCTTTAACTCTTTAAACTCATTGCAGAATAGCTTTGATACTGCTCGCCTTGAAAACAATATGCCTTGGCTTCTTGCAGTTGAAGGTCAGCACAATAACTTCTCTAACATGTTAAAGAATGTTGAAAAGTTCCTTAGTATAGACGCTTCTGTTGAAGGCAATATTACTACAGCATACACGCAACAGGTTGCAAAGCTTGCCATGGAAGCAGCTAACATGTCTCGTATACAGACGGGAGAGGTTAATCTAGAGAACTATCGAGAAATTATAAAGTCAGAAATCAACTCTGAGAGTCATAACCTTCCAGACAAGCAACACTTTATGGAGATTAATATATCTCCTCAAAAGTTTCAGACTAAGTATGCTATGTACCCCCATGTGATAGAGAAAGTAATGTCTAATGCTTACGAAGCCTACCACAATCCAGGACAGGGTGGTGTAGTTGAGGTGATGAAAGCTTTTGACAGCCTGGTAGAATTGGCTAACCAGTCTGCTACTGGAGCAGGATTAAAAGTAAACCAGGCTGATCTTATCACAGATTCCATACAGATGATAGGTAATAGAGTCTTTAGGAAGAAGATCAAAACTATACAGCTAAAGAATTCTCTCGGTGAACTTGGGGAAGCCTTTGTAATGCCAAGTGATAGACTGGGACTTGATGGTCTTAACAATAAGCTAGACCTGAACAATGATTACTACAAGCTAGGCAAGGAGGTTGTTACAACTGATGCATTAGGAGTTAATCGTAAAGCTCCTCTAGGTAGAGAGAATGAGTCAGCTATTGATGCTAATCTGGAAAGCGGATTGGGTATGGATAATCCTCGTAATGAAAACCTAGTAATAGCACAGGCTGAAGGTATTGAAATAGAGATGTATCCTAAGCGTAAGCTAATGAGAGTTGTCTTCGGAGAGGTAAGCGCGCTCTATCCTATAGTAGAAACAAAAGTTAAACTACAGAATGCCTACAAGAAAGGTGGCACAATGTATGAAGAACTTGCAAAGATACTAGAGGGTACTAGTGCTGAAGGGGATGCAAGGCTTGCCGAACTATCTAAAAAGTTTACATCTGATATGACGGTAGACCAGTTAAAGGATGCTCTAAATTATACCTGGACAGCACTTAATATGCCACATGTAGTCCTTGAAACCTCTGCTACTATGGACTACGCTGAGTCCTTGGATGCTATAAAGCGACGTAAGATGACGCAGATAGATAAGGGGAAGGTATTAACACAAGACTATTATGATTTCCTACTCCATTCATATGAGAGAGGGACAATACATAGCAATATCTTTGGACAAATGCATGACCTACTAAAATCTGTAGCACCTGATGGAGATATCTCTACGAAAAGACAGAGGATTATCCCTATACATGATGAGGCTGGCACCTTAACTGTAAGAAATATAGCAGAGAGAGTCTATGAAAGATACGTTAAAGATGAAATGATGACTGAACCTGAGAAGACAGAGGCACTTGCAGAGATTGATGCAGATGTATCGTCTGTTAACTCAGCCACCTTCCTAACACAGAAGGCATTTAACATTGAGCTGGCCAAGATGGGTGCTAGACCAGAGTGGTTTATAGGTGGCGACATCAATATGACTAAGATAGGAGCATTAAAACCTAAAGGTGTACATGTATCTGTAGATGCTGACGGTAGGATGGTTGTATTCTATAACAAGACTGCTATGTTTTACGATAAAGAGATAGCTGGATACCTTGAGGCAGAAGGTATGGATGGTGCAGTATTTAAGAGTGGCAATAAGATAAATAAGTACAGAGAAAACAAGAAGGGAGAGGTTGTCTCTAAGATGACCCAGCCATCAGAGCATCAAGGCAATAGTATAGGAGAGATAGTTAAAGAGCGTATAGTACAAGGCAATAAAGATGGTTCATATCTAGACCTGCCGTATGATACTCATGTAACAAATAATATTAGTAGGGAGCATTCAGGTACTGTTGGGTCTAATACAGGAGTACACCTTCCACATAGTGTAGGTATGGATGAGTGGATGAACTCGCATGAAAGAATACAACAGTTTAAAGATCTTCTTATAGCTGCAAAGAATAGTGAGTATGCAGCAGCACATATATTAGAACAACTGTTAATGAAGGGACGTGAGGCGGGTGATGCACAATATGATAGACTACCTTACGAGGTAATGCTGCAAGAGAGCGGCTTACTTTTACAGCCACACTTACAGAACATAGCATTCGATAGACTCTTTAAGTTCTTCTTCGAGGGAGGTAAGATAGCTACCAACTCAGTTCCTAACTCTTCTTATAATGCTATGATGCCCGACGTGACTACTAAGATAGATGGAATGGACTTACCCGTACGGAGTGGTGGTAGCCAGAGAATACTAGGTGGGTATATAGCATCTGACTTTGACCTTAGTAGTAAGTTTAAGAAGTTTGGTGTTGCAAACCCTGATAACAAGCTACAACATACAGGTTCAACACTCTCTACGCGTATAAGATATGCAGATCCATTAGGCAAGGGGATTAAAGAAGCCGATATTATTATAATACCAGACGGCAAGAAGCTTAAGTACATAGTAGATGGATGGTTTATTGATGGAGAGAATGCTATTGACCTAGCCTATAGAGGTAGAGGTGATGCTACGGCTAACACAGCTAAGACCAAAGACATGATACCTCTTGCTGAGCTAGAGAGTATCGGTAAGAACTATACTGATGCCATGGAAAAGATAGGTCCAGAGCATACCTACAGAGATGTAATGGATATGCTAACAGACCATTGGTCTATAGTTAATGCGCAAAGCAGACAGCCTAGAAATAGTATGAATGATTTCCTTCTTACTAAGATTAAGGGTGCTAGAGCTAGAGGTGATGGCAATGCTTCAGCTGCTAATATTGTTGACGTTGTAAGAACACAGGATGCTGACCATGATTTCGATAAGTCTAGTTCATATATGTCTGCACCTAAGGATGTGTTCAAGCATGCCGCTGCTAACGGTGGCCTTAAGACATCAACTGATTCAATGACCTGGGCTGATGAGCTAGTACATAAGATTAATGTAGACATGACTAAGTCTACTGGTCTCAATTCAAGCCTACGAAAGTGGATGTTAAATCATGAGAATGCAGAGCTAGCCAGGGGACAGTTTGTTAAGCTCCATAATGTGGCCAGCTATATTCTAAATGCTTTCCCTAACAATGGAACGATAGCTAAGCATACTGTAGGCAGTAAGACCTATGAAATAAGAGCTAAGACAGACTCGGCATATTATCAATCTGTTGACCAGATATCTCATTGGGTTAAACTATTTATAGACAGTTACAAGAAGACTATGTCTACCGATGTTCTTTCGGAGGTGATTGATGATCTCATGCTTGGCTCTAAACAGCCAATAGATGATTCCGGACAGATGCGTAGGTTTAATGGTCTGTTTGAGGTAGTGACAGTAGATAAGAATGGCATAGAATCCAAAGGTGTCCTTGAAGATCCTGCTGTTAGAGACATAATAAAGTATAACATATTATCTCCACTTAAGAAGTATCTAAGATATAATAGAGGAGAGTCTCTTGATCCTGAAGCATTAGGTGGTCTTAAGCTAGAGGATGTAGCTAACGGTTGGTCTGACTTTATGTTTGAGATAGGTGCTTACGGAAAGAACCAGGAGCTATGGATATCTGGAAAGGATAAAGCAGGAGATCGAAGAGAGTCTATTGATCTGTCGATAGGAATGAAGGGCATTAGAGACTACGTTACAAAGATAAGTCAGAACCCATTTGATAGGGCTATGAAGAACCTGTTTGAGATTAGGAATGAAGCTGAAAGTTCTCGTAATAGTGACGCACTTAGCCTTACTAATAGTATCCTACTAAAAGCAGAGAAGGGACTACTTAGTGTTAATGAGAAGGGTGTAGAAGCTGACCCTTATGAGATGCTCAGCGTTCATAGTAATAGGTTGTGGAACCATGTTCAAAAGGATCATGACTACGCAAAGTATATGAGTGCTAGCAGAAGACTTGCAAACTTAAAAGAAACACAGGAATATTATACAGCAGAACCTCGTGAGGTTAATGCTAAAAAGCTAAAGGATCTCGAGAAGAAGATCTTATTCTATGAGGAAATCATAGCTGATGCGCAGATAAGAATGGGTGCAGAGTATCATAAGGATAATCAAAAGCCATCCTGGTCTCCCAAGAAAACAGTTAAAAAGAAAACTTTCATTCCAAAGACTGCACCTATAGTTGTATGGGATAAGGATGGAAAGATAAAGGAAGTAATAAGAGTTGGTCAGCCCAATAGGCAGAATATATATAAGACGGACATGCTTATACAGGCTGGAAAGAGATTTGAGCTGGCAGATATTAAAGAACAAACCTACCTCAAGTCTAGGTCTCTTGCCTTTAACGACCTACCCTTTATTGACCTAGGTAAGGATGGTAGGCTGACTGTTGATAGTGGGCAGCAGGCTGTATTGCGTGGTGCTATGAAGATCTTTAGAGAGAAACTACAGATACATAAGGATGATCTAAAGGCTAAAAGGATAACTCCTGGAGAGTATGTAACGAGAGCCCAAGGTGAACTACATAGAATATTGAATGGGCATTATAGGAGTGGTGTTGACTCAGAGTTAATGAGAAAGGGAATGATCTGGCAGATGCTAGCACCATCCATCAACACAGATGTTATAGTACAACAGAAAAGTCCTGATGGTGCACGTATAAATGATAGTAAATACTATGAAAATGCTATTGAAAGTAAGGTTGTAGAGGGTTATCTTATGGGTGTTGGAACTGGTGAGAAGTTCTCACAACAGAACTCTATGACCCACCAAGAAGCTGCTAAACTTATGAAGGAGATAGCTAGCAGGACTGCTTTAGCACACCTGGGGTTATCAAAACCAGAGATGGAGGTAGTGATGGACCTAGGGATACAAGGGCAGGACTGGTATAAACAGAGGAACATGAAGGATGTCCAGCCCAATGTAGATATTTATAAAGGTAACGGGAGGGATCCTGTTGCTCATCAAGAGGCATTAAGTATTATAAATGACTTCATAGGTCAAGGCAAGCTGATTAGTCCTCAGGATATGCATAAAGTAGGTAGGATTATCTCTGATAATACAAAAGCAGGAGTTCCTATGGGAGAGATCTTTGGTGTGCATAGCTTTTCACAGAAGAGACACTTCGGAAACTATGGACAGGCTCCAACCAAGGCTGAGACTCATGATGATGGACTAAAGAGAATCCTTAAGAGATACAGAGATGGTTGCAACCAATGAAAAATAACGAAAAAGTTTCTCTATATATACGCGGCTTTGAACTTGAAAACAAAAAGGTGCCCTACCCTATAGGTAAATTTTGAAAAGCTTTTGCTATCAATCTAGTGATCCGAGGGTAAAACGTAAAATGGCCAGAAGGGGAGATTTTAAGGTCTTTAATACCTGGTCAGATGGTACAATGGTATACGTAACTGAGAAAAACACGGTGCAGAGCGCTAAACGGACCTTAAGTCGGCTTACGGGTCAAAAAGTTATTTATATGCGCGCTAGCGATGTATATATGGCTGAATCGCATACCATAGTGACCTCTAATGAGGGATCACTGAGTACAATAACAAGAAATAACTATGTTTGGAGTATTTAATGAAATGTTTTAACTGGATGAAGGGGAAAAACCCACCAACGCTTGTTGATTCTACTACTATAGATAAATCTATGGCATCACTTGCTAAATCGTCTAAACGCTTTAAAGACAGTGAAGTAGTTAAGATGATGGGGTGGGGAGATAATTTCGAGGTCTTTGCTGATCGCTTTACAGAAGCTGTTGGTAAAGATCCTAACATACACATGATAACCCCTGGGGATGTAAGCGTATTTAATGACTATATGAAGGTTTACGAGAAGAATATTCATAAAGGATTTGGTAATTCTGCCTTTGTTAACTTTAAATTGCTTGAGGAAAAGCTGCAGTTCCTACCTGAAGGAAGAGAGACTGCTAAACGTATTAAAGAGGTTGTAGCATTCCAACGTAGACATAATCAGGTAAATGAAGCATCATTAGAGGTAATACGTGGTGGAGTAAAGAAGATTGCTAAAGAGTTTGGAGTAGACACTACTGAACTTTTAAAGCTAGAAGCAGCTCTTCAGTCAGCTCCAGACCAGGCCACCGCTAACCTTGTAGAGAAGCAGATTGTAGAGTTTCTTGGTACTTTAAAAGGCGTAAAGGGAAGGACGGCTGCGGGAGACCTTTATTTAGGCCTTAGGGATGTTATGGAAGGAATGCCTATTGACCAGCTAAAGAGAGCTGATGGCACATACTGGAGTGCGGATATGAAGGCTAACGCTCAAGAGGTACGTAATGCATGGAGTGAGATTAGGAAAGACCTACTTAAGGTTACCATTAATGGTCTTAGGATGGAAATGGAAGTTGCAAAGAAAATAGATGCTCAAGAAGGTGGCAAGAGAGGATTGCATGCCTATTTAGAAAAGCTTAAAAATATGGTTATAGATTTAGAGGTAAACGAAAAAAAGAAAGATGTAACTGGTCGTGAATATGATCTAAATGGACAGGATGTACGAGATTTAGGCCTTACTGAAGAGCTATCTTATAGTTTGGAGCATAAACTTGGCTATATGCCACACCATCTACTTAGAATACATGAGCATTTAGGTGAGGTTAATGACTATATGTATCAGAATACTATAGACACTCCAGAGATGAGGTTTGCAGAAATAATGAACTTCTGGGAGCATAATGGCACACCAGATAGGGCTAAAAAGAGAGGTGCTCTCAATGAGGAGTATTATTCTAGGAACCCTTTCTTCTTTATAGCTAGATATATACATGATGTTTCTAACTATAATCATAAGCGTGCTACGGAAAATATACTAGTAGATAGTATGGGTTCTCTCATGAAATCTAAAGATTTTGCCAAAGGTACTGTAGATCAGCCTGAGGTAGATAGAATAATAGGTCAAGGTATTCAGCTATTGGAAGGGGTAGCAGAAAAATCATTTCTTGGAGGGACTAGAGGAGGAGGAAGAACTTTTGGAATGGCAATGACAAGGCTTGCCACTGCTATGGGCTTCAATCGAGCTATGGCATTCTCTGGAAGAACAGCTCTTAGAAATAGGGCTGGAGGACAGTTCTTAGCATGGATGGAAAATGGTTATTATACAAGTAAAGCTTCTGAAGCCTGGATTAGTAAGAATGCTCACTTAGAGTCAGAGGTAAAAAGAGAACTAGAGAAGTATGGACTATTATGGCACAGAGATTCTCATGAACTTAAAGAGATGATTGGAGCTTATAACAGAAGTCCAATGTCAGCTGCTGGTACTAGAGGCTCTGTAGAAGAGGGTATGCTTCCTGCTGGTCTTGTTGAAGTTAAGGATAACGCTGGGAAAGTGATCGGAGTCACATTAACGGCAGATAATGCTGGCCAAAAGTTTATTAGGTTTGTAGAAAAGACGGCAGTAGCCGGTTCTGCTCTTCACCAGATGGCTGAAAATGTACTTAGACCACAAGTATTCAGGTCTACTTTCGGGATAGCTCATAGAAATTTAAAGCAAATGCCAGAATGGTATCAAGTAGAGCAGATGGGAAGGAATATTAACTCTGAGTCTTGGAAAAAGCTTACTCCAAAACAACAGGCTGATGCTATAGACAAATGGGCAATAGGAATGGCTGGAAGAATAGCTAATGATAGTGTTAATTCTTCACAGTTTGACTATTCAGAGGTCAATAAAGCTCATGCTTTAACTACCAAGACGGGTAAAGTAGTAGGGCAGTTTAAGCATTATATGTTTGAGCTTATGAACTGGAGACAAAAAGCTGCTAGACAGGGATATAGGGCAATAAAGGCTGGTATTAAGACCGGAGATACATCTCAGTTTACCAACCAGGCTGCTCAGAAGTTTTATCGTATGGGTATAGGTGCTGGCTTGTCAACATTTCTAACAACCATAACAGGCCTTGGCATTAACAATATACTGCAGTCAGATGACTTAGAGTTCATCAAGAACAATATAACTTTATTAACGGCAGATGCTACTACTAAAGAAGGTCAAGCAGCCATTGAAGCTGCCACATATGGCATGGGTGCTATGACTAATCTCGGTATAACATTCAGTACTCTTATGGAATTTGCTAGACTTATGCAGTGGGTTAATATAGATGAGGAGAACAAATGGATGATGGCCTCTTTTTCTGAAGGTAATCCAACGACCGTAAAGGGTGCAGATCGTAACTATCAGCTAATGCGATTGCTTAACATACAAATGGCAAGACTTTATGGACAGACATGGCCATCTTATGTAAATAACAATACCCAGCAAGCAATACTTGTTGAAACAGGTCTGTATACTAGCTATGAAGAACGTAAAGCTCATGATAAGTTTACGTCCTTACTAGCTAAGCTAACGGGAGTGAAGAAGAAAAAGAAGAAGCGTAAGAAAAAGGCTGATAATAGTGCAGCTTTAAGAGCTCTTAGCTACATCCACAAGTAAAGCTTCTTTCTCTTTACGATAGCACTCCGGACAATAGGGGACCGTGTCATTTAAGACAACGGCCACCCTATCACAATCTACACAATGTTGAGGTAAAGGCATTAGTTTATATCTCCCTTTAATCCCTTAAGTATCATATGTATTTTAACGTTATTGTCAGATAATAACTTTAGCATACTGTTAATACTGGTAGAGTCATCTATTAACTCTGCATCTTTACGCATGATTTTTGCTATCTGCCTACCTGGGTTAACTATTTTTCGTGCCATTTCTATAATCCTCTTCTAGTTGTAACATGTCACAGAATACCGTGAATGGTATTGCGACATAAGGTTGTTTTCCATTCTTTTTAAAGACTATTGCTGGAGCGCTATTTGCAGGCTGATTAGTTTCACACTGTTCTATAGCCCTCCAGATTTGTAGTCTTTCTACATTTTTACATTCAAAGCTGAATGCGCAGCGTTCTTTAGCTGCTGGTGACCTTACAATATCTTCTCCAGTCATACCCATCGTTTGACCTTTGATATCATCATGCTCCAGGCTATCACAATAAACCTCTCTTAACAAATCACGTACGTAGTTTTGAAGTCTACGTCCTTTTGCTTTACTACTCTTTGCATTTCTCGCCAAATCCAAACTCCTTTCTTAATCTCTCCAATGCCGGTGCTATTCTTTTCATAGGATCCGGCAGTTCTTGTCCACATTCCTTGCAGACATTTAGAATGGCGCCTCATTGTCGTCCTGCTTTAGACATAGTACCATTACCTCCTTACCATACTGCGTCTCCCTGAAAAACTCTCCATCATAGATCTTACCACCAATATCAACAGTACCTTTAAACATGGGTTCATTGTCCATATCCTTATCGTATGCCGAGTTCTTCAGGAAGCGTGACTGGGTGATCATTAAGTTGTGCCCATTTCTTGAGACTCTTCGAGCCTACTTCCCTTCGTGCGCACTTTTTGCATATCACCATTAGGTTGTACCCTGTAAGATGTACTGCGTCCCCTACCCAAAGATAGGTCTCCGCTTTCACGCTGTATTTTTTGCTGCACATCCTGCAATGATGCATCAGTTTTTTCCCTAGATAAAATACCATCTTCTTCCTCTATCATGCCCCATAAGAGCATTAAGTATACCATGCAGTCCGTAATTCGACCTGTTACGTCCTCTCTTTGTGACTTATGTCCCTTTACATATGCAGCAATACCATCAATGTGCTTAAGCATATAGGTCATAAGTACCTTCTTTCTATCTTCTTCTAATAGATTAGCTACCCTATTAAAGTTGGCGAATACATCTTTCTCGTCATGAGCGTATTCTTTTTGTCCCGCATCTCTCACCAGTGTCACCTCCTTTATGATAGCATCCATTAGGTTATGCATTTGCTTGTGTGTCATCTTTTACAATCCTTACGTTGTCTAGCGATAGTCTTACCACCAGGTTTTCTCTCTCCCTATTAGCCTCACATCTAAGATCTAACATTTCTATCATGCCAGTGGTCTTTGATTTACGAGGTATTAAGGATAGTATCTTATTTGCGTTATAAGCTGTTCTAAATGAGCCTTTAGAGGAGAAGATGTTCATACCTTCTCTCATAGCAGACTTATTTATCTCACTTACTGCAAATACGATTAAGTTATGCTTTACTGCTAACTCCATCATAGCTTGTGATGCTTCTTCTACTTTCATATTAGGATCTTTTATATTACTTTGAAAGAGTCCCATATGATCTATCACTACTAATCTAGGCTTAACAGGAAGCGTTAGAATGGTCTTTTCTAGATCTCTAGCTGATATAGCTGAGTAGTTTACCATCAGCCATTGAAACTTGTCGTCCTGACCATTTTGGAAGGATTTATAGTGTTCTACTAACTGCTCTTCACTCCATCCATTCTCTATTTGCACAAATCTACTCCATATTTGTCGTGGAGACATCTCCATTTCAAGGAAGTAAGTTGGCACTTTAAAAGCACACATCCAATTCTGTAAGAGCATTGTCTTCATAGATTTGGGTGGAGCTTGTAGTATCACAACCTCACCGGGATAAACCGGGAAGTCACCTCCGTATAACTTACCTATATTTATAGGAGTTACGTCAGATTTGTAGAATTCTATAAGGTTATTTTCCATCTCAGAGGCATCCATCACACTCTGACTTTGTTTATTCCTATATAATCTACATGTATTCTTGCAGTATTCATCCATTACAGGGTCACTACAGCCAAACTTATTCCCCTGGCCGTTGTGTGCTTCATATGCACTCTTTACAATAGATCCCATCTCTTTCTCTGTAAAGGAGCTATCTTCACGATGAACTTGTAATCTCCATCTCTCCATAATGGCTCTTACTACGCCTTCAGGGTATAACCATCTAAGCCATGCAGATATCCTAAGAGCTACAGCATGTCTTTTACCCATTGGAATTGATTCTAACATACCACTAATACAAGGGTATAAAGATGGATCAGGAGATCTACCTTGTGATACATTTGTATATTTAGTCTGTTGTTTAACTTCCTCTTCGCTAATAAGGACATTAAAGACTGGGTGTGATTCTAGCATAACTTCACTAAGTTCTTTTGGTTGCTTGGCATAGGCTATAATTTCATTTATAGGCTTCTCAAGCATTCCATTCCTTAGTTCTACTTTATAACATCCAGACTTAGTATTCCTAGTATTAGGAACACGTATTAGTCTAAGTTTATCAGTCACAGAAGGGTCAGCATATTCAAATATGCCATGTTTTGTGAGTATTTCTTTTACCTTCATATGCAGGTTTTTATGTGGCCTGTATGTAAAGGATGAGCTAGGTATATGGAAATGAAATCCAGTACCACTAAAGAATGCCCTAAAGGGTACATCAAGATCATTTAAACATATCTTGAGTCCTATAGCCTTCTTTTGAGCATCATCTGGATTGCCCCCATCGACATCCAGTATAAACTCTTCAGGTATGTATATCTTTCCATCATAACCAGCTAACTTCTTATTTTTGGCAAAGTAGTCTTTTACATCATCATCATACTCATATAATGACATAAAGGTATCACTATGAAGATTCATCCACTTTGTTATATTGGTTGCGTCTTCAAAATAATGCCTACGAGCTAAGCCAAATGCAAACTCTTTAACCATCTATTCTCCTTTTACATCTTTAAAGGTGTCAACATGTTCTTCATTTAGATCCTTTAAGAAGTAGATGATATTTCCTATAAGTTTAAAGAACTTATACCCATGTCTCATCATGCCTATAGCAGGTGGTTCAGCCCAGTTAGAAGTAATATCTACTGAGCCTAACATCTTAGTGTAACCTGCTTTGCGAGCTAGTTCTTCACATTCAAGAGATATCTTGGTAATTAATCCACCACTTCTTGCTTTAGGCTCTACATACATGTCTACTATATAGCACCATTCCTTTTCGAACTTGTATGTAAGAAAGTAATCTTTACCCTCTATAATACCCCTATCTTCTTTTTCTTTAACATACTTACCGTATAATGACTTACCCATCTCGTCTCTCCCGTTTATATTCAAAGCCGAAAGGATAAGGAGTTCTACGTTTATTACGCAATATCCTTGCCCTTTCAAGCTTCTTTCTAGCAGATGCTTCCCATTTAGACATATTCTTCTTCTTAAGTTTCTTCATCTAAGGGGGTATCTCTTATCTCTGACGGGCCATTAACTTCTAAAACAAGTCTAAGAGCTTGCAGCCATCCCCGCAAGTTCTCTTCCTGTCTTGTTGCCCATGCACTTTCTGTTTGCTTTAACAGTCTCTTACATTGATTTTCACTTAACATTAGATAAAGTCCATCAAGGCTTTAACTAACTCAGGTAATGCAACTTTCGGTAGAAATATAGCATTATGCTTATCATCACCTGTAAGAGAGATGCCATTAGCAGTAGTGTTAATTGTAAAGCATTTACTGGCATCTTTAGTATCCTTACTAGGAACCCAAAGAACTGCTTCTTCTTTATTACTCTTTTTCTTCTCATAAACTTCTGCTACTGGTATGTCTGAAGGATCAGCCAATCCCAGTTCCTCAAGTATATTATTTGTTACACGTCTTTGCTCTGCTTTATTAGACTTGACGCCATCGTTACACATATGTAATAAGTTATTGTTTTCAAATAACTTATACTTACTATTTACTATTTTCCAGTGCAGATTGTCTGTTCCACACCCTCTATTACATTGTATCATGTTCTCTCCTACATTTTCATTAAATACATAAGTACCACCATGATAATCTTGTCTAAGATCCATAGTGCTATTAAAAGTGTTAGTTTTCTCTCGCTAGTCACAACATAGGGGGCCCGCTAGTTGGACCCCCTGCATGTTAGGAGATCGTCCTAGAAAGGAAGAGCTGGTTCTGCAGTTTCCGCAGTACCATTTGTTGTTGGTGCTGTCACACCATTCTCTTTGTTTAATACATAGTCAGTGAAGTACTTTTCAGCACGTCCCTGCCAGTATTCTACATCCCCTTTATTGAACTCTTCTATGATATTCTTAAACTCAGTTGGTGCACATTGCTTTAAAGCACGTGTGTATTCACCATCTTTGTGAAAGAATACATTGAGTGTCTTACCTGCTAAGTGTGAGGTATCGTCATCAATCTTGACAACAACATTGCCGTCAGGACCTTCTAGACCATCAGTAATACCTGCATTAGCGAAACGAAAAACTTGCCCAATAGCAAATTCTTCGCCATCTTTTCCTACCTTCTCGTAAACTCTCATGGTAAAGTTCTCAGGATAGTCGTTAAACCATACATCTAAGAATTTCTTACCTTCCCAGTCTCCGTATTTGGCATTAGATATGGTGAGTTGATGCCAGCCAGTTGAATAGTTAGATCCACTCCCCTTTCTTACTGTTAGTGTTCTCATTTAGAACCTCCATTTACTAGTGTTTGCAAACTGTAAGTCTTACCAGATCCGGGTGAACCAATAACTAGGATTTTAGCTCCATCAAAGCCTTTCTCTTTAGCTGCTGCTATAACTTTAGCATAGTTTTGATCCATTTCTGCATCTAATAAGCCCGTTCTATCCTTAGCATGATCATATTTCTCACTACGACCAGTAATCCATAGATAACTTCTATCTTTACCAGCATTAGCTGAGTGAATAACTGTTTTAGTGTAGAAAACAAAATCAAACCATTTACTAATATCATCCTTGCTACTACCATCTATATAAGGTATTATCTTATTTCCATCATCCATTGTCTGGACTTTAGAATGGCAGTTACATATAACGATACCAGGTATTCTACTAAGAAATTCTAAGGCTCCGTCAAGCTTATTTTTAAGCTGTCCCCAACCTTGCAACTTCATTTTGCCATCTTTATCAGATAGCTGTCTCATATACTTCTTTGATAATTCCGAAAATGTATCCAAGACAAGTGCATCCACTGTAGTACCATTACGTGGCAATACAACAGTGCGTTTTTCATCTATTTCTAGACTTCCAACTTTTATCTTTTCAGAGACAGTTTCCTGTTTATACAACTTGCCTATGGTATCTTGAAACTGATCCCATGTGCCTGGTTGTAGAACGGGAAAACCGAACTTTTTATGGATATATTCTCTTGATCCGAGAGTTTGAGAACCATGTTCTAGGTCGAACATTAGTGTTTTCATGCGCATTTCTCTCCTTTTTAGTGCGTGGTAAATATACCACATTTATTACTGCTTTTGCAAGTAATTTTTATGAGCCCTCTCTGGTAATCTGTGTAAGCATCACGAAAGGGCTCTTCTTCTTTAAGTTTGCGGGGGAGGACAAGAAAACAATAGTCAAACAACCTCCCCCTGAGGCTATCTCATGTAGTAAAGAATATCCATTACAGGAGATATAAGTGCTGCTTCGAGGGGATGAATTCACATCCAGCCCAGGTGAGCCAACCTATAGCTTATTCAGCATCATAGTAGGAAAATGGAAACTAAAGTTACCATTCAACGGTGCATTGGTTATGAACTTGCGAACGGAATTGGCAATAAAACTTCCACTCATATTGGAGCAGTAGCTAGTAGCCTTTGCGTTGCAAGGCTCCTCATCCCCTTGTTCATCAGAATACCAATGCTGCATGTACTGTTTAAGCGTTGGCTTAGGTAGTACATATTGCTGATAGTGTTCAGCTCCCATTCTCCCGTCTATGATGCATTTTGGCTTCGTAGTTGGATTAGAGCATATTGTTGTGACCGCTTCTAACCTCGACTTCATCGAGTCGAATCCAAGTATGACTATGTCATTATGATCCTGGAAGTAGAATGT
>Ga0208433_1000418_pt1 | contig 18649 bp, 29 predicted proteins | sample 3_EtaG_FD_184075 | JGI IMG/M metagenome (GOLD analysis project Ga0208433, IMG submission 184075) | Marine viral communities from the Subarctic Pacific Ocean - 3_ETSP_OMZ_AT15126 metaG (SPAdes) (version 2) | ecosystem: Environmental > Aquatic > Marine > Oceanic | place: Pacific Ocean | collected...
ACAGACCCCGAAGTAAAAGCACTGTTGGCTAAAGGTGAGTTCGCACCATTAGATGTGGTGGTAAAAATTATTAAACAAGAGATTGCAAAGGCACCGAATGGTTATATACTAGATGGTTTCCCTCGTAATCTAGAACAGTTAAAAGAAATGCATGATGCTGGCATTGAAATAAATAGAGTTATATATCTAGATGTTAGTGATGCAGAAGTCATTAGGCGATTGACAGCGAGAGGTCGTGCAGACGATACACCAGAGATTGTGAAGAACAGATTGAAAGTGTACGAGCGTGAGACAGGACCAGTTGTTGATTACTATAAGGGCAAGAAAGAATTTCATAGTGTGAAAGCCGAAGGTGGAACACCAGAAAATATTGCCCAGAAAATAATAAGAGATATAGAAGAATGAAACCGAATTTAAAATTAGTAGAAGCCAGAGGTGATGCTATTACATTTACCTTTGGAAGATTTAATCCACCCACAATAGGGCATGAGAAACTTATAGATGCTACCAAGAAGGCAGCAACTAGAGAGTATCGGGTGTATGCTAGTAAGTCACAAGACCCTAAAAAGAACCCATTAGACTATGAACAAAAAGTTCAGTGGATGAAACGTATGTTCCCAAAACATAAGTCTAAGATAGTGAGTGGTGGAAACTATAGAAATGCATTAGATGTTGCCGTTAAACTCTTTGATGAAGGCTTTTTACATCTTACGATGGTAGTGGGATCAGATAGAGTTCAAGAGTTTAAAAAATTACTTGATAGATATAATGGTGTAAAATCCAAACATGGACTTTATGATTTTAAAACTATTAATGTAAAGAGTGCTGGGGAAAGAGACCCAGATGCTGAAGGTGTTGCAGGTATGTCTGCATCAAAGATGAGAAAAGCTGCAATGGATAATGATTTTAAGGCATTTGCACAAGGGTTACCACCTAGATTTAAAGATGGTGATAGATTGTTTAGTGATATAAAAAAGAAAATGCCGATCAAAGAGTTTAAAGAATGGGACACAGACCTTGAGGAAGCTTCTATAATGACGGTGTTGGGTAAAAAATTATTCAGTAAAGAGTATGTTTCTGCTGTAAAGATGTATAAAAACTTCTTAAAACGAGGTGATAAGCCTGGTCAGGCTTTACATCGAGCTGCAACCACCCATCGCCATGTCAATGAGAGGGAGCTGCGTAAGGTTATTGATGCATTGGGAAGTTAGAATATTATAAATAATAAAAAGAATAATATATTATGCCGAGTAAGTGATGTTCTAAACTGAAAAGAGAGAGGAAAAAATAATGTCAGATCCTTCAAGTGCCCATAAGCCGATGTGGCTTACTACGGCAGAAAAAAGAAATGTAGAAATGGGTCCAGGTGGTTGGGTTCGTAAGGCCGGTACGGCTATGACGGGTTCCGATGACACCAGTGGTGACCCCGAAATATTAGTTGCCTTCCGAGGTAGTGGTGGTATCACAGGTTGGATTTCGTCCTTCCGTTTTACAGCTTCTACACAAAGTGCAGCTACACCTGCAGCAATCTCAGTAGATGCTTATTTCTCTGAGAATGTTGATGTTACAGGTAGTCCAACAGTTACGATAACGAATACAGGTACTGGTTCAGCAGCTACTGTTGTTTGTACTTATGCTTCTGGTACAGGTACAGATGTCATTCGATTTACAAGTTCAGTGCCAGGTGCTGGCGATTTGGATGAAGATGATATCTTGAATATTGGTGCTAATGCAACAGCACTGGCTGGTGGAACAATCAAAGATGCTGGTACATCTACAGTAACAACTATCACTAACATCGCCAACCAAGGCGCACAGGGTGGTGTAGTAACTGGTGGCAACTATGCAACAACGGCCGCTGCTGAAACAGACGGACCAAGATTAATAGTTGCAGCTTAATAAATGTTGTTTAACGTGATCTAGGACGCTGCGTGTGTGCCTAGAGTAACATTCCCGAAAGGGTTTATAGGAGAAACAAAATGGCTGATAAGAAAGTAACAGCTTTAACTGATATCGGTACTGGTATTCTGTCTACGGATGTTTGGATGGTAATCCAAGATCCGCCTGGAACTCCAGTAAATAAAAAGATGCAGGTATCCAATTTTCTTGGATATCTACCTTCATACATAGGCTATGCACAAGCTCCGCAGGCATTGACTGCTGCTACAGGGGCAGTAAATGTAACTCATGCGATTACTACAATAGCAACTGGAGCAGCTAGTGCTTATTCACTGGCTAACGGTACACCTGGACAAACAAAACATATAGTAATGATTGTCGATGGTGGCGCTGCTGTAATAACAGTAGCCTCACCAGGTATGCCAGGTACAGATACTACTTTAACTTTTGATACAGTAGGTGATGCGTGTACCTTATTGTTCATTGATACAACCAGTGGTTGGGCCGTTGTAGGTAATAATGGAGTGGTAGTAGCGTAAGATAACAAGGAAATTATATTATGATTAGTAAAGAAGTAGTTGAAGAACGAAAACAAACAATACAAGGTGACATTGAAAGATTAGAAAAAACTATCGCAGAAGTTGGAAAGCAGCAAGACCAGTTGCAAGCCAATATGTTTGCACTACATGGTGCTCTCCAACAATGCGATCAGTTTTTAGAAATGTTTGATAAGGAGAATGAAAAAGATGGCTGACCAAATTAGATACGGTGCAGGGGGACTTCCCTATGTTGGGCCAGGTGGTACATCGGCACCAGCACCTGAACCCGTAGTAGAAGAAACACCGGAAGAGCCTGAAGTTACTGTAACTGTTATAGAGGATGATACTCCTTTAACAGATGAAGAAGTTGTAACAAAGGCTAAAGGTAACGGAAAATGAAAAATTTAAAAACACATATCAGTGAAGCTGGTGTAACTGGTTCCTGGAACCAAACTCCCACTTCACAAGATGGGAATGATACATTTGATATCTCCAATCCCGCAGTCTTACAAAGAGTAAATGCTTTTGTAGGCTCTATTGGAGACCGTGAATATCTTATCCCAGAAAATGCTATTGACCAACTAAGAAATTTTCTTATGAGAATTGGCTTACAGTTCCCAGTAGTAGAAACACCATTAGCCAGCTCGATGTCATTGCCGCTGTCTCAATGGGGTGGACGTTTTGGTAAAGATTTAGATACACCTTTTGATGAGTTTGTAAATGATGATGGGATTACAGATAGAATACCAGGAGGGTTAAGTCTAGAAATTAAGACAGAAGCAGTTGCTGGAAATGGTAGCTGGAAAGTATATGCGAAGATAAAATAATTATACAATGTATGAAAAGATTACTGTTGCAAACTGGGTTATGTTTGCAATGCGAAATTATGACAATCCCCAATGTGAAGGGGAAGAGGAGTTTTACGAGGACATAAAAAGATTTAAATACCTCAAACGACTCTTTAAAAAATATTATGAATCAGGCAATCTCAAGGAGAGATTGATCTTGAACCATATGATTATTTTATCCAACGTATTTGGAGTTCAAGCTGCAAGTACGTTATTGATATTTAAATTAGAACAGGAATACTGGCCAGCGATGAAATCATTTATGATATTTTTAAATATGTTACCAGAAAATGAACTGCAAGAAATTAAAATGGACGATCATGTATGGAGTACTCTGAAAAAGAATATTTAATAGAAGGGACTGCCATAGATTTGTTTGTGGCTTATAGATTCCTCCGCATACTGACAACGCCATGGGAAGATCAAGATGCATTTAAACTTGGTATCATAGATAAAGATGGTAAACTTCTACGAAAGAAAAACACACTTAAAACAACGGAGGAAAAACAATCCTTTACTCTGCTACATAGACTGGTCTTTAACTTAAAGCGGATTCTACATAAGATTCCAGGCGTTCGTACTAAAATCGGTACTTATGCCACAGCTTTGTTTCTACTTAAACAGCATTTTGCTGACAAAGTAGAGGAAGAGGACATGATCGAGAATGCTTTTACAGCTTGGTTACTTAAACATGGGTATGCAACTGAAGAAGAATTTAATGAAGAAGTAATGGGGCTAGGTGCCGTATTAGAGAAGGGATCGTATAAATTAAATCAAGATATTTTTGCTGGTAATGAAGGTGATATCAAGGGTAAGAAGGGTGATGTGGTGATAGCCTTTGCAGATACTTCACCATCAGATACAGTACTAGGGCAAGAAATTTTTAAAGTGGTACATCAGAAATCAAAGAGTGAAATTTATGTGTCATTAGAAGATTTGGAAGAGAAATGAAAACTTTAAAGGAAGCTATTATTGATCTACCTAGAAAGACATACGCAAAGAATATATTTGATAAAGCAGATACGAGTAATCCAAAACTTAAACCAGAAGTAATAACATTTATAGACAAGGGGCTACAAGAATTTGAAAAGATTGCACCGATAGTGGACTATCAGCTGATTGGTAGTATACTGACTCATAGATATAGAAAGGATGCAGACTTAGATATAAACGTGTGGTTTGATACAGAAGATCACCCCACAGAACCATTACATATAAAGTTAAGGAAGAAGGCAGCAGAATTGAACGGGAAGGATGTCCCAGGAACAGATCATCCAGTAAATTACTTTGCAGTAATTACTAAAGATTATTTTGAAAGAGCTGGAGAGATGGCAGATGCTACTTTCAATATCAAAAAGAATAAGCTGGAGAAACACGCAGAAGAAAAGGCGTTTGATATTGAAAAGTATCTGGATGAATTTAATTCAGAAGTAAATAAATTTGACCTGTTAAGAGGAGAACTAGAAAGAGATTTAATAGACTACAAAGAATTGTCAGAGTTAGATGCTGATGAAGTAGCAGAATTAAAGTCTAAACTACAAAGTAAATTTGATGAAATAGAAAAGGATGCATTTGACTTAGTTGATATGTACACGACCACGAAGGAAGAAAGGCGCAAGGCATTTGAAACACCGATGACACCTGAGCAGATTTCTAAGTGGGGTGAACAACAGAGGCTACCGAGAAATGTAGTGTACAAGATGTTAGAAAAGTATTACTATTTTGATTTTTTACATAAGATAGAAGAAATCATAGGTGACGATGATAAAATAGATGACACAGAAATGAAAACACTATTAAAGTACTTAGAAAAAAATAATAATAAAGGTAAATAAGTATGATGAACGGATGGGTAGCACCCGCAGTAGGAATTTTTATAGTCACACAAGCTGCGGCAGCAGTATGGTGGGCTTCTGGTACTGAAGTTAAAGTAGGGAATAATACTACTGCTATAGAACAGGTAATAGAAAATGAAAAACAGATTGCTGTTATTCAAGTACAGCAAGCAGAGATCGTCAAAGATGTTGGTGAAATCAAAGACGATACTAGAAAAATTTTAGAGAAGTTAAATAAGAATGACTGACATTAAGAAAAAGAAAAGGCAATATAAAAATAAAACTCCGGGTCAGGAGAGAGATTACGAAACTTTAAGTGCTCGCCGTATGTTTCAGGCATATGAAGATGCACCTACAAATTCCACAGGTCCTGCAATTGCAAATTGGGATCCACCTTTAGGTAAACAAACTAAGGTAGTATATAAAAGAAAAAGAAGGGAACTAGATATGGAAACTTTTAATGTAAATAAAGTAGACGGTAGAACAAGAAGTTATAAAGAAACCGTCCGACGAATTAAAGAACGTCAGGAAAAATTGAAAGATGGAAATGGCGCTGAAGTGAAAGAGCCAGTTCTAAAGCCAAATCCCTTTGGACATCCAGTAGCCGAGATACATTCATCTAAAGAAGGACCCGCACAAAGGGCCCAGAAAGATGCGGCTATTGCTGCATGGAAAAAAGCCGGTGGACAAGTTAAGAAAATTAAACCAAGTCTTAAAGGAATGCCTAAGAGTCGTAAGGCCATCGTTAAGGCCAGAAAGGAAGAGGTAGAAATGAATAAGAAATATTTGGACACACGCTCAGGCAGTTTAGAAGCTGCTGCGTATCAGTCAGTAAATGCGGAGGTGCCAGTCAATCCTAATAGCTTACATCCGACTCTGCATCTTCCTAAGAAATATCTTGCAACGAAAGAAGGTAGTTTAGAACGAGCTGTTGAAGAAGCTATGACAGAGAAAGCAGGAGTTGGTGCTGCAACGGCAGGTCCAAAGCCGGGTTATAAATTACCAAGACAACTTAAAAATCCTAAGAAAGAAAAGATGGTGGGTACAAAGTCAGGGACAAAGGTAGTGGACAGGAAGGACCCAAAGTATAAGGGCGCCCCGGAACATGAATCAGTAGAGATTGGTGAAGGTGAGTGGGCAGATGAAAAAAGAAAAGAAAGGGAATCCAGTGCTCGACTACTTAAAATACATAATGAACGAGAGAAACGATATCAAGCCCAACAGGCAAAACAGAAACAGACCAGAGAACAGGCTGTCGATGTGATTAATGCTATTCAGTTTGGTAAAGCGTTTAAAGTGGTAGACGAAAATGAAATCCCCAGTGCTGAATTAAAAGAAAAAGAAGTTGCTGAAAATGGTGATGATCGCCGAACTGTTGATGCCATCCGTGCATATGATAAATCTAAAGATGCAAGTCGTGATGCAGATTGGGACACCGTCCATGGTAAGATCAAACAGGGCAAGAAAGAAAAGAAATATGCGAAGAAAGAGCGTGGTGAAATCCACAAAGATGATCCGCATTGGAAGAGTCGTGCCTATCATACTGGTATGCATGGTGAAGAAACAGAAATGTCACCAATGATTCAAGCCACGATGGAAAAGATCCATTTTATGAGAGATGATAAACTTTCATACAAAGAGAGACAGAAACTTCCTAAGGGTGACTTTGCATTGCCTGGTAAGGGAAGTGGACCTGAAGGGAAACAAGGTGGTTCATATCCTATTCCTGATGAGTCACACGCTCGCAATGCATTAGCTAGAGTTTCACAACACGGTTCTGAAGCAGAGAAAGCCAAAGTTCGTCGTGCAGTTGCATCAAAGTTCCCGAACATTAAGATTGGTGAATCAAAAGAAACTGAAGCTGGTGAGAGAGATGTTGGAACAGATGCGTATGCTAATTATACAAAGGGTCTTACACCTGGACAGACACCAGATTCCGATGTTACTAATAAAGATGCAAAGAAAGCCAACTCTGAATCTAAAAAGAACAGTGATGAAAAAGAACGACAGGCTACAAGAATAGATGATGAATACATTGCACATCTAGAATCTTTAGACGAAGCTGCTTTAGAGATAGAACTGGAAACTTTGAGTCAGAATGAGTTACTTGAACTTCTTGGTAGTGGTTTGGTGAAGAAAGCCGCTGGTGCTATCACTAAAAGATTTAGTGCTCAGGGTCGTTTAGCTGCTGCAAAGAAGAAAACTACTAAGATCCAACAGAAAACAGATATAGCTAAAACTAAAACATCAAACATTGCGGCGAAAGCCAAACTGAAAGATGCAAAAGCCAAACTGAAAGCGGCTAAAGGACCTGGTGTTGTATCAAAAGTAGCAAAGAAAGTTGGTGGAGTGGCGAAGAAAGCTATAGGTGCTGGTAAACCAGCGGGTGGTAATACTGATACAAGAAATGCACCGGGCCGTTTAGCAGCTGAGTATGACCCAGAAAGTCTTATTGGACAGGCTATGGATGAACTTTCTAAAAAGACATTGGGTTCTTATGTGAAGAAGGCATCTACTAGTAAGTCTGATGCAGCGATGGCTTTGCAGAGATCAACTAGTAAGCCTGGTGGTCAAACCCGTGGTGATGTTAATAAGCACGTAGGCAAGATGATAAAACGAGATAAGGGTATTGGAAAGGCAGTCGATAAATTAACAAAATGATAAACGAAGTCTCCCCGCCAGGGTGGGGACACACCAAGGCAGAAAAGGAAAAGTCAAAGCCTAATAAGCCGAAGTCAAAGATAGGTGGCACTGCTGATGCGATGAAGCAGGCACAGAAACGTGGAGATATTCCAAAGAACATGAATATCTTTGCGTTAATGTGGTCGATGAAGAACAAGGGGGATAAACCTCATTATAAACCAGGGGTAAAAGATGTGTTAAAGAAAAAATATCAAAAAGAAGAAAAGGCAGATGAGAAACCTTATCCACCTACACGTTTGTTTAAGAATGTGCCTAATTCTGTAGTGAAGAAGGCCAATAAGGAGGCTGACAAAGTGAAACGAGAACAAGAAAAAGCTGTATTAGGTGAGCCACCTAAAAACGGACCATCTGGAGCTAGTATGCACAGCAAAGATAATGTCTATGAAGATGAAAAGGTAGATATGGTTAGTCTTGTGCAACAGGCTATCAATGAACTTACACCAGATCAAAAAAAGAAAAGAGAGGCGAGTAGATCCCACAGTACGTTGGGTAAAGGTAGACGTTTACATGGTGGTCGTTCTGCTGCACACCCCAAAGGTGCAATGGTATCTGGTAAAACTCATACCTATGATAAACCTGCGGGCACTCCCAAGAAGCCAGGCCGACAAAAGATAGTTGCTACACCAGTAAAGAAAGAAGAAGTGGAAAATGAAGGATGGGGTGCAGTAGCTAAATTTGCTGACAGTCAAGCCGCTGCTGCGAAAAAGAAAAAAGAAACGGCCGCTAATAAAAAAGTATCATCTTGGGCGAAAGGCCGCAAAGAAGAAGTAACCCATTTCGGAGATATACTCCGTCAAGCAATCGAAGAAGCCAAAAAAGTTGATGCAATAAAAGAGATTAATAAGATTGTAAAGACTAAGACTATGGGTAAACTACATGGTCAGAAAGTAGATTTGTTTACTGCCTCTGCTATACAGCAAGTTTATAAGGCAATAAACCATAAGAACAAAGAGAAGATGAATAGTGTGATGAGTAAAGACATTCACGGACTGCTAAAGATGGCAGACTTTTCTATGAGTAAAATGAAACGATAGATTGAGGATTTGTTATGATTCAGATTGTTATTATATTGGTGATACTATTAGGTGGTGGTGGATTTGGTGCTTGGACTTATATGCAAAAGTTACAGGCAGATAACCAGGTACTACAGATAAACCAAGAAGTACTAAAAGAAAATGAGTTGAAATTAAATGATGCGATAGCTGAACAACAGGCTGTTATTGCCGCAAAGGAAAAACAAGCAGAGGATATTCAAGCAGCTAATAATGCTTTACGAGTTGAAACTGACCGACTAGCCAAAGAGAAGGGCAACCTTGCCAAGAAATTGGGTAGACATGAGTTAGATATTCTAGCTGCAAATAAACCAGGACTAGTAGGTAAGATAATCAACAAGGCATCTGATGCTGCCTTGAGATGCTTTGAACTACTGACTGGTTCTCCACATACAGAGGACGAATTAAAAGCCAATAAGAAGTCACAGTTAAACTCCGAGTGTCCAACCCTTGCCAACCCTAATTATAAGTCGGAGGAAAATTCGTAATGAAAAAAGTGATTATATTATTGCCACTATTGGCTTTGTTCCTTGTTGGTTGTGCTGGTACTAAAGTACAACCAGAACCTAAAGTTGTAATTCAAAAAGTAATAGAGAAAAAACTCCCACTAAATATTGCAGACCCAGAACCATTGGAGCTGCAACATATAGAGTGGGTCATTGTAACCAGAGATAACATTGAAGAAGTATGGGCTGAGATAGCCGCAGACAATGAAGGTGTTGCTCTGTTTGCATTACGTCATGGTGATTATGAAAGGTTAGCTCTAAATATAGCTGACATTCGAGCAGTCATTGGTGAATATGTCATTATACTAAAACGATATAGACAATATTACGAGGAAGAATAAATGGACTATATAAAGAAGATTGTTGGAGAGAGAACATCTCTCGACGGCACAGTACTGATAGGTATTGGTGTAGTATGTTTGTTATTTTCACCACTAGTTAAGTGGGCAGCGTGGGGTGCAATAGCCTACGGTGCATGGACACTCCTTATGAAGGAGAAGGGAGAATAAAAGATGGCTAAAGTATGGTCTGGTAAACTTGATTGCACCTTTCATGGTAAGATGCACTGGGAACTTAATAAAGAGATGTGGTTTCTTTCTGAAGCCGCTCATCAGCATTTTCACCATTGGAAAAAGATGGGTGTAAAAATAACACAGAACATTAAACGTAATGGACCTGCTTCAACTAAGGCTAAAGTGTATGCGCCGGCAGGTTATGATACAGACCTAGCATCTATTCCCCGAGCAGGATGGGCTCTTGTTGCACCATGGGATGTAGCAAGAGCTGCTATCATACATGATGTATTGTATGGTGCATTGCGTGATGCATTACAGAATGAAACACATGGTGTAAAGTTAGTAAATGAAATGAGAGCGGCAGCTGATCGTGTGTTTCTGGAAGGAATGCAAGCAGCTGAACCTAAAGTTGCAACGTGGAAAGCCAAACCTTGTTACTGGTCAGTTAGACCTTTTGGGAGATTTGCCATCCGTAAGACGGGTATGGCTCAAACTTAATGGGTATTTTGTTTTGGATGTTACTTCGTACAATCCTTTTCAGTATGATTGGTAACTCCTTTTATAAATGGTTCGCAGGAACTACTTGGGGTATCTGGTTTGATATGAAGATGAAAAGTATCTTAGATAAAGTTACACACAAAGAAGAAAAAGCCTTACTGAAAAAACCATTGAAAGTAAAGAAGGAATAAGTATTGATTTTATAATGTACCTGTGATATAATGTATAGATGTCTAGTTATATTGACTTAAAATATATTATGATGTTGTCTCCTCGTCTTGATAAGTTCAAGAAGGTGAGGGATAATCTTTTTAATTTCCGTTGTCCTTATTGTGGTGACTCACAGAAGTCCCGGAGTAAGGCCCGTGGCTATTTCTATAGGAAGAAGAATGATTTTTTCTTTAGGTGTCATAACTGTGCCAAGGGAACCACCTTTGGAAAAGTATTAGAGTATGTAGATGCAGAAACATATAAACAATATGCTATGGAACGATGGCGTGGAGATGCACCAAATACTAAAGAGCCAGAGTTTAATTTTACAGCACCAAAATTTAAAAAGAAAGATCCTAAACTCGAAAGTCTAACTCCTATAAATAAACTTAACACTGACCATCCAGCTAGACAGTTTGTAGAGTCAAGACAAATCCCCGAGGAGTTTTATAGTGATCTATACTTGTGTTCTAAATTTTTTGAGTGGGCGAAAATTGGAACACTGGTACCTAGGCGACAAGACCATCCCCGATTGGTTATACCATTTCGTGATGAGACAGGTGAAGTGTTCGCTGCACAAGGGCGAGCATTCGGTAAAGAAACTCCGAAGTATCTTACAGTAAAATTTCAGGACAAGCCAAAGATTTTTGGCTTGGATAGGGCAGATTTGTCTCGGAAGATCCATGTAGTAGAGGGCCCGATTGATTCTCTATTTGTGGATAATTGTTTGGCTATGGCCGGTGCTGATTTTGGTAGTCTTCCCGAAGATGCCACTATAATATTAGACAACGAACCGAGGTCGAAAGAGATTATAAGAAGAATGGAAAATTTAATTAAAAATAATTATGAACTTGTGATTTGGCCAGACTCCATTCCTCATAAAGATATCAATGATATGATACTCGCTGGTATGACCAGTGAAGATGTACAAGAATTAATAAAACAAAATACCTATAATGGGTTGCAAGCCACTGCTAGGCTTTCAGCCTGGAAAAGAATATAAGGAGAATAGCAATGGGGCTACCTACACCGTACCAGGAGTACATACATTTATCAAGATACTCTAGATATGATTATGAAAAAGACAGACGAGAGACATGGGAAGAAACAGTAGATAGATATTTTGATTTCTTTAAGCCGCACTTAAAGGAAATGTGTGATTTTAATTTTACGGATAAGATCGTAGAGCCTATTAAAAAAGCTATAATAGATTTAGAAGTAATGCCCTCGATGCGTTGCTTAATGACAGCCGGCGATGCATTAAAAAGAGAGAATGTTTGTGGGTATAATTGCTCATACATTGCAGTAGATAGTCTTAGATCCTTTGATGAAATGCTGTATGTTCTAATGAATGGTACAGGTGTAGGGTTTAGCGTAGAACGTCAGTATGTAAATAAACTTCCAATGATTAATGAGGAATTTTTTGATACTGATACAGTTATTATTGTGTCTGATTCTAAACTGGGTTGGGCCAAAGCTTTAAAAGAACTTATCTTTTTACTAGCTGCTGGACAAATACCAAAATGGAATTTGTCTAGAGTAAGACCTGCAGGAGCTCCCTTAAAAACTTTTGGTGGGCGTGCATCAGGACCAGAACCTTTAGAAGATTTGTTTCATTTTTGTGTGAACATATTTAAAGATGCAGCAGGAAGAAAACTTACATCATTAGAGTGCCATGATATCTGTTGTAAGATTGCAGAAGTGGTAGTGGTGGGTGGTGTTCGTCGTTCTGCATTGATAAGCTTATCTAATACATCTGATGACCGTATGCGTCATGCAAAGTCAGGCCGTTGGTGGGAGTCTAATGTACAACGTGCATTGGCTAATAATTCAGCTGCTTATACTGAGAAGCCTGACATGGGTATCTTCATGGAAGAATGGAAATCCTTGTATGAGTCCAAGTCAGGTGAACGTGGTATATTTAATAGACAAGCCGCAAAGACACAGGCTGCTAGAAATGGTAGACGAGATACTGAATATGAGTTTGGGACCAACCCTTGTTCGGAAATAATCCTCCGTGACAGAGAGTTCTGTAATCTTTCGGAGGTAGTAGTACGAGAAGATGATACAGTTGAAACACTAAAAGAAAAAGTTAAACTTGCAACGATCATTGGTACTATACAATCTACACTTACTAACTTTCGTTATTTGAATAGAAAGTGGGAAGAGAATTGTGCTGAAGAAAGACTCCTAGGTGTATCACTTACAGGTATCATGGATAATATGATTACTAGTAATAGGAGACTTAATCCTGGTTTGCCAGAAGTATTAAAGTCTCTTAAACAAGTAGCTGTAGATACTAATGCACAGTGGGCAAAGAAACTTGGTATACCACAGTCGGTTGCTATTACTTGTGTTAAGCCGTCGGGTACAGTGAGTCAGTTGGTAGACAGTGCAAGTGGTATTCATGCACGGCACAATCCACATTATGTTAGGACTGTTCGTGCAGACAAGAAAGATCCATTAGCAAAGATGATGCATGACCAAGGCTTCCCATGCGAAGATGATGTGACTAAACCAGATCATACATGGGTGTTTAGTTTTCCTGTGAAGGGTCCAAAGAATGGTATATATAGAAAAGATATGGCGGCAGTTGAACAGTTAGAACTATGGAAAATCTACCAAGAAAATTGGTGTGAACACAAGCCCTCTATTACAGTATCAGTAAAAGAAAATGAGTGGATGAGTGTTGGTGCATGGACATATGAAAACTTTGATATGATGTCAGGAGTATCTTTCTTACCATTTGCCGACCATAGTTATAGACAAGCACCGTATCAAGATTGTAGTAAACAGGAGTATGAAAATTTGTTAAAGCAAATACCTGAAGATATAGATTGGTCAAAGCTAGCGGAGTATGAAGAAAAAGATATGACACATGGTAGTCAAGAGTTAGCCTGTAGTGCTGAAGGTGGTTGTGAAATAGTGGACCTGGTTGCCGTGTAACATGGAAGATACAAGGCAGTTGTTTGAATGTGAAAACTGTGGGGCAGAGTATACTTTACAGACCGATATGGATATGAAGGCAGAGTTTTGTCCGTTTTGTGGTGAACCAATAGAAATGATAGAATGGAATAGTGATTATGAAAATAGCATCGAGGAAGGCGAAGGGACGTAGATTACAACAACAGTTTAGAGAACTGTTGATTGAAAAGTTAGACATAGACCCAGAAGATATAGAGTCAAGGTCTATGGGTGCCGGTGGTGAAGATTTGATTATGTCTAAAGCTGCTCGGCATAAGTTTCCCTATTCTATAGAGTGTAAGAACCAAGAACGTATGAATATTTGGTCGGCATGGGAGCAGGCTAATGGTAATAAAGGTATCTATGAACCTTTGGTAGTGATAAAAAAGAATGGTGTAAGGCCACTAGTAGTGTTGGATGCTGAGAATTTTTTAGAGATGATAAAGGAGTTTAATAATGATAACTGATGCTGAAGGAAAAGGGCCTACCAAGGAAGAAGCTGATTTGTATAAGTCAGGTATCTATTTGTTTATGGATACTGTTACGGCAGATACTTGTAAAGAAGCTATTGAGTTTATATTAAAACAGAATATAGAAAAGAAAAAACAAAAGAGATTACAGTTTATGATCTGCTCGCCTGGTGGTGCAATGCCAGATTGTTTTGCTTTGATTGATGTAATGAAGGGGTCAAGAATTCCTATTCATACAGTTGGTCTAGGGTGTATTGCATCATGCGGACTTCTTTTGTTTATTACAGGTGAAAAAGGTCATAGAATATTAACACCTAATACATCTATACTCTCACACCAATTCAGCTGGGGTTCGTGGGGTAAAGAACATGAACTGTTTGCACAAGTAAAAGAGTTTGAGTTATCTACTCAACGCATGATAGAACATTATCAAAAATGTACAGGGTTAGACGAAGAAAAAATTAGAAAGTTTTTGTTACCGCCTGAAGATAGATGGCTGTCTGCAAAAGAAGCAAAGAAGTTAGGGATATGTGATAAGGTAAAGTCTGTATATTAATAAATAGTATAAGTAAAGGAGTCCATTATGTCAAGATATAGAAAAAGCATACATCAGACGCTACAAGAAGTTGCAGAATGGGAGGCTCCCAAAGAGCCAGAAGTTATAGTAGAAGAAGCTCCCATCCCTACAGAAACAGGTAGAGAACTGTTAAAGAAACGTATAGCTCATAAGAAAATAGAAAAGAAAGAACTCAAATATTATCCAATGGGTGATGTGTTTAAAGGTAAGTTACACAAAACTACTGAGTATCTTAAAGAAGCTTTAGAGATAGATGATGAACTAGACGAAGCGATTAAGTGGGAAGTAAAGGTAACTAATCTCCCTGTGTTCTATGCTGATGGTAGAAGTAAGGGTAAAGTTCGTCAGATGCTAAGAAAACTTTTGAAACATCCTGATGATATTATATCTATCACTAGAACTACATCAGCCGAACTTAAAAAAATTAGACGAGGACAGATCGCTGGTGATGAGCCGGGTGATGAAGATGAAGATAAGAACCCAGTGGGTCCTAGTTATAATGAAGATGTAGAACTTGATGAAGCAGGCCGCCCAAGAGGTGCCGCACATATAGAGAATAAAAGGTTTTGGGATTTAAAAGATAAAGAATTACATTATATTATAAAAGATGCTGGTCAGGCTGTTCAAGCAAATCCAACAGCCAAAAAGGCAACTCAAGGTCCTGGTAACTGGTCAGATCAAATTAATGATGCGGCCACTGTTCTCTATTATAGAAAGAAGAAAAATATTAAAGTTGAAAAGTTTGAAGGTCCCTTTACTGCACCAGGCAGTGGGTCTATAGCCAAACCTAGAAAAGCAAAAGCATCTGATGCAAACAAATCAATTGAACAACAGATGGCAGATGCTCGTAGAGGTAAGTTAGCCTTTCAAGAAGATGAATGGGACACCATGTGGAAAAATGCTGCTAAGGAAAAGCCTAAGATGTCATTCAAACAAGCCACTGAGTTCGTAGACGAAGTAGGATTGGACAAAAAAGAAAAAAAGAATGCTCTAAAGACTGCCAAGAAATGGTTACGATAATTGGAAAAGCTTAATAGCATATTACTAAAATGGTGGTTTTTACTTTGTACTCAAATAGCTTTGGGTACAGTAGCATACCACTTCGGATTTTTTCATCATCTCTATAGAGAAGATACTACTCGTATTGGTTTTTTTATACTAGGCTTACTCTCACTTACTACTTTGGTGTTGGGTAAGAAAGTATATTCATTTAAAAATAACTGGATGGGAGAAAAAGAAGCATTTGAAAGTATATCTCCTGGTTGGTTTATAGCTGAAACTTGTCTAGTATTAGGTCTTATTGGGACTGTCACTGGATTTATTTTAATGTTAGGCACAGCCTTTACTGAACTAGATGTCACCAACATTGTATCAGTTCAAGGAGCCTTGGTGAAGATGTCACTTGGGATGTCTACTGCATTGTATACTACACTGGTTGGTCTGATAAGTTCATTAGCTATTAAGATTCAATTGGTGACTATTGAAAGACAATTAGAAAAATGCTAACATGGCCAACAAACTTAAATATGTTTCCAATGTTGCATTTACAGACTTACTGTTTAATATTGTAGTAGGTTTAGCTTTCCTATTTCTATTGGCGTTCATACTGATGAACCCCATTGCCAAAGATAAAGACATCGAAGAAAAATCAGATTATATTATCATACTCACATGGGACGATGAGTCAGGTGATGACATTGACCTATGGATGCGAGATCCTTTAGGCAATATTCTTTCGTTTAGAAATCGAGAAGATGCTTTGATGCATTTAGATCGTGATGATTTAGGTTTGTCTAATGATAAGGTAGAACTCCCTGAGGGTGGGTATGTATATGTGTATAGAAATAAAGAAGTGGCTTCTTTGCGTGGGGTGCATGAAGGTGAATACTTGGTGAATGTTCATGTGTATAATAAAAAGCCATGGAAGGATAGTAGTATGAAGCCTAGTAATATAAGGGTGGAGTTGATTAAATTAAATCCTTATGATGAAGTAACACAGGCAGAATTTATAGCCACTAAAAAAGGTCAAGAGTTTACTGCATTTCATTTTACCCTAGATAAAGATGGTGAGGTGATAGGTATAAGAGATGAAAGAGAACCTTTGATAGGTGCTAGTTCTGTGCATAGTGTAAGTGGTAGTGGACAAAGTTCAGGAGCTCCCACATCTTATAGTAATTGGTTTGGTAACGATGGGAGTTGGAGAAATGACCCAGCAGCAGAAGGTTCACAATAATGGAATATCTTATCTATGGTAGTTTAGTTCTCATTACTTTGTTGTGCTTATGGGCTATCATTAGTATTCCTAAAAATTATTTGTTCAAATCATTATTGATACCAGCGATGTTAGTTGTTGCAGTATCAACATGGTATACTTATCAAGCAGTGTTAGGATTTGGGACTGAATTTAAACCAGATAAAAAGGTGATGTATCATGCTCATGTGGCAGACAAGAAGAATGAAAAGATATATATACTGTTGTCTGCAGCGGGTGATGGTGAACCTAGATTACATATCTATCCATATAGTGCGGAATTAGAAGAACAATTAGAAGGAGCTGAAGAAAAGAACCAGCAGGGTGTAGTGGTGGTAGCTGAAATAAAGCTCCAAGATGCTCAAGGATCCAGAAGGTTTGAAACCGATGAAAAGTGGGTATTTTATGAGCTTCCACCTACAGAATGGATGCCTAAAAAATAATGCTTGACATAGGATTAATAATGTAGTATAATTAAAAGTCTATAGCGGAGTGTGTGAATGAATAAACTTATAAGATGTGTGGTAATTGTGGTGATGATAATGATCCCAGTGAATGTTATGGCTCGTATGTATCCCTCGACCATTCCAATGCCAGCTGTATGTTTTTCAGAGCTAAGAGAGTTATATATTTACCAGGAGATGATTCTTGGTGAAACTATAGTGGCTGCTGCAAAGACATTAGCGACAGCCAAAGCTGAAGATCAAGGATGGATTGTCATTTTTTATAATAAAGAAAAAGATTCATGGTCATTGGCAGGTATAGTTCCAACACAAGCTTGTGTAATGATGGTGGGTCATGGCTGGGATTCTATTCCATTAGAGATACTTCCCCCCGCTTATAAAGAATATCAAGAAGGTCCTAAAGTTCCAGAACCTACAGTACCAAAAGTTTCAAATGATGATGAGTGGGAAGGTAAGTTATGAGTAAGAAGATACATGATTGTCCGTGTGATCCATGCCACAATAGAAGTAGGTGTGGAAGGGAGGCCTTGGAGTGTAAGGCTGTGAAGAATTTTTATAACACCGGTTGGTATACTAAGGAGTTAGTAGGTGTTAAGTTGAAGCCAATGAAGGTGCGGAGATGAAAGTACAACGAAAACATAAGCACGAATCTTTTGAGGCGATGATGCGGAGATTCAAGAAGGGGTGTGAGAAGAGCGACATCATTAATGAGGTCAAGAAACGAGAGCACTATGAGAAGCCCAGCTCAGTTCGTAAAAGAAGTAAAGAGATGGCTGTAAAGAAAGAATTAAAGAGGCAGGAGGATCAAAGAGTAAATAGATTTTCCGGTTAAGATGGATATTATATTGTATATGTGGGAAGATTATGAGAGTGATGAATTTTCTGCAAAGATTATCACCTTATTGCAATTGGTCTCACTAGAATTTAAAGTACATTCGTTTGAAAAGGACACTGATATGGAGGTGGTGTCAAAAACTATAGGTGAGAAGGTGAGAAAACTTCCACAGATAGAGGTGGATGGCGAAAGAATTGGCGGTTACTATGATTTAGTAGAGCACCTGATAAATAAAGAAGTAATTAATTATGCAGGTAAGCCAAAATGGAAGAAGAACAATTAGATAAGATGGCGAAGGTCCGTGCGGCCAAGAAGCCACCAGCTTATAAAAACATACATGAAGATGTCAGAGATTTACCTGACGATAATACATTAAGTGTTAAGAATGTTAAGGGGTGGGAGAAACATAACAAAGAACGTGTGAAAGAATTGAAGTATAAGATTCGCCGTATGTATAAAGGTAAAGAGAAAACATTATTAGAA
>Ga0208433_1000421_pt1 | contig 18611 bp, 10 predicted proteins | sample 3_EtaG_FD_184075 | JGI IMG/M metagenome (GOLD analysis project Ga0208433, IMG submission 184075) | Marine viral communities from the Subarctic Pacific Ocean - 3_ETSP_OMZ_AT15126 metaG (SPAdes) (version 2) | ecosystem: Environmental > Aquatic > Marine > Oceanic | place: Pacific Ocean | collected...
GACACGATTGGAGCTCTGATGAAGGTCTTGGAGATACAGTATCAAGAGTTATTAAAAAAGTTACAAAAGGTAAGATTAAGGAGTGTGGAGGATGCAAGAAGAGAAGAGATACATTGAACAGAATGGTTCCGTACAGCAGGGGGGACAGGAAGTAGAAGATACAGAAGAGGATAAAATTCTTTTGGATACTGTTCTTGAGGGTGGAGCTGTGCAAGGAAAAGAAGGCGGACTTAGAATGGATATGTTTTCACACGATGACCCTGATGATTTACCATGCTTATGTGATTTACCTGTACACGCTCAAGATATAATTATAAGTGAATCTGAGTCATAGTGCCTAAACAAATATACAAGATAGACAAATTTCACGGAGGCTTAAATACACAAGCCAATCCTAGTGACATAGATGATAATCAGTTTGTTATATTAGAAGATGCTATGGTTGACGAGCTTGGTAAAATTAAAATGATGGGTGGAATAAATGCTAGTGTCTTAGCTGCTACAGATAAAAATGGATTTACTCGTACTATGATAGCTGGATATGGTATTCATCCTTGGAAAAGTGATTATACAGGAGCTGAAGACAAAGGTAGCGGTGAAGCAACTACCGGTGATGAGTATGTTGCTTTTTATGATGGTGATGATGGTCAAGTATGGATATATAGTGATGCTGAAAGCGATTGGGATGATGATGTTGCTGTAAATGACACAGGTGTTATTGATATAGGTAGTTCTAATACATCAACAGCTAAGCCTTGTTTTTATTCAGTAGATGGAGGGTTGAGGGTTTGTGATGGTAATCATGCTTCAACTAATACAGCTAGGTGGTATCAGTATATAGATAGAACTTTATTTCAATCTATAGCAGATACGGTATCTATTGACCAATGGTATGAAGCGGCTCAAGCTATAACATCTCCAGATAATACATCAGAATTTGACCAAGAAACTACAGCTGTTTCTGAATCATTAGGTGAAACTCATACTACATCAAGTATAGCAGCTGATACTAGTTTTATTACATCAAAAGCAATATACGATACAAGTAGTAATGTTGTTAATATGAAAGGTGGTATAACAGTTGTAGTTAGAGTAACAACAGCGTCTTATGGAACATTTCCGTCTGGTAGTGATTTAGATGTTGCTTTTACAATAACTACAGGAAGTGGGACAAGCAGTTCTTGGCATGGGGATTATGGAACTAATCGTAAAGCAACGAATATTCTTGAGGAAAGTGCAAGTGCTACTCCTGGGTCTACAAAAGATATTACTATTTTCTTTGCATTTGGTAATGATTATCATAATGGTAGTGCAACTGGTTCTACTTTTGATACAAGCGATACTACAAATGGAATTAGGACTATATTATCAGGTGAATTTTTTGACAATACATATGTAACTAGTATTGCTTTGCATAGTGTAAGCGTACAAGAATCAAATGTATCATCTATTGGAGATCATGCAAGCTTAACAATCAATAATATTTGGTTTGAGTGTGATATAACAGCAGCCCCTGCTGGTGATGCTCTTGGATGGGATAGTGTATGGGAACATGGCATTTCATATGTATATGATAAAACTCAAGAATCTCTTATAAGAAGATTGTTTGATAGTACAGCTTCAAATGCTACCACACAAACAATAATAGACTCATCATACGCACCGATAACTAAATTTTATATAAAGCATGGAGGTGGTACTAGCTTTAACAGAAGAATAACTGGAGCTGTATGGTATATTAGAGATGCTAGTGGTACAGAGGTCACACCTTGGACAGCCCAAATTGAATATGATTTTATAAAAGGAGTTGCTAGAGTTGTTGCTACTGGGAAAGAACTTGATGTAGCTCTTAATGCCCTCCCTGAAGATGATGAATATTACTTTGAGGTAGACCATGAATATTTATTATCACCTAATTTAGTTGATACTTATCAAAGCAGAACTGGTGTTTCGGATACTGAAAAGGCTATAAAAGCATCATACTCAACAGCTGTGGTAGCTGGTCGTAGGACTTATATAGGTAATGTGAAAATTCTTAACGAGGATGGAACAACTGAGGTTAAGGGTGATGGAATGTTAAAAAGCCCACCTAATCAGTTTGATAAATTCCCATCTAGTTTTCTTGTTGAAGCTACTGTAAATGATGGTGAGTCTATAGTCAAACTTGAAACATTTGCTGATAGGATATTACAATTTAAAGAAGAAACATTGTATGTTATTAATATATCTCAAGATATAGAATTTTTAGAAGATGTACATAAATATAAAGGGGTGTCTCATCCATCTATGGTTTGTAAGACTGATTTTGGGATTGCTTGGGTCAATAAACTTGGTTGTTATTTATATGATGGTAGGCAGGTAACTAATTTACTTGAAAAGAACGGTCAGAAACTTATTGATGATACAACATGGCAATCTCATATTGTAGATACAGCTGCGGCTTCAAGTATGATTGGATATTTGCCTACAAAAAGACAATTAATAGTTGTTAAAGATAATGATGATAATGCTAACGCTGGTGATATATTTTTATATGATATGGTCACAAGGAGTTGGACATTTGGTGATTCTAAAATGACTGATTCAGCAAAGAAGACAAATTTTATTCCTTTCCAAAATGATTTAGTGTATATTCATACAGATGCTACAGGTACTCCAGTTAAATGGGACCCAGACCCAGATGCTTCCACTACTAATTTTAATTTTAAAACAAAAGATATTAACTTTGGTTTACCAGGTGTTAGGAAAAAAGTTTATGCAGTTTATGTAACTTATAAAGCAAATGCTGCTACTCAATTACAAGTGACATATCGTACAAATGGAGAAGCGATCACTACAAGATATTTTGCTGTTAGAACTAATCCATTTGATGAAGGTGGTTCTGATTTAGACGATTTTGTAACTGTTGATGGTACTACAGATAGTACTGTTGAATTAGATAATACTAGTAATGTAACAAAGATTGCCAGTATGAAACCAACTACATCATCACATGCTAATAATATTAATTCTTTTCAATTAGTATTTGCTGCAGATATTGGTGGAGATGTACATAGTACTTTAGAGATTGATAATATAGAAATAGTTTACAGAGCGAAGAGTGTAAGATAATATGGCTATGACAAGAGAAGATAGGGTAAATGCTCAGAAAAAGCAATATAGAATTAACAGTATTAAACAGTCTTTTAAAGATGATGTAACAATAGCTCCAAAATCTATTTCTTTATTAAAAAATGATAATGACGGAACTGTTAGTAATATTATAGATTTAGATAAAATTGGAGATTTAACTTCATCATTTAGTGGTTCTGGAGATGTTTGGGGATATCAATCTGAAGCTAAAGCTGATAAAGTTCATACAGGAATAGATGGATTAGTTGATGATGTTGCATCTTTAACTAATAAAATAAATGAGATAATTACTTCTCTTAAAAGTGTAGGAATTGTTAAATAATATGACTTTGATATCACTATTGAATTATAGTAAATTTAATGGGAGAATACTATATGGCTAAAAGTTCTTTATACTCAGCTCATAGAGCCGCTGGAGCCTCATCAGGCAGATACAAAGCTAGTTTATATGACATAGCTAATGTTGGTTATGCTATGGAATCTGATATTGGCATGGAACAATTTAAGCAAGAAAAAGCCCAACAAGGGTGGCAAATGCTTGGAGAGGCTCTTTCTTTAGCTGAATCAGTTGTTGGTGGTATTCAATCTAGAAAGGAACATGAGGAATTAGCTAAGAAATATGGTATCGAGACAAGTAAGACTTCAAAGGATGCTAAGAATAAAGATTTTTATGGTAAGAAAGCTGGTTTTGATATAGGTGATATATGGGGTGATAAATCTATTTGGAAAGGAAAGTCTGGTATGACATCTCCATCTAAAACTACAACACAAAAGAAACCTACTAAAAAAGTTCCAACTATAGGACTGTCTAAAGATGATGCCTTCACTACTTCAACTACCAATAGGGTTAAAGCTGTAGGTGAAGCATTTAAACAAGCTAAAGAAGCTGGTATTAAGATAGGTTCTACTATCTTTGTTAAGATAGGCGATTCTATTGAAGAGATATTATATAAATATAAATAATATGAATAAACAAGACGCTAAAAAACAATTTGATAATATGACAGAAGAGTTTGGGATAGAGCATAGTTTTCCTTTTGATATTGCTTGGTCTTTTGCTAAGTATGTAGAGATAAAAGGAGGATTAGAAAAGCCATTATCATTTTTACCATCTGAATATACTAAAGAAGAATTTAGAGTTGGAATTAAAGATGTAGAGAATAAAATGTCAGAAAGTGAAAGGTCTCTTAAAGGTAAAGAACTTGAACATTTTAATCCACTAAAACATTCTTTTGCTAAAGGTGTTTATATTAGAGAAGTATTTAATCCAGCTGGAGAATTGTTAGTTACTAAAATACATAAGTATTCTCATCCATTCTTTCTTTTACAAGGAGAGATGACGATTCTTGGTGAAGATGGTGAAAAAAGAATAAAAGCTCCACATTATGGTATCACAAAAGCTGGTACTAAAAGAATTATATATGCTCATACAGATTGTATTTTTGTTACAGTACACGCAACTAATGAGACTGATTTGAATAAAATTGAAGAAGAAATTGTTTCTAAAGATTTTGAGGATAAAGGGTAAAGTATGTCTTGGATAGCGGTAGGTATATCAGCAGCTTCTTTTTTAAGTGGGGCAGCTTCATCAGAGAGTGCTGCGAAATCGTCAAGAAAACAAGCTCGTATAAAATCTGATTTTCTTACTCAACAAATGGCTAAAGCTGATGAATCTTTAGCTGCGTTAGAGCCTGTTAAAGAATCAAAATTAAAAGTTGCTGAAGCTAGTTATTTACAAGATATAGGAGACTTATCAGCTCAGACTGGTCAAAGTAAAGAAGACTTGCAGGGTCAGTTTCAATCAATGATTCAAAAAAGTGGATTAGCTACATCTGGTTCAGCGAATGTTAAGGCTTCTCAAATGTGGAAAAGAATAGGGTCGTCTTTTGGAAGAGGTCAACAAGGTTTAATGGGCCGTCTTGGTGAAAAGATGGGTGCTGTGGAAGAATGGTATGAATCTGAGAAAGCAAGAGTAGGTTCAGAGAAAATAAGAATGGAGCATGAAAAAAAATTAGCTGATGTAGAAGGAAGCTCTAAAACGGTAGGTGAAAAAGTGTGGTCAGCGGTAGGAATAGGATAAATTATGGCAGCAGAAGCGTTCGCAGCATTAAACAGAATATTAGAAAATAGACAGCGTAGAGAATCAGCTGATAGGCAATATGCACTGGCTCTAATGCAATTTGATTATCAAAAAAAACAAGCTGATATGGTTCAGGTTGGTAAGCAACTTGAATTGTTACAAGGAGCTAATGCTCAAATGATGAATAATGTAGCTCAAAGTTTTATGTCAGAGTCTGGTTTAGATATGATATATAATGCTGAAGATGATGGTGGTGAGGATGCTATGAAGGAGTTGAAAGATTTAGGTTTTTCAAAAAACGATGCCGCTAAAGTAGTTTCAGCTGTATGGGCATATCATGCTCAGAACCCTCAACCAATATTAAATCTTGGTAGAAAATTAAAGAATATTGCTCAGTTAGAATCTATCACAGGAGAACAACAGAGATTTGCAAAAGCTTTAGGTGGTCTTATTGGATTTAGTGGTTCAGAATCTGAAGTTGAAAAAGCTAAAGAATTATTAAATAGAACTGACAAGATTCTACAGAATCAAGATGATATTATGAGTGAAGTATATGAATATGGAACTGGTGATTTTGAAATACAAAGAAAAGATATTGGTTTAGGTTTGCAACAATTAGCTGAAGAAGCTGAAGCAGGTGAAGATGATATAGGAGGCTCACCTATGGTATCTGTTCCAACTCCAAAAGAAATGTTAAGTCAATCTCAGCAGTCTCTTAAAGTAATTCAGGATGAGTATGATGAAAGTGAAAAAGCATTAAATCTTTTAGATACTGAATCAATGACTTTAAAAGAATTACAGAAAAGAGGAGCTTTAACTGATGAGCAAAGAGAATATTTATCTCGTATTCCTGTTATAAGAAATGATTTAGAATCTGAATTAGCAGATTTAAATGAATCTATATCTAAAGCTAAGGAAGAAACAAGAGAATCTAGGGGATTTGAAGCTGAAGTAAAATTAACTGAAATTATGAAAGCTAAAAGAAAATCTACTGGTGGTAGTTATTCGCCTTATTAATATAAAAAATGTCTGACAATCTAACCCAAAAATTCAAAGAGGATTTAAAAGCTAGGTCTAGGAATATAACAACTCCAACTCCTATGGCTCAATCTGGGCCTGTAACTACTGGACAAAGTTTATGGGAAACAGCTGGCACAGGGCAACAACCAAATTGGATGACTGAAACTTTAGAAGGTGAAGGCAGTGCTTTTAGAACAGCTGGATTGGCTCTATGGGGTTTTCTTGAAACTGGTACTCTTGGTCTAGCTGGTCTTGGTGTAAGAGCTGCGTCTAAAGAGGCGTACGAAGGATTACAACCTCGTAATTTTGCTGAAAGAGTTGCTACTGGTATTGGTACTGTTGGTGGTTTTATTGTACCATTTGGGGCTGCGAAGGCTGGTGCTTCTGCTTTATTAAAAGGAGCTAAAGTAGTACGAGATGGTAAGGTAGTAGGATATGGTGCTGCTAAAGCGAGTGAGAAATTTGTAAGTAATGCATCTAGAGTATTAAAAGCTGACCCAGCTTTCAAGAAATGGTATGTTAATCAAGGTCTAGACCCAAAGGAAGTAACATCATGGATTGAGAAGTCTGGTCTATTGCAAGCACCTAAAGCATCTATTAAAGGTGTAACAAGAGGTCACTTTGGTAGTTCACACGCAGCTCGAACTCAATACGCTGCTAATGTTGCTAAGAATACAGAATCAATTATTCGTAAGAAAGTTGATAGTATGGCTAAAGCATTTGCTAAGAAGGGTGATGATATACCTTTTAAGATAGATGATAAGTCAATAGGACTAATAAAAGATGAGGTTACTAAATATATAGGTGGTAAATATAATTTCCCTATAACTAATCTTCATCAGTATTTAGCTGCTAAATGGGGCAATTCAAAGATGGCTAGTCTTGCTGCGTCAGCAGCTGAAGAAGCTATATTATTCTCAGCTGTTGAATTACCTATGAATTTAACTAATAGTATATATAATGAGGATGTAGACTTCGAACCATTCTCCACATTAGGACACTCAATGGTACTTGGTTCTGCTCTTGGTGTTATTAGATTAATACCCGGCGGTAGAGACATGGGTATTATGAAGACAGCTTGGGGCAAAGCAAATCAATTTCTTACTAGAAGAAAAAGGTGGTCTAATTATAATGTAAATGATGCATCTGAAAGAATGTTACTTACTAGAAGAGCTCAAGATTTATGGGATAATAACCCTGAGATATTTAAAGGATTAGCTGGTACTAAACTATATAAATCTGGTGGTAAAAGTACTGTATCAAGTAGAGATGAGATAGCTAAATTTGCTGAATCACCAGAGACAGCTAGAGAATTAAGAAGTTGGATGAGTTCTGTTGAAAGAACATTTTATAAGGAATGGTGGCCTGGTTTCTTAAAAGATTCTGGTAAAGATGTATTTGGTTCTATGCCAAGAATGATTGCTGGTAGTGTTGCTTTTAATGCTGGATTATTTAATGAGTATAGAAAAGGTAATATACCAACTGAAGATATGGTATTCCATACTCTATTAGGTGCTGTTATGACTAAGAGAGGCAGAGATATAGAGTATATAGACCATAATGGAAGAACTCAATTAATCCCTGAGAACAGAAGACCTCGTGTATATGATGATAGTTTTGAGAAAGTAGATTCATATCTTAATTCATTAGGTCTTAAAGTAGACCATGCTGCTTTTAATAATCTTATGAACAATATGGATATTCTAAAGAAAAATGGTAAACCAGATTATTCTACTGATGATATGCAAAAACTATTTAAGTCTCTTGAAGAACGTGATTTTGTAGTTGATGCGAGTGAAGAAGTATCTATAAAAAATAAGAATATATCTGGCAATGATGTATATGATACTTTAAGTATTCTAATGGAAGGAGCTGTTCCTGAAGGTAAAAGATTAAAACAATCTATTGAGTTATCTGAATCTGAATTAGCAGATTATCTAGTGCATATAAGAGGTTTAGAATTAAAGTCTTTACAAGAGTATAGAACAGATTCAAGTAAAACTGGTACTGGTAAAGGGATATATTCAGTAGCTGATATAAGAGATATAGCTCAAAACTCTGCTTCTAAAAATATAGAAGCTGTTTTAGAAGTTAATAGAAGAGCTGTTGAAGATGCATATAATATAATATTACAAGAAGAAGCTAGACAAGAAGGCAAGCCTAAAGACGATTGGGCTCCTGTATCTGAAGATGCTAATGGTAAACTTATTCTAAGAAAAATTAGATATGACCCCACATCACCATTAGAAGATTATGAAAGGGCTAGAAGACTAATTGGTAATGGTAGAAATGATGGTGAAGATGGATTTAAAAGTGCTTTAGGTTCTATTAGAAATCGTGTTATTATGAGAGAAGGCGATAGAAATGAAATAGTATACAATGCAGAAATGCATAGAAAATTATTTGGTGATAAGGCTAGTGGTGATAGAGGCGAGATGGATAAGTATGATAGAGAGCTTACTACACAAATGTTTGGTGAAGGTGTAATGTCTGACGATGCTTTGCTTCATGTTGGAGATGCTTATTTTATGGAGGGTATAGAATCTCATATGTTCGCTAAGGGGATTAGAGATACATGGTTAGAGTTTGAAGCTATAAGAGATAATAATACTAAAAAGAGTGTATTTGGGGATGAAGTAACAGATGTAAGAACACTACTTGATAGAGTATTTTCAGGAGGACCAGGTTTATCTAGAGACGAAACACCTACAGGTATAGTCTTAACAGAGAATGGAAAACAAATAAATCCGAATAGAAAAGAACAATTATTCGCGAGTGATGTTTTAGAAGTATTAAAGCAACAGAAAGAAAGAAATGGAATAAATGAAGAGATATCTGGCTCTGTAGTAAAAAGGATGGATGTAGCTCAAATGAGTGAGCTGATGGAGAAGTTCGACGCCTTTGGTATACTTGATGGGTTTAAAGGGAATAGAGAGATGGTTAAAACGTTTGTAACTAATCTTGCTCATTACACTAGGACTAAAGGGTTAGCAATGGCTACAAGGAATGATGGTTCACCATTAACCCCAAAAGATTTAGCTACTATGGAAGTTCTTGCAAGGACAAGATTAATGGGTAAGAATTATGATATGGCAATGCTTACAAACCAGATTGGTAATTTAAAAGATTTCTTCCTAAGTTCAGATGTTATTAACAAATATAATTTAAAAGCAGAAGATACAGATGCTATAAGTAAAAGCTTGCTTAAGTGGACTAGAGATAATGACTCTACAGTTAAAGAAATATTTAAAGATTTAGAATCTGCGAATAAAGATTTATATGATTTATTTGTTGACGCTGCTGAAAAAATGGAAGGTGTTGGTCGTGAGAATGTATCAATGCTATTGGGTGACTTTTTATCTTTATATGATGAATCGTTAGCCCCTTTATGGAGAACAAGAAATGGTGGTATATTAAAAGAGACTACTACAAAAGCAGCTGTCACTAGTGACTATTTATTTAAACTGGTTTCTGAGTTTAATAGAATTAAAACTGGTGAAATTGATATGACTCATAGAGATTTATTAGCTGCTATTGATGAGGTTTATTATAATACAGCATCTAACCAATATAAAGATTTCTTAAAATTAACACTTAATAGTGTAGTTGATAGAAAAGGTGATGTTACAAGAGTTATAGAGATACTCAAAAGATATAAGTTATTTAATCCAAAGACTAATGTATTCTTATTTGATGAAGCTGATAAAACATTAACAGATAAAATCAAAGATGCTTCTAGAGAAATAGAAGTAGCGACACAATCATTACCAATTGAAAGAGAAATTGATATATTAATGGAAAGAGATAAACAGGATTTTAGTCCTAAGTCTCATTCAGATACTCATGTATCACTTACTCTTGAAAAATTTAAGAAAGATTGGGGATTGAAATATACAACACCTGATATTATATATGGACAAACACCAGCTGTTATGTTAGAAACTATAGTAACTGATATGCCTGGAGGATTTACTCTATCAAACTTCTTTGATTATACAGTTAAAAAAGGTGAAATGAGTAAAGAGATTGATGGTAAAGTCTATACTCATAAAAACTGGAAAGAGATGCCTGAGTATCAGATTGAAAGATTTGTAAATGATGTAATTAAAATATGGTCTGGCATAACTGAAGGCGTTAAGGTTAGAAATTTAAAAGTTGGTGAAGGTGAAGGTCATTTAGACGAACCAAGTTCAGCTAGAAGAAATGACCTTTCAGATTTCTTATCAAGTGAATTTGGTGAATCTGTATTTGTTGACCCTGAGTTTTATGGAATAGATAAGATAAAAAGAAATGTTAAAGAAGTAATTGGTGATTTAAGAGTTGGTTTTTATACTGGTGCTGGAAGAGTAGGACAAAAAGCTGAAGCTAGATTAGCAACAACTGAAGCTGAAGCATATGATTATTACGCAGGAGCTAAGAAACCTCAAAGTGGATATATTGTAGCTTGGCTTGCTGATATAGAGTCAGGTATAGGTATACCAATAACAACGGCTGAACCAGGAAAAGGTCTTAGTGGTATTCATAAATTAGCAAATAGGTTTGTAGATACTCTAAATGCAGATAGAGAAGCATGGAAAGATAATCCTGAGATATCAAATTATATTGATAGAATGATAAGTCAGTATGTAAAAACAGATGAAACTCGTATTGTAGATGCATTTGATGTTGATGATAAAGGGAATCCAATTAATTATAAGTTTAGAGGCGAGATTCCTTCAGATGAAAGAACATCAGACCATGCTACTACAATGTTAACTACTGTATTTGGGTCTAGACAATTTGGTAAAAATTTCTGGGATTCTCTAGTTAACTCAAAAGCTGATACAAAAGGATGGACTGCTGAAAAAGAATTTGCTCATGACTCATTAAGAAGAATAAGACTTTTTACTAATAGAACTACAACTAATCTTGAGACTAAAAGAATTGAACAAATAACTGACTTTATGGATAAAACAGTACCTGAGGGCATAATGTCAGATATGAGAGAAATTATTGATACTGTACTAAAGCCTATAAATAAAAGTGGTATGTATAATTTTCATCTTTTAAGAGATGAAGCTTTAGTTAAAGGTGAAATGAATCCTAAGCTATCATCTGCTTTTAGGAACCTAGCCGAACAAGTACAAAGAGCAAGAGAACTTAATTCTGATACTAATATATTAAGTGTTGATAAAGATTTAAAATATCCTGGAGGGTTAGGAGATACAAGCCACTTTAATTCTATTGTAGTTGTTAGCAATAGATTTATGGAAGCGTTGAAAATACTTACTGGTGATTTTCATAGGAGAGGTTCAAAAGCTGCTAAGCCTATTATTTCATTTGCAAGTGATGGTGAGGCTGCTTTCTTAGGTAAGACAATGTTTATGGTAGATAGTAGATTTGAACCATACTTAGAAAATAACAAGATAGATATGGTAATGTTTGATTCTGCTGTAAAAATTAGAGGCGGAGATTATGATGGTTCTATTATAGATTTAGGTAAGTACAGAGATATGGACCAATTTTTAGCATCTACTAATACAGATAAAACAGTAGGTCTTCCTATAGAATCAATACAGATGCAGAGTTGGCACGCTGAAGATAAACCAGCTCGTATACCAATGCATGTTGCAAATGATTTGGTAGGAGGAAAATTAAATGATGCATATTTTAAATGGTTAAATAGACCAGCTGTTAGAAATTATGAAGATAGATTAGCTAGTATTGTAGGTGGTGGTAATATATCTAGAATGACTGCATTCTCTAAGTTCTTAATTGGTGAGGTTGGTGATGACGTTGATAATGTAATGTATAGTACTATGTCTAGATGGTTAAGTGCTAATGGTTATCCTATGTTTTTACCATTTAAGACTAGTATGAAAAATGCTATGATGAGAGAGTTTATTGATAAGGCTGGTATGATAAGCCCTGAGAATCATCATGGTAGTCAAAGTGTATTAGTTCCTTCTTATTATGAATTTGACCATGTTAATGGATTGAGAAATGTATTATTTGAAGACAAATTAGGTAATGGGATTGAAAATGTATATACATATGGTCAAGCTGAAATAGGTGATAATAATTATACAAAAAGATTTGACCCTAAGAATACAAATGTAATTGTACATAGAGAAAATGCAACTGATGAGTTATTGCCATGGAAAGATTTTATAGACAACTTAAGGTCTGACTCTAAAAAACTTCAAAGAAGTAGAGTTTATATATCCAAAACTGGTGGTGATTTTAACAATAAGATGAAAGGTAATGTAGAAGGTTTTGTATTTGGAGGTAAAAGGGAACATCAATTAGGAAGGCTACATGATTGGGTAAAAGACTTAGAAACATATCTTGATAAGAATATAACTGTTGAAGTTGCTGGTGTATTTCAAAGAACGCCTTCTACTCGTTCATCTGATAAAGTTATAGCTGGTATAAAAGGTTTTGTTGATGGGAATTTTGTTAGATTAAATACTGTTGATTTATGGACAAGATTAGAAGCTGACCATGATTATGATAAATTAAATTATTGGTGGGATACTCCAACTGATATATTAAATGCTTGGGATAAGATGGCTCCTGATGTTAAATCAGTTGTTAATACATCAGACCCAACATCTATAAGAGAACTTGACTTACTTAATTCTTCCAGTATAAGAAAATATAATTTTGATTCACAAATAGCTTCAAAGAAGAGAGGCGAAGTTGTAAAGATCAAAAGAGTATTTCAATTTATGAAGCATTATAGAGGTGAAGATGGCGAGAGAGGATATAATATAACTTTCCCTACTATGCAAGGAGAACCTAAGACAGTTATAAGAATTAATGAAGCTAGAATGGATGAAGCTGAGTTAAAAACTACAGATGATATTCAAAGAATTGTAGATTCAAAAGATGGTTTTACAGAAGAAGACTTTTCTGATTATTATAGAGATATATTGTTTGGCAAAGAAGGTTTAACTGTAAAAGTTGAAGATAAGAATGGGAATACAATCGAAACAGAATATCGAGGTTTATTTGAAAAAGGAGTTTTAATAAAAGATAAGGGCAAGGAATATTTCCATTCAGAAAAAATAAAACCTGTAGAACAAGATATTATAATAGCTTCACTTCAACCTTATAAAGGATTCTTACAATTAGCTACTGATACATATGAAGGTGGAGAAGCTAAGAGAGTTAATTATGAGTCATTTATAGCTGGATACGATACATATAGTGATTCTATGTTAAATCTTGAATCTTATGTATTAAGAGCTATGGGAAGAAACCCAAAATATAAGTTTAAAGATTATGCTAAATATTTTTATTCAGATGCTACTGAAGGTAAAAAGCCTGTTTCAATATTTGGATTGCAAGATGCTAGACTCCCAAAGGTTGCTAGAAGAGGTGAACGAGTAAGCAATTTAGGTTCAGAGTTATTACCATTTGATAGGTCTGTATGGTCATCGGCATCAGTTGATAGAATGGGATTGGAAAAACCATATAAATCTCACGATAAAAGTGAAGAAGCTTTTAATGATATATGGAGTGACTATATAGATAAAGGTAATGAGACAGATGCTGTTGTAAGAAAAATAGTAAACTCTATTAAACATGATGCTGAGAATTTTGAATTTTTAAATATTCTAGATAGGAAGATTGTTTCAGCTAAGTCTGGTCTTAAAAGAGCTAAGAGATATAATGATGAAAACTTAGAATCTTGGCTTGGAGATAGAGTTAATAGATTAGAAGGCGTAAGAAAAAAAGTAAATGATAAGATATTACTTGATAAATCAGCTACTATCCCAATAGCAAAAACTATTAACAGACAGTTAAAAAATTCAATCGTTAAAGGATTGCCAGTTGAACTTGTTACTGTGTATAAAGATTCAAAAGGAAATATTCAATATGGTAAAAAGCAATGGGTTGGACCTCAGCAGACTGGTAAGTATGTAAACCAAAGATTAGAGTGGATAGATAATAATAGAAGAAGGATTTCCGCTTCTACTTGGCAACATAATGAATTAGCTATTGAAATAAAAGGTATTAGTAGTAATGATTATGCTCAGATGGTTATGTGGCATAGAACACTTGCAGAGAAGACAGGGTTTATGTTAGACCCAAGAACAGTTCCTTATTCAGAAGCGTTTGAGATTAGTGTATCTGAAGCTAGAAGAGAATTAGGTAAAAACTGGTCGAGTTGGTTTGAGCATAGAGATTATGCTCCTCATGAGAGAGAAGATATTGTGCAAGCTGACATTATGAGATATATGAGAACAGAGTGGGGCAGATGGAATGATATGGAGGATGGTCTTGGCAATCTCTGGATACTAAAGTTTATGACACCTGAACCAGATGGTATGACAGCTACTTACCACCAAAAGCATTTTCTACCAGGATTCTCAGAGATAGATAAACAAATTAAATATATTACATTAGGTATGAATTTCTTATCTACAAACCCAGAAATATTAGATATACCTATAGCTAGGCAAGCTGCTAGAGAAGCTGGTTTATCTGGTAGACAAACAGATTTATTGGTTGACAAAAGACAACTGTTAATCAGAGAATTAGCTGAATCATTCACAGATAAAATGAGAGCTTTGTATAATCAAGAGTCACCAAGACAAGATGTTAGTAAGATGAGTGGAGAAGAAAGGCTTAAAGCTGCTCTTGGTGGTGATGATATAAGCTCTTCTATATTTGCAACAAGTGAATCATTATATTCTGGTACAAGTAATGCTGATATGATAAAAGAAGCTGGTGATGTATTTAAAGCTATAGATAAAGGTGAAATAGAAACAATACAAGATTTAAACCCTGAGATGAAATTATTATATGGAGTTACTGGAGACTTATCTCTTGATTATCTATCATTAAAAGGAGCCCCAGCTAAGATTGACCAACTATTGGATATTAAAAATATGGCTAGATTTTATTTTATGCCTAATAAAGTATTGAATAGTAGAGGCAAATTAGAAAATGTAAAAGATTTAAAAGGGTATTATGATAGTGTTAAGAAAGATGGTAAGATATGGTTTGGTGATTTATCTGAAAAGAATATGCTTGTAAAAGATAAGGTGTCCAGTATTGATATGAATCCATTTGGTAGTCCTATAGAGAGAAATGTAGAGACTGGAGAACAAGCTAAACAAGTCTTCAGAGATAATATAATGGATTGTTAAATAAAGGAAATTAATTATGGCAGGTTGTGACCCAAAAGTATTAGCATTAGGCGAAAAAGTAATAGATAAATGGTTTAAAAAAGGTGGAATCATATCTCAGAATCTTGGAAAAGATAGCTATGGATATTTAAAACAACTGTGGTGGTCAACGACTAGAAAAGATTTTGATTATGGTGAGACACCATCAATTTCAGAACTTAAAGTTATAAGTAAAAGAATTGATAAAGTAGAGAAAGGGTTTACAAAAAGAACAGGAAAGTTTGCTGAATTATTTTATTTACCTGAGGCTGTTTTAGCTAATAATATGCCAGCTAGAGATGCTTATAGATTTTTTATGAAATCTCATCAGCAATTTCAAGGTCATAGAGATGATTACCAAAGTGTTTTTAATAGTATTGTAAAGAAACTTGGTGAAAAGTCTAGACTGCTTGGATTGAGTCGTAAAGGTGGGTTTAAAAGTATTAATAAAGCTCATAAAGAACTAAAGAAAAAGTATAATAAGTACGAAGAAATAATGCAAAATGATGGATGGAAAAAAGCTGAAGATTATTATGAAAAAGAATTAGCTGACCTATCTAAAGATACTCAGTTTGAGATATTTGAATTAGCTAATGATGTATTAAGAAACCCTGATTTAGTAAAATCTAAAGATGAGAAAACTAGAAAAAAGTATGGCATATTCTCAGACATAGCAAGTGAGTGGAAAAGTATAAGTCCTAAATTGTATAAAGATTTAAAAAATGGTTTAAGATTTCATATAGAAGCTATATCAGAAGCCAATGAATTAACCGGTGGTGCTTATACAGAAATGTTAGGCAACATGAGAAAGATACAAAGTAATTTAAAGCAGAGGAAGAATTATTTTCCAACTGAAGTGCTTAGAATGTTTCCTACTATGAAAGCTGTTCAAGAATCTATATATGAAAAATCTAGTACTTTAGAGAAAAAAGATTTAACAAAAGTAAATGACTATGTTGCAAACATGAGTGAGATACTTATTGATGAACTTAATCTATCAAAGCATGCTTTAGAGGCTAAATATGGAGATATGGCTAGACATAATAAAGATGTCATTGGTGTAATGGATAATTATATTAGAAATATAACGATGTTTAACTTTGCTGGGACAACTTCGGCTAAGCTGTTGCAAGGTATAAGAAAGATAAGCGAAATGTCACCAGAAGAGGCAGACCATCAGTCTCAATTCTATATAGATTATCTTTATGATACTCATGCAACTATGTTAGGGTTGAATGTTAAATCATCATTTTGGAGAGCTACTACTAGAAATGTTACAGCTTGGCAATTTATGTCTAAACTTGGTTTAAATCTAAGAGGAGCTGCTAGAAATGCAACTCAGTCATTACAAAACTATGTTTATTTTGGTGTAAAGGGAATGAGAGATTCTTCTCAGTATTTAGATACTGCTAATATAAGGTCTTTAGCTGATGCTGAGGCTAAAAAGCATGGTGTTTATTTTGCTGAAGCTCGTGAACTTACAAATACATTAGGTTTGTTTCCAGATGTAGCAACATCAAAGATAAATGGGAAAGAAGTACTTACATATAAATATGACAGTACATCTAGGAAATTTTCAGAAGGTCTCGAAAAATTTGCATCAACAACAGCTAAGCCAATGAGGTGGGTTGAGAATAAAATCAACAGACAGTTAACATTTAAAATGGCATTTGCATTGAGACATCAACAGTTAAATAACAACGCTGGTATGATTGAACGAGATGTTACTAACGCAATAAAACAAGGTAAGTTGGATAAAGATACTGATGTAAATGATTATATACAGAATTTAATAACAAAAAGGTCTTCAAACTTTGCAGCCAATATGGTAAAAGAACTCCATTATGAATATTCTGGGTTTGCAAAGCCAAAAGTTTTAAGAACACCAGCTGGTTCTATATTAGGTCAGTTTATGACATATAGTGTTAATTTTTGGAACTACCAATACAAGATAGCTTCTAGAGGTAAGGACAGTATAGTTGCTGGAGACTGGGGAAGCCCAGAGTCTTTTAGACTTTATAGGTTGGGGATGTTATACTCATTTTTATATGGTATACTATCACCTTTGACAAATACAGATGTAGGCAATCTTATACAGCATGATACTTATGAAAGATATCAAAACTTTGCTGATGCATTTAGTGAAGATGAAGAAGTTAAGAAAAAAGCTTTCTTTGGCAAAGGTCCTATAATTGGAACTGTAGGTGGACCTTTCGTTGGTGATATTGTTACTATGGGTAATGTATTTGGTCTATATGATTTAATGTCCAATGGTGAAATGGATGAACATAGTTGGTTAGGTTATTTAGCTGGATATCAAGACTATGCTGATTCCCGTGACTCTGATAGAGTATATGATGCTGTAAGAACATTAAACACAGAAGTAGCAAGACAACTCTATGTTGTTTGGCCTCGAATGTATAACGGTGCTGGTCTTGGTACGTTAGCTCAAATAGAATTAGGTCTATTCCCAGACAAAGGAATGAAAGAGAAGAAGGCTGTAGTTGCTAAAGCTGTTGGTCTGCCAGCGCCTGCATATGCTGAACCTAAACCTGCAAAGAAAAAACCTAAGAAGAAAGATATAGTATTAGAATCTCTAAAAAATCTATCAAAAGATGGTAGAAGAATACGAGGAGCAGAAAATGTTGGTTCGGATGAATGGCTTTCAAATATAGTTAATAGTCAAAAATCTTATTCAGCTGATTTACAACCACTTAAAGGTTCTTTATCTAGATATAATACAAGGCTATTATCATTAGCTCACCAAAAAGGATATCAAGGTGGCTTTGACAGAGGAACTTGGAGCTAAAAAAAGGGGGCCGAAGCCCCCTCTCTTTTTTGCCTGATGATTAATTAAGAGGAGTCCAGGCAGATGTTCTCTTCATTTCTTTTAATAATCTTTCGTTTCTTTTACTAGGTATCTCTACACCATAAGTTGCAAAAGACGCCAATACATTTTCAGCTCTAATTCTTATTTTTTTACCCTTATTTTCTAGCTCGGCACCACTTTTTATAATATCTGATAATTCGTTTAATATTTCTTCTGTTAAAACTATTTTATTTTTAGTCATTAATTATCCTTTTCATTATTTACATACCAAACTACCATTAAAGCTGCATCACTTGTACTTAATGTAATCTTATTCTCTGGGAATAAATTAATTGCTATTTGTTTCAACTCATTTTTCCTTTCTCTTTTTATTTTTGGAAGAGGCTGGAGT
>Ga0208433_1000427_pt1 | contig 18496 bp, 31 predicted proteins | sample 3_EtaG_FD_184075 | JGI IMG/M metagenome (GOLD analysis project Ga0208433, IMG submission 184075) | Marine viral communities from the Subarctic Pacific Ocean - 3_ETSP_OMZ_AT15126 metaG (SPAdes) (version 2) | ecosystem: Environmental > Aquatic > Marine > Oceanic | place: Pacific Ocean | collected...
CCTGTGGGGCTAGCGTTTGGGCCTGAATCAGTTAGGAATGTGTGAATTTTTTGGAGCTGCTGCCACTGATTCATCCTGAGAAGTTCTTGGCCTGCTGTATTCAGCATATAAGTAAGTTGCTGAAGTGCCGCATCATTAGAGGTATAGGCAGATTCGTTAGCCCCTAGCCCTACTTCTACGGAAACCCGATCAATAAGCTGATTCGCAGACTGAAATCTCTCAAAATCAGCCATCTTCCTCTACCGTTGCTTTGGCCTTTTTCGAGGGCTTATTTGCCTTTGCCAGATCCGCGATTAGCTCCGCGTTTACCCGTTTAAGCTCCTCAATATCAGCCGCCATTTGCTCAATAGGGGCTGCGCCAGAGGCGGCCTCTAAAAAGGCTTTTGCCTTTCTCTGCAATGTGGCAACTCCCATGATGTTCATCGCCTTATTAGCGGGAAGATCAACAAGTTGCTCAACCGTATGGATATGAAAATACTTCATTTCCTCAACCTGAGATCGGGTCATAGCGGGCCATGCACTTAGAGGAGTGCCCTCTACAGTCTGGTCCTCTTGCGCCTCAAACTGTTTATACTGAACAGCAAACCGTTGCTTATCTCCAGGTCTTACGGGGCGTACAATAGTATCCCGACTTCCAGCCGCGTAAATATTGATATACGCTACATCCCGGTAAATAGGTCGGCCTGCTATCGTGGAAGCTACTTTATCTTGCTCAGGCTCATACGAAAAAACAACCTTGAGGTGCTTATCAGCTTCTGCGCTCCAGCCGGTATTGGCAGCCGCCATATGGCGAGTCTCCCCCATTGCAAGCTCACTAAAACCTTCTGTATCTAATTCAGTCATTATTTTTCTCCAGGGTATGACAAGTTAATGAGGCTTTTTGCCTCGGCTACGTTGGCTCGCCTGTATGGCGCGGCCTTGTTTCTCTGCTTGGGCGCGGGTGGGGTAGACCTTACCTTTGGTCCCGTACTTAAACCCGCCTTTTACTTTTTTACTGGCATGACTACTCCCCTTCTTTAGTAAACCTATCAAGCGTAATATCAGGAAGATCCTTTCCTGTCAGCTCATAAAATTTCTCCCACTCTTCCCACTCTTCCGCTGTCAAAACGGAACCAATCGGATACGCTTTATTATCGTCCATATCTCATCCCTAAGAAAGTGGTGAAGTGCCCCATGCTGAGTCGCCAATTTGGGCGGTTTCGCTTGTAACATTGTACACACTACTCCACCCCACGGACTTTACCAACTGCCCAGGAGTAGCCACTTGATCCGCAGTCTGCCATTGGCTGAGCCAATTAGGTAAAAATTCGGTTGCTGGGTTATAGAGCATATAGGCAGCGCCCGGAAAAGCGGCATCACCAATCGCTACTCTGGGAACATTAAAGCCAGCCCACAGAGCCCAGCTACTCTGTTCACCCATACCCGAGTAATACGAGGCGTTATCCAATACACCTGAAGAAAGGCCAATGCAGGTTCCCCCACAAGTCCCCGCCATATTTGGCCCAGTAGGGTCTAATGTGGGCGTGTATATCCGTAGAGGTCGATTACTCCCCTCGTCGTAATCAATGGGAGTTGCCATTACTGTCTCCTATGCAACGGGAACCTCGCCCCAAAGCCAGTCGCCAATTGCGATTGCGCCTCCAGTCCAGCCCGCGCAAACAACAGCCCCTGTTACCGAGTCAAACTCGTTTCCAGCTACAGGTGTAGCTACCGTAGTATCAGCCTCTGCAAATACGAGTGTGTCGTTAAAATCTGCGGTCACATAGTCCACCGTTAATAAATCAGTGGCTGCTAGTGTTACAGGAGAAGAGTAACGAGGATTGCTGTCGATCCCATTGCCAATTGGGCCAGATGGAACGGGGTCAATCGTGTCCTCGGGCCATGCCTGGGTATCAGGAACGCCGCCAGCAGTATTCGCACCAATAGCCGGTTGGCTAGAGGCGGCACTTACTCCTGACTTCAACTGTGGATCTGATGAGTCTCCACCATCTGCCGGAGCAACAATGGGAGAAACAGGTAAATTAGCCATACATCACCTTAAGTTATTTCATATATTTGGACATTATTACGGACCCATCCGTACTCATTATCCGCAAAAGCAGTAGTTCCAGATCTATAAGCCCCGCCACTATCGGTCAACTGACCAGCAGCACTTACTGAACAATCAGTTTCGGATGCAGCAACAGCTCCGTTAGCTTGGACGTACCGATAAGTGTACCCATCCACGCCTATGCATACCATATTCAGCTTAAAATCGGGGTGGGCATGAACAGCCCCTCCGTCTGTAGTAGTAAGAATACGCGAATCAAGGCCACCTGACCCAATCCGCCCTGTAATCGTTCCTATGTTCGCCATAATAACCTCCTATGACTACGTATCAATCATATCCGCTAAAAGCACAGCGTTACGCACCCATCCTCGCTCATTAGTCGAGAAGCCATCATCATCTGAAACTACATAAGCGCCGCCACCGTCACTCAACTCCCCCGCTGAGCTTACACTCGCATCAGTAACCCCGGCAGCGATAGTCTCATCAGCCTTGACATACCGATAGAAATATCCATCCTCGCCTATCTGCAATGTAGAGGGGTTTATTGTGAAGGGCACTAGAAGTGCGGGGTAATAACTAACCTTATACCGATGGTCAAAACTACCGGCCCCAATCGCCCCTTCAATAGTAGGTACTTGGTCTGCCATCATAAAATCCTTTAATTAAGAAGCCACTCCATCCAGTAAATAGACAGGACTCTGTACCCATCCACACTCGTTACCTGCGAAAGCAACACTCGAAACCGTATAGTGACCCAATGAGTCATCGGTCAACTGTCCGTCTGCATCAACAGAGCAGTCAGTCGTATCAGCAGCAATAGCTCCATCAGCCTGGACGAATCGGTAAGCATACCCATCCGTCCCTATTCCTGGCGTATTTAGAGCAAAATCCATTACTTCATCCATCCTATCCAAAGCCCGGCCTTCCCGCCATATGGTGGGATGCTGTCGAGCATCGGGGTTAATCGCTCCGATTACGCCTCCCGTAGAGATTACACTCGCCATAATAACCCTCCAATAAAACGGTGGGGAGGGTTTAACCTCCCCACCTAACGCCCGTCAGGAGATCATGCTCCGTTCAGACGACCCTGGAACATGCCGCCGCTGGTAGTCAAGTTTCCAGCCCAAGCTAGAATCTGTACTTCAGCGTCCTGGTTCGTTGCATATCGACGATTTGGCGAAAGCGGAACCATGTTGCGTTTTGCGTGTGGACGATAATGAATATAGTCCGTATTCAAGAAGTACGCTGTACTAGCTGTCGCTGCTCCACCGATACCTCCATCAAGAACCACATCAGCATCCATATACTTCAGACTTGGAAAGCCGAGGCCCGCCGAGTCAGCAGATGTGAACCGCTGGAATGCTTGTAGACTCTCGACGTAGAACTTCCAGATGTTGTTGTCTACCATGATTAAATCAGGTCGGTCATTACCCCGAACCAGACTCGACCATGCCGTATTAAACAACTCGTCGATGTTAGCCGAAGTTGCAGTAGTGGTATCTACATAAGACTTCCAAAACTCACCAACAGCAGCGGTGCGGTCAATACCACCGTATGTGTTAGTCGCAGAAATTGCCTTATCCAGACCATCAAGCTCTTTGTTTGATGACCCAGTACCATCTGAGTACAAACCCACAGAGATTTGGTTAGCCATCGTTGCTTCAGCCACAGATAAACGAGCGTCCATAAGGTCGATCATCTTCTCTTTGCCTGCGTTCTGGAGCATCTCCAGACCAGACATTACGACTGGTGCAGCGGCTTGACATATATCGTATTCAGCGGCTGAGATAACGTCACTTACACCAACGGGTAGGATGTCATATCCTGAATACCAACCGAAGTTCGCGTTTTCCGCGAAGCTCAGTTCCTGAAGAATCTTACTACCGCCAGAAAAGGTTTTCATGTTGCCCTTTTCCGACAGTCTCTTCAGAATAGCGTTGTTGTCTGTTACGTTATCAGCAACCTTCTTACTACGATTTTCAATCGTTGTAGCGAGTATATCGCTGATATTGGCGAATGCCATCTTTGTTCCCCATAATAAAAGTTAAAAAATTACGCTTGCTCCTTGCATGAGCCCATAGGCTTGCGTATTTCTGAACTTGGGGAACTCTCGGGAAGCCCGTGGGAGTCCTAGCTCTTTTGAAGCTGTCTAGCGGAATATATCACGGGGGAAAGTGGAGATGCAACCCTTAGTTGCCATAGGGATTACTCAGGGAGTCGAGGCCACTCCAGAGGTCATTTACCTCTCGCTGGAGAACCTCTATCTTTGAGACTGCTCCCTCGTTCTTTTCTGTAATAAGCTCAGCGGTCTTTACCGTAGTCTGCATCTCTATTACAGCAAGATCCAGCTCTGTCACCTTGTCCTGAATGAGCAGTAATTTCTGCTGTTGCTCAATAATAGTCTCAAGATTAGTAGCCAGGGTAGCTAAATTCCCCTGTAAACCAGCCACATCATTGTTCTTGAGCTCTTGTTCCATCAATGCAAGTCGCTCAGAAAGGGGCTCAATATCTGGGATTGACTGTGCCTCTACCCCTTCAAGACGGGAGTAGAGGGTGCTGGCGGTCCAGATAGTGCCCCCAATAGTGCTGACAATAGTCAAAAGCAGGGCTATGTAAACCCCTTTGAACTGGAGCCCTCCGACTGTAATGTTGGATTCTTCAAGGCTCAATGTTGTCACCTTCACAGATCCCCTGGTAGAAGCAGGCAAATCCAGTAGCGGTTGGGCCCATGCTGTGCCCCACAGCAGAAGCAATAAAATTATTACCCGCATTGTTCACCCGTTAATTATTAGTTCATCTTTCCTCAAATGCAGCCCAAGTAGCAGCAATGTCATCTGCAACAGTATTCCCAGCAGCTCCACCAGAAGCCTCTCGCCCTGAAGGTGCTCCCGATTTAATGCTGCTTGCTGCTTTCTTACGGCGGGCAGCTCCATTAGCTGCTCCTGTACCGGGCCTTCCGGCCAATATACCCTGAATATCAGGGTTTGAACGGACAGCTTCATTGTATGACTGTTCCAGGGTCATCGTCTGGCCTCTCTCCGCGTTCGACTGGAGTAAGTAGACCATGTGGTCCCTCACATCCTCAAAAAACTCATTTTTAGGATCAGCGGCAAAAGCCTCAATAGTGCTGTTAGCCTGCGCCATTTGCTGCTGTGAAGCCTGCCCATTTTGGGCATCGGCATACATATTTGTAGCCATTGCTACACGCTGATCGACCATGTGGTTAATGGTTTCAGGGGTTATTCCTTCCGGCTCCTCACCAACCAACATTTGGTCTAGCAACTGCACATCCACCCCATACTCGGTCATAATATTATGGACAACCTGTACTTTTTGTGCGGGAGAGCCAATACGCAGGGCCGCAGCCGTTTGCATAAGGGCACTAACAGCGTTTAAGGGAGTGGTATTTTCGGAGTTAAGAAGAGCTACATAGGGCTGAACAACCTCGGCAAAGTCGTTTGTAAAGCCCCGCGCATTAGCACTTTCCTGTAGCGCTTGGGTTACGTCTTTTTCCCTGCGCTGGATTTCTTCACGAGCAGTAGCAGGGATTTTATCCCATTCTTCACGCGCAGAAGCCTTCCAAGAAACTGGAGGCTTGATGTTGCTAGTTTCTGCAACCACTTCAGACTCGTCTGATACTTCTGATTCAGAAACTTCTTCAGCCTCTGGAACTTCGTCAATGCCTTCGGCCTCTTCTTGGACTTCGGCCTCTTCTTGGACTTCGGCTTCGATTTCGACTTCGGTTTCTTGCTCACTTTGACCTTCTCCTGTTTCATCAGTGCCCTCTACCTCATCAAAGGCAGCGGCTAAGTCGTCCGACATACTATTTTCCTGGGCCATCAGTATTCCCCTGTATTTTGGTATATTGCTTTTCTTATTGATTCAATTCGATCAGGATGCCCTGGCTTAAAAACCTTTTCGGCCTCTTTACGGTTTATTTCCCCCTGATTACCCCAGTCGCGCACATTTATAACATTGTGCCTTTTATTATGGGCGCGTAAAGCACTACGCGAACCAATGACCTTTCCATTTACGGGGGAAACGAAAGGCTCAATATCAGGGAGAACATTAGCGGGTAGCCCATACTTAACGCGCCCAATATGCTCGTCATACTCATTAGCCGCGATTAACTTATAGCAGCTCTTGCATTGAATCCAGCGAGTTCTACTCATCGCTTATGTCCTTACGCATTAGTTCACCGTAAGAACGAATAGCCTCTTTGCCTTCTTCGACAGCTAGATCAATCTGGCCTTCAGCTTGGGCTTGCCCTATAGCCGCCTCGCCTTGAGCAACCTCTTCCTCCATATTGATGGAGCCTGTCATAATAATCTTTTGCATATCTTGTTTGAAATCTTCCTGCATACGCTGCATATCTGTAGCGTGTTTAGTTTGGATCTCTTCTAGCTTATTCTGATGTTTGAGTTGCTCTTCCTGCATCTTAGCCTGGGCTGATTGCTGCTCCATCTGCATTTCCATCTGAGCTTGCTGCATCGCCGGATCGGGCTGTTCTTCTTGAGGAGCACTTTGCGCTTTCATAAGCTGCTCAAGAGCTTTATCAATGACCCCCTCTATCTCATTGCTGCCCTTAAAGCCAGCCAAGCCCCATTTAAGTAGCTGCATTAAGACCGGACCTGCTTCGGGTGCTTCTTTAATTAAAGAAGTTCCCGATTGTAAGAACATACTTAGTCCGTTTAGATACTCAGTGCGCTCAGCTTTTAGCTGTGCAAAATCAACCATTGCTACACTCTCTGGACGCACTTCAATACGCCAGTGTAGAAAATCGGGATCTTTTATAAGCTCAATTGCTGGGCCCACCATGTCTGCATCAGGCGTATACATAATGTTCGACTGAAGAACAATTTGTTCTGGATCAAAATGCTTGGAGATAACTTCAGCTTTAAGCCGCATTAAGTCGGAAGCAAAGATAGCAAACATATCTTGGAAAGCCTGGATGCGAACACTACCAAACTTAGCTTTTAGTTTATCGCTTGCTGCTGACGTATACTGGTCGGTGGACCCGCGCATAATATCGCTTAGCCCTGTTATCTCATGGAGTAGCTGGATGCTGTCATTACGCAGCTCTACAAGATGGCTCAAAACCCCTACAACATTCTCAACCGGATACCAGTCAACAACACCCTTTAGCCCACCTTTTTCGGCAAGCATGGCCCAGTTTTCTACAGGGATGAGGTCGCTTTCATGCCCCTCTTTTAACATACGCTGAAGTTCGCCAATGTTTTTATCATAAACACCAACAACTTTAACGGCGCGAGTTATATTACCGATACGCGATTCAAGCGTATCAATTTCGTTATATAAATCCTGCGCCATGCAATAGTCCGGTTTAGGTACAAATAGACTTGTCGTTACGTTTGCCGCCATTGGCTGTGGAGCAGGATAAAACCCATCAAGTTCGAGAGGATCTTCTTGTTCGTCGCATAAAGTTTCAACACCGGAAGTCCACCAATAAACCTTATTAGGCGACTCGCACCAAATCTCCCAGACTTCAGCTTCCTCTGTAGCTGAAGCAAGGTTTGGATTCTCGTCATTTCCACCTGTATTTACTTCGCGCCGTTTGTATTGAGCCTGCTCTGCAATTTCTTCACCGAATCTAGCCGCCATAGCCTTCTTGTCAAAGTAACTACGGAAAGCCATCCAGCGTAAGTCGCCCCAAACCCGAGTCCAAGACCATAAGAAGTCGCGCCAATGCACATAGTCAACAGGAGCACTTTCCCACTCAATGCCCACTTCCACTTGCTGCTCTTCGCCTTCCTCGTTTATTATCGTTTCCATCCGAGGCTCGTACTCATAGCGCACACGCGCTGTACCAAGACCAGGAATCAGTCGATCATCAAGTGCGTTGCGTAAAACTGGCTGAATCCCCTCACCCGGATCTTCAACCGAATTATTTAGCATACGATTTAGTATTTCACTCGCAACGCGGGCTTGGTCATCGTCAGAATCGGCATGACGACGAGAAACATCGACTTTTGGTACACGGCCAAAGAGCATTGACCGGATTGTTGTTATATTGGAATGAAAAAAGTTTAGTTTGTAGGAATTATAGTCGTCAGAAATATACTGAACTTCATTTCTGCGGTCATCAAGAAACCGAGAGACTACCCGATCACCTTGCTCATGGAACCTCTTGAGCATCTTTTTAGCTGCGGAAATTTCACGGCCCCATTTCTGGGCGGCACTCTCATGTCGTGCCTCGTCTATATCATATGCGGCTTCGGCCATAACCTGATCCTACCCTATTTTCGCGTTCATCAAATAATTCTCTTAGCTTATAGGGAGTTTTTGGCCCCATAACACTTGGAAGATTGATCTCCTCTGAATTGGCCCTCACTATACGCTCTTTCGCTACTAGGGCAAGATAGCGAAATGCGTCTGCCCCATGTGAACTCCAGTCATGGAGAGGACGATTGCTGAAAGACTTCTTATCCTCGTCGTATGCGCGGCGATAAGCCCTTAGAGCCTCAATGCCATCGCTGCATTTCTCTTCATCGAACCAACAGTGGTTCATCACCAATCGCGCAGCGTCAATCCCTTGCTGAACCTTGAGGTTGGGTGCAATAGTAATGGGGAACCCCGCATCTCTGAACTGCTCGGCAGTTGAGCGTCCGGTTTGGAGGGTTTTGGCTCGGGCATCGTGGGGGAGCCAGATTCGCTCGAATTTGTACCCGGTGAACGAGAGGTGATTGAAGTAGTGTTCGAGTGGCTGGGAGTGGTTTTCATAGTAGTCTATTATGGCGAGCCCATCAGGCCGATCCTGCCAGAACCAGAAGGCAGTTGAGTCGGTGTAACCCAGGTCACACGCTACATGAACCGGGAATTCTTTGTCGTACAGCGTATCTTTGGTGATTTGCCCACGCTCTTCAAGCATTGTAATGCTTTTGGCGTAATATGTGCCCATAACAGCAGCATCAAACGAGCACTCGAACTCTTGCTCGTACTCGTCCTCAGTCATCTGCGCCTTCATCTCGCCAAGCGTAAATTCGTCCAAAATCTTGGTTTTTGAGGCTTTGAGGGTAAAGTTGAACCAGTTTGGCTCAACTAAACTGCGCTGATAGACCTTATAAAAATGATTTCGCCCTTTGGGGGTTCCAATAAACACCGCCCATCCATTTCGGTCTGCGAGAGTGGGGAGGACAACCTGCCCCCAAAGGCTTGGTCTACAATCTCCAAACTCATCAAGAACAGCGCCGTCAAAATAAACACCTCGCAGAGCGTCAGGATTATCCGCACCGTAAAGTGCAATTTTTGCTCCATTGAAAAGTTCCACCGAGAGTTCTGCTTCTCTGGTCTTGACAATGGCATCCCTCCCATACTCCTTCAGGTATTGCCACGCAATTTCCTTTGCTTGGCGATAATAAGGCGCAATATAGGCGTATCGGGCGCTTTTCTTCTCCGTATAAGAGGCTCTCTCAAGCAGCTCATTGACACAGGCAACTGTCTTGCCTGCTCGCCTATGTGCTACCCCACACGCAAACCGCTGGTTGCGCTGGTGGAACGGAATAAACTGTTCGCGGGGCTCATACGAAAAAACAATATCATTCGTCATTCGTAGGCCGTTTTACCCGCCGTTTTGCCTGTATTGCCGCCTGTTGCTGCTTCAGTAATTGCTGGAGTCTGGCTTTTTGGGCCAAAGTTGCGGGGGAACCCCCCGAAAGTGGACTTTTAGGCATTCGTAAAGGGCCTTCTGCCATTATTTCGACTTCCCTGTGAATTTCTCAAAAGATCGCATAGCACCTAAGCCCAACAGCCCAAATACCAGCTCGTTCAAATTATCAACGGGCAATTGTGGCCCTGGTTCGCCTGTCGCCCACTGCAAAATCGGATTTACCAAGAACGGGAACGCAAGCCCTATGGCACAGACCCACCCAATAGCGGGTCGCCAGCCTGCAATGAAGATAGATCGGTGTTGTGCCTCAATTTTATTGAGCTCCACCTGTGCAGCCTGGGGCTGCTGCGCCAGTTCCGCCATAAACTCCGCATGAGTGAGTTTGCGGTTTTTGCTGCCAAAAATAGTCTCAGCAATATTGCCTATTGCCTGCACCGGCTCCAGCGCACCGCTGGCAGTACCGAGGACTTTACTCAATAAGCTCATAGTGGCCTAAGTCCTGAAAAGTCTGGTCGTCAATAACATCATCGTCCTGGTCCCAGTTGCCACCCCACCTAAGCCCATAGCCTAATGACGAGGCAGCTTGGTGAAAAGCCCCCGCCAAATAGATGAACTCATTGTCATCATCCCAACGTATGTGCGGTTCTTCCGCGAACCAGGGGGCTACGTCCACCGCACACCCCGGCGGGCTCAGCCCACCAGTGGCGTTCTTGTTGTGCTTTGAGTTGGGCCACTGTTTCTTACTCGCGCCGGACTCAAATATTGCGTTCTGCTTGTCCTTGCCCCGAAACCCCGAGACAATAGTGAAGTCACGGACCTTAATAACCTCTTCACAGATCTGCACCAACCGAGGGTCCACATCGTCCAGCCTCTCTCTGGATGCACGGCCAAAGCTAGGCATCTGCAAACTCCGCCTCAGTTATATCGCCGTCCAGATCAGTGGGCGGCAGACTGTGAATAATACGACGGGGCCTCGCGTTGTTCAGATCAAAGTCCGAGGTCGCACTGGTGGGAAATAACTTGGCGTAGAGTTTGAAAAACTCCGTTTCATTCGTCTGCGCCCAGAACGCCAACCGTGGCGTACCGCCGATCAAGGTAAACGCATCGTGGAAGCTCTTTGCCACGGTGGTCCGATTGAACTCGCGGGGAACGTGCTGCGCCTTCGCCAGCATATCCCCCATCTGGGCAACTTCCTGCTGCGTGTTTTCATCCAAATCGAATGCAAATTCGTCCGGGGGGCATAATTCTTGGTCACTCATACGCGCCGAGTATAACGCGAGATTCTCCGTTATCGCAACCGATTCATTTTTTAGAATTTATATAGATGGGAGGGGTATACGTTTACGTTCGATCCATTTAAAAATTTGTGGCCGGGTGTCTTGCGGCATGGCTTGAAGCCCGCACCGCGCAAGGCTCTCGGGCTGACAAGTCCCCAAGCTGGCCCAGCTGCGCTATGCTGGACGTTTAGATGTGCACCTATAGGTGCACATCTATGGGCATAAAATGGCTTAAATCGGCAGCCAGATACCGCAGACACGAAAAAGCCCCGCAGCCGGACGGCTGCGGGGCTTGGTGCTGCGTGGCTAGCGCGGTATATTCAGCTTTCGTGCCCGTTCCATCCGTCGAATTGCTCAATAAATTGTGGCGTACAATATGGGTGCTCAATTTTCCAACCCCATTGCGTGAGTTTCAGCCGGTTAACACCACCAAAAACCAAGCCAGAAGCGGATTGGATGCAGAAGTCTGACTCCGCGCGGCACTCAATAAATATCTGCTCGGCCATTTCAATAATTGAAATGGATATCTCCTCGATTTGCTCATCGGTCACATTTTCATAGTTAAAGCCGCTCATAATTTTGCCCCTTTTAGTCCATACGGTAGTAATAGTCGCTATCCAACTGCGTCTCAAATACCGTCGTCTGGCTTGGATTTGATGAGTCCAGCAAGCCGTCCGCTAGTACTATCTGACGACCACCTGAATCTTGCCACGGCTCAAGATACACCGTGAACACATCAAGTCCATCCTCATTCTGGCTAACATCGACGCGAATAGCACCGCGCCATCCAGCGGCATACGTTGTTATGCCGCTGGACTTTGTGCCGCAGCGTGTAGCTTCGCCCCTGGCGCCCTGCATTTTTCCATAAAAATGTGACATCTCATTAACTCCCTATTTTGCTTAAAATATCGGATTTGGCTTCTACTACTTCATAGCCGAGCAGCTTAGCTTGCGCGATAGTGTGCGGCGTGAGTGTCTTATGCCCAGAAATGGCGGCGAATATTTGCGCCTGCTCATTGACCGGATAAAAACGCAGCTCACCGTAAACCGTCTTGATGCTGACTGTGATTGTCTTACTCATTGTCATCACCATACGCGGGTTCTATATGGTGGCTGCAATGGTCACAATATAACTCTGGATCCTCCCAGTTTATATCCAGCGCGACAACGTGCCACCCGTCACCGGGAAAGGATTCAGCTATTAAGCTGGACTCAGCGCCGCAACATATATCACACAACGCGGCACCGTCGTCTGTGATAGCGAACTTCGGATAACCGCCCGGCCACGCATATGGCTCATTCACTAGCATGATCGCTAACTGCTCTGATTTGCTCATTGTCTTTCCTTTGATTGCTAATTTGAACGCTCATTGTATAGGTAAAGAGATGCACAACACAACCCCCAAAAATCCACCAGAAAAATACTGCAGCGCAGCATTGACGCATCGCGGCAAGATCTTGCCGCCTCGCTGCGCTGCAGTATTTTTCTGGCGGGCTGGTTCGGTTCGGTTCGGTTCGGAACCGGTTGGTTTGAACTGCCAAACCCAGTTCTATAGAACTGGGTTTGTGGGGGTGAGGTATCATAGGTATCGTTTTTTCGACCAGTTTACTCACTACCGAATAAAAAACACACTATTTAACTTTATAATAAGAATAGTCAGAAAAACGATACCATGCTACCCGTAACCAGCCAAACCTAGCACCCGCGCTGGCTGCGTTAAGGTATCGTTATCAGGTATCATTAGCCAAAGGTATCATTTTATCGGGCTTTGCATGATACCTTTCACATACGCTGGGCTATACACAACGCGGCTTGTGGCGCGGTAACAACACAAATTTTGCCGGATCCGCGAATAAAACGATACCTTTTACCCGAAACGATACCTAATGATACCTTGCAATCTGCATAGCATAGAGTATGCTCAGAGTTCAGCAATCAAGGGAGTAAATCAGTATGAATGAGCAAGAATTCAACAGCACTTATAACCCGCGCCCGAATCTGAAAGAAAGCGTGGATGGTTCCTACTTCAGCTTTGAGCATAGTGACATATGCCGCATGGTTAATGGTGAATGGCAAATCCGCCCAGAACTGGGCATCACTGATCGCAATGTTTGGACAATAATCGACTGTGGAGATGCTGGTGAAATGGTTAGCGCGGGATTCCATATTGTTAACAAAATAGCCTACGTTATCACTGAAGTGTCTTGGGAAACTGGAGCCGAGGATGCAGTGTGGCTGGACGGGCGGTAACAACAAGAATCCAGCCAATAGTAAGGGTAGGGTATACTCGCTTTAAGCCGTTAGACGCGCTCTCACGAGGCCGTTTTTTGCCCAATTCGCCAAAATCGCCCCCGAAATGATACCTTGCAATCTGCTAACCCTGTGGTATGCTGTCAGCTCAATTAGCAATTACAGGAGTACGCACCATGATGGCAGCAACCTACAAAACGAAAAAAGCATTAAAAGAGTCAGTCGGTACACCGCTACGCTATGAAGAAACGTCACTATTTGGCGCTGAATACGTACCGGACGGCACATTTACTGTTGTCGGCCCCGCACCATATGAGCGTAAATGGTATGCAGAAATAACAATGGCGGGCGGTCTCATCGCCAAAGTAACCTGAGAGGAACACAACATGACTGACTGGAACTACCAATATAGATAAGGGTATCACTAAGCCACGGCCTGGGCCGTGGCTTACTAATACTTAGCAACGCAAAAAGGGTAAGCCATGATGCACCCTCAATATTTAAGGTTCGCGTCAGAAGCGGGCGGCGTACACGCTACTCCGCGCGAACTGATACGGGTAGCGCGCAGCCATATCACGCTGCGCGGCAAGTCTCGCGAACTGCGCGCAGCGCGTCACAATTGGTTGCGGTCTATGTTGACACAACATAGCGCATCGCGCGTCGAATATATTGACGTTATGCGGGGCAAAGCATGAGCAAATTAACGCGAGCGCGAGCCGCCGTTGGCGGGCTATCTAACCCGTCAAAAATGCCGGGCAAAGCTATAGGGCTACCGGCAGCGGAGTGCAAAACGGGCAGCAAGCTGGCGAGAATAGCCGGTTCAATCTGCGCTGACTGTTATGCGCTGAAAGGGTGCTATCAGTTTCCGGTAGTGCAGGCGGCGCAATACCGCAGACTCGCGGCTATTGATTCCCCTACCTGGGCCAGGAATATGGCCGTTGCGGTTAGCCGCGAGACTTGGTTCCGTTTTCACGATAGTGGCGACATTCAAAGCCTAACACATCTTGAGAAAATCGCGGACGTTGCCAGAATGACACCGAATACGCGGCACTGGTTGCCAACTCGCGAAAAAAAGACTGTCCGCCAGTTCATGCGGGAGCATGGCGTTTTTCCGGCTAATCTCACGGTGCGCGTTAGCGCGACCATGATAGACGGCTCCGCGCCAGACTTCCCGAACACTTCCACCGTTCACGCAGACAAAGCCGCGCAGGGTTACCAATGCCCAGCGCCGGATCAAGGCGGCGAATGCCGCGACTGTCGCGCTTGTTGGAATTCCAAAATTCAGAACGTGAGCTATAAACAGCACTAAAAAGGTGAAATTATGATCCCGCAAGTAAAAACGTGGCAAATCACACTAGACAATGGCGACAAGCTAGCAATTGACGCGCCAACTAAGCTCCTGGCGCGGCTGAACTTCAGGCATGAATGCCCACAATACTGGGGCGTTTCGGTTAAATCAATTGGACTAAAAAGGGTAAAATTATGATGAGTAACATACATATAGCCCAAGCATTCGACAATGCCCTGACTGCAGCCTTTAATCCAGATGAAAGAACATTCCTGCACAATAGTGAGTACTTTGTGCGTATAGATGTCACTGGCATCGGCTGTTTCCCGTTCGACCAACTACGTCGTTATCGCTTAGTGCCAACAGACGCAGGCGATAACATGGACAGCAATGTAGGTGGCAGCAAGACCGTAAGTCTTGAGTTCGCAGATGCCAGCATTACCAATCACCTAGCTGAACAATGTGCGCTCCGGTTCGCATCCTTCAACTGGAGCGTAAGCGACTGCACGATCACAATCACGAAACTGGGAGTCAACAAGGGGGTAAATCAGCATGGATAATGTATACGGCATTACTTACAACGGTATCCACACGGATACCAGCAACACTGAGCGTGGCGCAAAATGCTATGCAACGCGCAATGGGTTCACCACTGTGTCGGTTCGGTTTAATTGCGGTTACGTTGTCGCAATTATCGCTGAGCGGGTTAGTGGAAAATGGCAAGCAATCGAGGAGTAAACCAGGATGATTTTTCAAACAGTAAACCAATCCGATTTTATCGATGCGTTTTAGAGGATACTGGCGAACCATTCAAGCTGGACGTTATCGCCATCTGCTGCGAGTTCAGTGAATACGAAGACCTGGGGGAAGTTTTTGAGGTTTATCCCAATCTTCAGTACGCCGAACCGGAGTCGCTGGACGACTTGCGGCGGAACACTACCGTTATCGAATTTGATAGTGGCATCATAATTCAAGACTATTGAGGAACAAAATAATGACACACGATGAGTTTAGACAATGGTTACGAGAGTGGCAAAAACAAAACCATAAGAGCCAGCAGTTAGCTGCGGATTGGTTAGGCGTTTCCCGCCTGACGTTCAGCAAGTATCTGAGGGGGACCAGTATCCCGCCCGCTAAGATCCTGGTGAAGTTAGGGATACGTAAACGGGTTCTGTTCGAGCAAATAAAGGAGCATGACGATGAGTAAATTCGGATGGAGTTACCCAGCAGGTGCGGCGAATGACCCCTTTGCGCCTTACAACCAGGAAGAAAGTCCATGCTTAGTATGCGGGCTGGACGTTGACAATTGCCAATGTCCTGAATGCCCTGAATGCCGAGAGCATGGCAACCCGAAGTGTGTGGTCAATCAGGGCAAAGAATGGGGTCATGCTGCTGCCCTCAAATTGATGGACGAATTCGGATGTGACAGTTTAGGTGAATTTTACCGCAGGGTTTATAAAAGCACAGGATGTGGACCTACTGTCGGTTTTCTGCTTAGTTGGACAGAATACAACGACAATGGGGAGTCTGGCCCAGGCGGCACATATGACGAAGAAAAAATCGAGTGGGTTTACTGCGAGGATTTGTACGAATCCACGCTTGATGCGCTCAAGCACGGGGTTGAGGTTATAGGGGTGTCGGTCAGCAGCATTGTCGAGGGTATTGACCCCTGCACTGATACCATCACGCTGGAAGGGCCGGAGTTTACCATTCCCGCATTTTGGCAAGCAGTCGAAGATACCGACGAGCAAGCCAATGAAATGTGGATGGAAACTCACGGGTGCGAACAGTGCGCAAAACTCTGGCAAGCTGAAGGGCGCACAGTATCGGGGGGGTATGAATTCACACTCTTTGAGGGTAATGACGGGATTACTCCAGTGCATGATGAATGCAAATCATGCAGCGGATTGGGAGCAGTAATATGACTAATCTGGACAAAATCACCAAACAGGCGCGGGAGCGCCCAGGACAATGGGTCTACGTTACCGATACGGTGAAGTGCATTGTCCGGCATGGCAAGGGCCGTAGAGTTCGCTGGTATTTGAAAGGGTCGCTGGCATCGCGGGAAAAATGCGCGTTGGCAATCAGTCAGGAACATCCACAACGGGAGTTATTCAAATGAGACTATTCATCTCTAAGTTAGCGGTTCTGGACGTTCTTTTTGTCTGAAGCCCGCATAACTGCGTCCCAAAATCTGCGCGAATGGCTCCGCAGCCCAATAAAACGTCTGAAATCAAGCCATCGAAACCGGCTGAAACCCTTATGCCGTGGTCGCTTCAGAGCGCATGATATAATGGTGTTAGCAGCAATAGTGCTGCTTTGATCTTTAGCAATTAGGAGAATGAAATGGAAGCCTCTAAGGTAGAAGGGCGGTCTAGCCGTGAGAAAATTGTTGACCTACTCTGCGACACGTTCAACAACAGGTGGTCATGGACTTGGGAAGCAAAGCACAAACTCGACGACAGGAGTGAAATCACAATTCTGTGTGCGTGGACTCCTGCTGGCATTGTCGTATTTGAAGATTACGGAAAGGACGGTTTTGAAATGTTCCTGCCCGTTTTAGGGAATAGCATAGACGCTTGCCGGATTGCTCTACAGGAAAGGGCTGAATCGCTCACTGGCGATTAGAGTAACCACTTAGCCCTCGGCCTTCGGGTCGGGGGCTTTCTTTTTGCCTAAAAACCGGCGCGTAGAGTGACCTCAAACTGATTCAGCAAGGGTCGAGTGCAGTTGAGGTCACTCCACAGCCCGTTAAAACTTGCTACCGGCTGGTTTTCTCGCTATCCGCACTTTGCGTATCTCGTCAGTGCTGACTTTTTTACCGCACCCCAGGTCGTAAATTCGCAGGGGCTTGCCCTCAATTTTCACCATGCCGTAGCTTGGCACTCCGGCCACGGTCAGTTTGCGCCCGATTTGGCGCGTTAATCCGCGTGAGGCTTCCTCACCTGACCTGACACAAAACACTACGCCCAGTTCCTCGGGCGTTATGTATGGGCAATCGTGCCCCAGGATAGCTTGCCATTCCGATTTAAGCTCAACAACGAACTGTTCTATGGCATCACGGGCAAGCTCAACCATTAACTGACGTTCCCTTGTTTGTGGTGCGTCGGATCGGGGGTCGAAGCCCGTTAAGTCACGGCTGCGTAAGTAGCGGAGGAAAATGTTAGGGCCGTTATTCGGTAGCCAGTTCCGCGCTACGTTCTCAACCATCGCCTGGGGCGCGGGATTGGTTTCGCCGTAACCGACTACAAACGCTTTGCGGTCGTACTCACCAAGTGCCAAGCAATCCATATTGTTGGACGTAAAGGCCATTAAAAAACACTTGCGTACCTCGTACTGGGCCTTGTTTTTCTGCTCGTAAGTGATTGATTCTGCGGTAGAAATATCCTTTAACAGATTTGATTCCTTTGTCATTTGATCGCGGCGGGAGCTGGCAAAAACCTCCTCCATAAAAACATAAGTCGCTAACGTCCAGGGATTAAATCGTGCGGTCAAATCATCGCGGCGTATCTTCCGACCCCACTGACCAAAAATTGGTTTGTAAATTCCCTCCAGCAGCAGAGTTTTGCCGGTTCGCCCTCTCGTACTGACCAGCACGATATATGTCGAGGGAGGGTCGCCAGGATGCTGCACGTTCCACGCCAGCGTGTCTAAAAACTGGTTATAGACTGCCTCATCATTTATCTGCCGGTTGATGAGTTCCAGTAACGGCTCACAGGAACCTTCAGCCTCTTTAATAAAGGAGTCGCGGTACAGGTTGACGAATTCACCCTCCACAAATGGCGGCTGCGTGGGGTCGAATTTCATCTCTTTGACAGTGCGTCGATCTTCCCATGCCAGCCACTCGTCGGGAATGCGTAACTCTTTAAGTGTGCCCTTTTGCGTTGGAACCATCAGCCGCCTGTGGCGATAGTTGACCGACTTGAAGTTGGTGCTGAGCATGGTGTAGCCAGTTTCAAGCTCACAGATTTCGCTGGTACTACGCACCAGGACACACTCAGTA
>Ga0208433_1000435_pt1 | contig 18393 bp, 10 predicted proteins | sample 3_EtaG_FD_184075 | JGI IMG/M metagenome (GOLD analysis project Ga0208433, IMG submission 184075) | Marine viral communities from the Subarctic Pacific Ocean - 3_ETSP_OMZ_AT15126 metaG (SPAdes) (version 2) | ecosystem: Environmental > Aquatic > Marine > Oceanic | place: Pacific Ocean | collected...
GTTGGATTGCATGGAGCTACAAGCTCCTGTGGGCCCTCCCCGGGATGGGAAGAAACCACAGGAGCCCTCCCCCCGGAGGGGGAGAGCTATTGACTTAGGCGACGAACTTGGCGACGCCCTTGACGGCATAGCAGCCGATCCTGTCGGCCTCCTTCATGGCGAGGTCGAGGCGGCTGTGCCAAGACCAGACAGACCCGGCGGCATACTTGGCGTCGAGAGAGCCACTCTCAATGGCCTCAATATCGGCCTCGCACTCAGCGATGCGCTTCTTATAAATCTCGCCCCTGTCATTGCTGGAATACCAGCCCTCGTTCCAGCTCTTGACGAAGCCGTCGTAAAGGGTAGGCCAATTGGCCTTGTAAGCCTCAGCAGTCATGTAGCCAGCCTCTTGGATGGCCAGAGCCTCATCAGCGGTGGGGGCATTTGCGACGGCCTCGCATTTGGCGAGGTCAACCTTGTGTGAGAAGAGACGGTCCTTGGCGGCGTCGAGGTCTTGCTCCTTGTCCGGGAGGATAACAACGGCGAAGTCGTATTCCCTGTTCTTGCTAACCCTCTTGCCCACCAGTGTGCCGTCTTCGGCGGTGATGGTATGGAGTGTGCTTTTACCCTTGGGCACTCGCTTGATGATCATGGTTGAGTTCATGGTTATTTGATGTGATTTGGATTGGATTGCATGGAGCAACAAGCTCCCTTCCTCCCTCCCAGACTGACGCTGTGGCTGTGACCCGCTAGGGCTGTGGCTGTGACCGCTGGAAGAGGGGAAGGGAACCGCCCCCCCGGAGGGGAGCATTCCTTAGTGAGGTTGCGCTCTAGCCCCGAAGGACTGGAGGGGATGGTATCTCCCCGCCTGCTGCTAATCTTGGCGACTCTCACTGCACACGCTGCTGGTAACGAACCGTCTCCCATCTCCTCACTGCTCCTTGCTGATCAGAACCGGGTTGGCAACGAACCGTAACCGGAGATACAGGGTAGCTAGAGATGGGCGTGTGCTGCTTGTTAGGATGCGCATCCTCTCGGCCATCCTATTGAGGGGGGCACCGCATCTTCGACGGGCCTGCCTCCTACCCTTCCCGTAGTCCATGAATTGTAAGACAGATACCATGACCATCCCGGGAGGGCTGTCGCTGTCCTCTCATGGCGATGAACCGTTTTCAGAGAGGGGCCTGCACCGGGCTCAACCCGGATCAGACCTCGGCATCAGGAGTGGGGCCAGCCTTGCGATCCCCGCCCTGCTTCCGCCTTGCCAAACTGGGGCTGTGATGTGGCGGGAAGGGCCCTGATGCTGTCGGGTTGCCCCAACGCCGAAGAGATAAACACAGATGAGTGCTTTGTGTCAAGCATGCTGGATCAAATAGTTGAGAAAACTTTCACGGCAGGCCACAAGGCGTTGCAACATAGCGGCTTACAGGTGAAGAAAATATTCCATCTTCTGTCAGCTTCCCCCCTCCAGCCTTCCAGCCGCCTGTATATCAGGCCCATCAGCCCTCTCTGCTCCCCCCCGGAGGGAAGGCCAACATACCTCTCTAACAATCGTGGCCAAATCTTCGTTTTTTTACCACTTGTGGCCACCAATAACTACCCGGTCGCCGCTTGCACTCAGGCACCGCCATCAATCCTAGCCCCGGCCCCATAGCCAACTACCCCAGAGAGCGAGACATACTACCTACTACTACACTCACTACCAGAGACAGACAGACCAGCTCTTCTCGCTACCAATAGCCCACTTCTCGCTACCATCATCTCTCTCCTCGCTACCGACATACCTCTTCTCGCTACTATCATACCTCTTCTCGCTACCATCATCTCCCCTCGCTCTCATTGGATATGTCCAGCTCACTGTCGGCCACGCCAGCCATCTCAGAGCGCCATGCGACATGGCCACGCAGGCTGGCCTATTGAGCTATCATGGCCTCCCCAGATTGCTAGAGGCTTGCTAGCCCTGTTGCTAGAGCAGCCATACCCCCCCCGGCGCCCCGCTTTTGGGGCCCCCGGCCCGAGGTCTCCCCCGTGAGTATCACCTGTGAGTGGAGCGAGACGAGTTGCAGTAATGTCACTAGGAGGGAAGGGATCTGGAAAGGGGCCCCCTATTTGGGACTCCTGCATGGAGCAGGTTCCCTACTATAGTGTTGCTAAGGGGATATTTTTCGTAATATTCTTCACTCCACGATGAGTGCTAAGAAGAAAGCAGCCAAGAAGAAGAAGGGTGGGTCAACTCAGACCCGGAACAGGAGCGGGGAGTTCAAGAAGGACAATCCGGAGACAGCGAAGCAGGAGTCGAAGATTGGGGAGCCTATCAAGCCCTTGGGCGAAGTTCCCCATTTCATTCTTCGCGCTGACGATCCATCTGCGGTGAAGGCGCTGAACTTGTATGCCTCGATGGTGAAGAAGGAGGCCCCTGCTATTCCTGCCCGGGTATCCGCTGCTGCTCGGGAATTTGCTGCTTACCTTGCTGGGTAGAGAGCGATGAACGAGTTCTTATTTTTCGTCATTGTCCCGTTGGCCTTGTTATTTGTGCTGAGGCGCAAGCGAGTCCCCCGGACCTGACTGGCTATTTGGTGGTGGCGGCTTCTGCACACCCCACGCCGTCTTCATCTCCTCCGTCGAGGTGATCATCGCCAGTCTTGATTTCCTGATCCGGGTCATTTTTTTTCAGGCTGTCATCCAGCTCTTGGAAGAGATGCCAGACGCACTCTGAATTCAGTTCCATGCGTTGGTAGCCATCCTTTTTTCCGGCCATTTCCTGAAGGACAAAGAATGCGAGGACTTTGTTGTCGGGATCTTTCATCACCCTGCGCAGGGTATTGGTCACAAGCGCCCCTTTTACGTTATCTGAGGTGTGCATCCTTGGCTTGGCGTCATCCACCATCGGCTGGGTAAAGATTGCGATGGAATACCTGCCCAGTGTTACGTCATCCAGCCCCTTGGGGATTCTGCGCCTGACGGCCTGCTTTATCTCCTTGCGGAGCATGCGATTTTCCTGATTGAGACCCATGAGTTCATCGGTAAGTCGCTTCATCAGCTCTTTGACCGCCTCCTGCTCCTCGGGCATTGCCGACTCGATGATCTTTCTGGTCTCCTCCTCAGCCTCCATGCGACCCTTGTGCATGGTTTCGAGTTCCTCTCGGGTCATGTCCTTTTTCTCTTCAGCCATCTTCGCGTATTGTGTTGATCTTGTTTTGCAGGGTTGCGTTCTCATTCGCCCGTTCGACGTATCCGAGCATCTCGGTTGCGTCTTCAAGCCTGTGCATCGGCCACGACTTCAATCCCCTCTCCATGTCTGACAGGTGAGCCGGGGAGACATGCATTAACCCAGCCAACTTCCTCAGCGAGACGCTGGCCTCTTCCCTTCGATCCCGGATCAAACCACCAACCTTGGGCCAGTCGTATTCATAACGGGCAGACTTGACCACCAGATCAGGACTCTGCATCCACTCAGGGAGCAGGGCTACGGCCTCATCCAGAGATATGTCTTCAGGCAATGACATTAGACAGAGCCTTGAGGCTCTTCTCCAGCTTGAAGAAATCCTCGGGGGTGTGGACATCATCCTCCCCGGTGGCGCGAGCATTCTCGTTCTCCAATTTCATGCCTTCAAGACAGGCGAGGCAGGCAATGACCTTGGCGTGGGTAGCCACGACGACTTTGACCTCTTCGATAGTGTCTTCATCCATAGTGTTAGCTTGAATTCGCTTACAAATTTGTCAAGGAACCTTATTAAGAACATAAAGTAAAAGTGGGAGCTTTCTCAGCCAGCCAGCCGAGCGGTTGTGGATCTTGCCCTCGACTCTATGTTGCAATTTGCCGTTGCAATATCGCAACTCTGACCTGAACCCGATTGGAATCCAATCGCCAGAACGTAACACCTTGGGCACCTTTTCTGTGGCCGTACTCATTACGGCCTGAAGAATATGGGCATTTACATGCAAATAACAAGTGTAAATTACCGGCTTAGCTTCTCCTCGATTGGCAGCGGCCCCCGGGTCGTAATTTCCGGCCCCGCATTTTTCACCCGGACTTCCGCCTCAATGGGGGTTTCCGGTTGCTCTGAAATAGCCTGAAGATCCTCCTCGGCCTGCGCGGCCTCCGCATCACTCAAATCCTGCTGGGCAGGGATGTCCACTATTTCGCCCTCTTCCACCTTGGATCGGTCGAGCATCGCCCCCACAGCCCGTCTCAAGGCTGGGGATTTCTGCATCTTGGACTCCAGTGTTTGCATTGTATCTACATTGTGGGTCACCACCTCCGACCGGGAGACCGGGTTGCCAACCTGATATTGCAATAGCAACTTCAGGGCATCCAAGCGGATCTTGAAGTCGGTGACCTCCATCGGGCGGCGGTTCAGGGTGACTGTCTTGGTGGCGTTCAGGCACTCACCCAATTTTTCGACCACCTTGTCGGGGCCAAACTTCTTGGCGAGGCCTTCAATTATCCTTGGGGCGAGGTCCGCTGCCCGGATCGACAGGCGTCCATCTTCTGCCGCTTTTTGCAATGTCTTGGGTCCGTCCTCGGCAACAATCTCTTTCTCGGTTGTCGCCTCTGGTGGAAGGGCTTTGTTTTTAGGGATCTGGAGCCCTTTGCTATTTTGTTTCGGCATTGCAAGTATATTATGGATGTGTTTGAATTCTTGCAAGCAGTCAACCTTTAATCAGAGAGAATATGGGCAACGGACACGACCAACCAGCAGTCAAAGACTTTTTAACCGGACCCGCCCCAGTTAAAAAGAGGGCTAGAGACACAAATGTCCCAGATGAAACTACTGGACGGGCTCCGGGGGGCCGTGGGGACCGTCCTCCAGTTAAAAACGCTGGAGGCGGCGGGGACGCCGGATTTAACAGGTATATGGCATGGCATAGAGGCCAGAGAGGGCAGCAAGCCACTTATGGGAAAGGGAAGAAAAGGATATTTGGGTATACTGGAGGAGACTGGGAAGGCCAGACCGAAGGGGAAGCTGATGCAGCGGCCATAAAGGGGTGGCAAGAGGATGCTGATCTTAGAGGAAAATGGGAGCCGCCGGGAGAGACCAAGGAGGCGTTCGAGGCAAGGACTGAAAGGGACAGGGAAAGATCCCGCGCAATGGCAGAGGAAGCCAGAATCCAGAAGGGATTGGCTTTTAAGCAGGAACAATTACATGCTGGCCTGCGTCGCTTTTCCGCTATGGAGCAGGCAGCGCATGACCGGGCAAAGGTGAAGGAGCTAGAGAGGACCGGCGGTTCGCCACCGCCCAAGACAGATCCAAAGGCAACTCCTACTCCCAAAGAGACGCAGGAGGAGGAGGAACGGAAACGCGGTGAAGCTGCGTTCAAGAATAAACCCGCAGGAGATAACAGTGAGCTAATTAAAAGGGAGTTGAAGCGTAGGGCGGAGACTCCCCCCGGAGGGGGCGAGCCAACGACTTCTGTTAGCGGTCGGACCACCCCTGTTGCAAGGGCGCGGTCTTTCAAGGACGCTGGAACTCATGGCGATCCTGCGGACTTAGGGAGTCGCCCGACAGTGGCAACAGGTCCGGTGGCCACAACCCCGGTCACCAAGCCTATTAGGCCGCGCAAGGCGCAACGGCGATGGAGGTCGTAGTCTCTCAAGTGGTGATCATTAAATACATAGGATAATGGCTGATCCGACCCAATCAGAACGCGATTTTGCGTCTGGAGTTGCTGCGTATCAAAGAATGATGGAGTCTATGAGGCTCGATCAGCAGCGTCACAGGGAGGGGCTTGAGCGCGAGCACACAAGGAGAAAGGATGAGGCCGATAGCATTGCGCGAGCTAATGTCAGGGATGGCAATACCGCGTTTAGGTCGCTGGCCACCGAGCACGGATATGGCGACACACTCTACACAGATCCCAATGACGGGATTCTAAAAACAGCCCTGAGTGACGATCAGCGGGTAAGAGCAGAGGCCCAAGCCCTTGGGGAAAAAAGGAAGGAAGAAGGTAAGAAGGGCCTTGAGTGGGCGGCAAAGGACGCAAGGATTGAAAGGGACAAATATAAAACAAAGGACTACCTGACCGACACCCAACGGAGAAAAGCCGAGGAGGATAGAGAGGCTGCGCAATTGGGCATTGCCAGTTGGCAAGCAGGCCTTGAGAGCGGAGAAATATCTCAGGAGGATTACGACGAGGCGAAAAAAGGGGAAACCTCTCCTTGGACCCTCCTTGATGGTTTCCAGTCTAAAATAGACAAGGACGACGAACTCAAGGCTAATTATAAGGAGTGGGATGACAGGGCCACTGATTTCGAGAATCGTGCCCTTGAAAGACCAGATGACTTCATAACGGTAGTCCCGGAAGATCCCAAAGAGAGACTTGAGTGGATCACCGAGCTTAATGGCAAATACAACGCCATTAACGAAAAGCAGAAGGCGCTTTCAGAAAACGCAGAAAGAGAAAATGTCGCATGGAAGGATGAGATAGACGATATCCGTTCAAACTACCTTGACTGGCTTGGTTCTGGAGTAACCCCGGGGGCCCTTGAGTTGGGCAAGCAAACATACCGGGAGCAAATAGCAGAGGCGAACAGGAGCTACATAGCGAGACGTTGGGAGTTTCGCAATGAACTCGATAAAATCGAGAAAGAGAGCGAGACCGCCAACATGCTCAGGCCGCTATTCCTGAATGCGATCAGGGAGGAAAATAAGTATAGAAAACAACTTAATGACGAGCAGAGGAAAGAGCTTGAGCAAAAACACGAAGCTCTTATCCAAGAGGAGGTAGGATCTATAAGGGGCTCAGCCAAGGAGTTTGGCAAGTTTGGTTACGGGGAAGTTGCCAAGCTGGTAAACCAGCGAGCGGATATAATAGAGAAGGCTCTTAGGTCTAAAGATCCCACTGACGAAGCTCAAGAGGCGCTCAAAGAGCTAGATGACCAGATGGGGCCTGCCCTTGAAAGGGCATTTAAAAAGACGGCCTCGGCCAGAAGAGCACTGGCAGGGGGGCTGGTAAGCGATACTGGCAAGCCGGGGGTACTAACGGCGATTGCCAAACGAGGGCATGAATACGATGAAAAAACTGGAGAATTCTCGATTCCCCTCACCAAGAAGGAGATTGATTTAGATCCATACGCAGAAAAAGGGGGGGGGCTGGGGAACGTAATGGCCGCTATTGCTGGTGCCTTTGTAGAAGGAGGAGACCACCTTAAGCAACTTTCTCGCCTTAGAGAATTGGTTGGGTTCAAGACCGTTTTCTCAAAGAGACTTGGCAGGAGGACTTTCAGAGAGCTTAAAAGTGGGCATTGGAGCGGAGAGGGCTACGGGCCATTAACCGACCCGGAAATAAAGGATTTGCTCCGAGACGTCCAAAAACTTCATGGCCCTTGGGACGAGAGTGAAAAAACCAGAGTTCTTGCTGACGGAACAATTCTCTTAAACCAGCAAAACCCAGAGTTATGGAGTGACGAGGGATACGAGCAGGCAATAGAGGAGGCCCCTGCCCCTAAATTTATGAAGAGGTGGATGTTGCAACCGGACATCATGGATGCCCATCAGCATGGGATGGCCTCATCTGTAATGATTCAATTGGACACATCCGCGTGGTGGGATATCGGGGCCCCTACTCCAACTCATTATCACAGGGCGCACCATCAAAGGAACTTTGCTTTTCTTGAAAAGCAGCTGAATGATGAGTTGAAGCTTAGGCAGGAATACGAAAAGGCTGCAAAGAACCCCAACAGAGGCGCAGAGGAATTAGCGGAGCTTGAAGATGAGTGGCAGCAAATAAGAGCGGCCAATGAAGAAGCAAAGAAACAACTGAATCCAGATACCGCTGACTGGATGCGGGAATACATGGAAAAGCATGGTCCCGAAACGGCTGGGCTTTTCAGGAAGGTTGCTGGCGTCCCCGCCTCTTGGTTCAATGCAGTGGCCTACGGGTACGGGAAGCTGGGCCAAACTGGCGCAGGGCTAGGAATGCTCGTTGGCGTTGAGGGCTCCGGTGATCTGGCCTTGAAGATCGCGGAGAGCATGGAGTACCACGAAACGGCTCGCAAGGGCGTCCCTCAAGCCAAAATTCCTTTTGTTACTGAAGCTATACATATCATAGGCAAAGAGGGGCCGTCGATGGCTCCAACTCTCGCTTTGGGGGGGGTTTTTGGGAAAGTTGTAGGGGGCCTTGGGTCGAGGGCGGCTATGGTTTCCTTACGGGCGGGAACAGAAAGCACAAAATGGTATGGCCGTGTTGCCTTATCGAGGATGGTGGCGGGTAGAAACCTTACCGTAAAATCGGCCCAAAAGGCCACTCAGGCTTGGGCCACAAGAGGCGGGGTTACCGGGGCAGCGGTTGGATCGGGCCTTCAGTCTGCCGCTTTAACAAAAAGCCACCTTTACGGAGAATATCTTGCTGCGGAAGAAAAGAGGCTAGGGCGCGAACTTACTGAGGAAGAGAGGCAAGACCTGATGATGTCAGGTGATGTGCAAAGTAGGGCGATTGTCGCGGGGGTAATCACTATGGCGGTGACTGCGGCATTTGGCGCAACTGGTGTCGAAGTTATGTTTGCCAGAGCGGGGCAAGGATACACCCTCAAGGATTGGTGGAACTCTTTTGGCAAGGGCTTAACGATTGCGGAAAAAAATATAAAACTAAGAGCCGCAATTAGAAGCATAAGCAAGCACGGCATCCTTGAGATGACGGAGGAGGGCCTTGATGAGTTACTAGCCGCTTTTGCGATTGAAGAGGGCGTGGAGCTTAGCGAGGCACTGGCAAGGGCCGCTGAGGGAGCCAAGGCGGGGCTTGTATTGGGAACGGCATTTACTGGCGCAAGATCCACAAAATCAATAGGCGTCAACATGGAAAACCTTTCCAGCCCGGACACGGCACTGGAGGTTCTCAGAGAGGTTTACGGGAAGAAATACTTTAAAGACATCAGTCAAACTGATGTGGAAGCAGGCCTTGAGCTTCTTAATGGAGATCCGAGCAAAGGGACCAAAGATGCGGGAGAGGGGGCAGAAAATTTAAGGGCCGCTGTTAAAGCTACGAAAAAACTTGGTGATCTAGATAGAGAAGCACTGCAAGACTTAGACGAGGCAAGCACCGGAGAGGTAGACGAAGCCGCTCAAAAGAAGGCCCTAGAAAAGCTGGTTTCAATCCGCCGCCAAAAGGCGGTGCTGAAAATTTCAAACGGGACGAGTGTTGACGAGCTTAACACCGCAGAGCGTCACGCAGTCCGTCAGAATCTCCCGAGCGGATTCCCGGCATTAGATGAGCTAAACGGGGAGACCATAATTACCGAGGACGCGATCAAGGAGATTGGGGAAACCGTCCCGGAGGCCCTTAGCTTCATTAGGGAGACTGAGAACCAAAGGCGCAAAAGCATACGTGCCAAGGGAGAAGAAGAAGCCGCGCCAGAAGAAGAAGCTGCGCCAGAAGAAGAAGCCGCCCCAGAAGCAGAAGCCGCCCCAGAAGCAGAAGCCGCCCCAGAAGCAGAAGCCGCCCCAGAAGCAGAAGCAGAAGCCGCTCCAGAAGCAGAAGCAGAAGCCCCAATACCCCGGCCCCCTAAAGAGGTGCGAGGCGTAAACGAGGAGGGGGCAATTGGCAGACAGGGCAGGCAGTTAAAAACATTTACTCCCTTCCAGAAGAAGGGAGGAGCGGAGAGGGCGCTCAAGACTCTTTCTACTGAGACTACGAACAAAAAAGGTGAGACGAGGCCTGCCCGAATTGACGCAAACGACTATAAGGTTGTCGAGGTTGAAGGGGGCTGGGCTATAGCGCCCACAAGAGCTGTTGCGCCTAAAGCCGCGCCAGCAAAAAGGAGATTTAAGGTTCCTATTGTATCGGACCTGAAGGGCGAAACAGAGGTAGAGGTTGAGGCTGAAAACGCAACAGACGCGGCAAATGTAGCCGTCGTAGAGCACACAACAGGTGGACAAACCGTTGCGAAGGACAGAATTGTGGAGGTTGCTGCCGAGGCAGAGGAGGCAGAGGCGGCTGCTAAAGGGAAGCCCAAAAAAGAAGAGGCCCCAGCGGTTGAAGGGGAGTCCAAACCACAGGACGCGGCAGAGAACGAAACCATCAAGAAAAAGGACAAGAAGGGGGTTGTCAAAAAGCTCCTTGATGCCGCCAAGAGAGCCGGGGTTAAGGTGACAGTGGTTAAGAACCGCGCCACGGCGGTGAAGATGGGCCTCCTTGGCAAAGGGAAGTCGCATCTTGGCGGTCTCTTGGCGGGGCGCATCCGGCATGCCGTCGCCTATAAGAAGGCTGACGGCACGGTTGGCATCATTTTGTATGAGGCTGGCGTTGGCGGGGTGAGAACCGCCAATCAGATTGCTCAGACGCTGAAGCATGAGATGAAGCATGTTGCGCAGTATCTCTACGAGGCCACTGAAGAGGGAGCCGCCGCAGCCGCCGAGGCTGAACAGATTTTTGATAAAGACAGTCCGCTATATGACGCGAAGCTGGACGCAATGATGCGGAAGGAATACGAGGGGTGGTCTAAATTAAGTAATAGAAGCAAGCTCCGGGAAGCAAGCCGCGCACTGCTGGAGGCGCTTGAGGACAAAAAGGTCTCCGGGGAGGCATGGGGTTTTCTTCGACTGTATGCAAAGAAGTTTTTGGCTTACGCGGCAGACCTCTTCGCCAAGCAAGGCGACACGGCCATTGCTAAATACTTAACCCAAACCAACAAGAAGTTGGCAGAAGTATTTGGTGAAGCGGCCCCTCTGGAGGGGACAACAAAGCCAAAGAAGAGAACAACAGCCGAAAGACGCCACGCAGCACAACAACAACGGCTGCACAAAAAAGTGGCAGCGCGGAAAGAAGCCGCCAAGAAGGCCAAGCCTGTTTTGATTGCCGACATGAGGATGCCAAGCGGCAAACTTGGGTCAGATCAAGGGGTCGGCCCAAAGGCAATGCGGAAGGTCTTGGCGCAGGTAGGCATTCTGGTGGACGAAGGCCTGACCCTTGAGGAGACCCTCGACGCGATTAAAAAGCTCAGCAAATCCGACAAAGCGAAGTTCATTAAATGGGTTGAAAAAAATCCAATAATGGTCTCTCGGCGCAAGGATGGGGGCCTTATGGCTCAAGATGGCAATCACCGAGTTAACATCCTTGAGGCTATGGGCGAAACGGAGGTGAACGCCTACATTGCCCCGTCGCCGAAAATGTGGGGCGATCCAGAGCCAGAGCCAGAGCCAGAGCCGGAACCGGAGCCAGAGGTTGAAGCGGCGGCTGCTGCGGTCGAGGGTATCGACATTGAGGATGCCGAGAAGGCCGCAGGCAAAGTATTTAAAGGGGTAAGAGAAGAAGACATAGACAAGCCCAAGGACGCTGTTTTTGCCACGAAGAATTGGTATATTACGGGCGATGGGTTTTTTGTCTTGCGCAAGGGCCTTAACAAGCAAGATCGGGGCGATGCCCTTAGAGACGCCCTTGTAGTCAAAGTAGTTGACGGGGTAATAGACCCATTAGTAGGCGAGACAATATTTAAAGCATTACCGGATAGCGCCCGGAACATGCTTTCTAAAAGGGCCAAAGCGAGGCTAGGGCGCGATGTCAATGAGACGGAGGCGGTGCGCTACATGATGGGCCACTTCCTGACCGACAAGATTGTAAGCGCCACGCTCAAAAAGGGGCTGCGAACTGCGTCAAAAGAAGTCATCGAGAAGTTCCTTACATATCTCAGGGCAATTTCAAAGAAGATCAGGGCCCTCCTCAAAGCTGATGCATCAGACGTAGTTAGAAAGGAAATCGACAAATACCAGAACATCATTCTGGGGGCGATGAAGGAGTTTACGGATGCAGATGCTCTGGCAAGGCTGGGCATTGCGTTACCCGATAGCCTCATAAGGTCGGTAGATGACGCGACTTTGCCAGAAGGCATCACAAGGCGGCGGGACGGGTACGAGGTCTTAATGCCGGGGCAAACTTCCAAGCGGGTTGCTACACACGCAGAGGCGATCAGGCTCTATAACAGAAGATTCAGGGATAGATACGAGAGACACTACAGAAGGGCCGTTGCCCCTGCCATTGAGGCGGGGAACATGACATCTGAAGAGGCGGATGCGGCCTTAGAGGGCCAGAGCCATGTATTAGCCTCTATTGCCGAAAAGATGGGTGTTAACGTGGAGGCGTTATATGCCGCAATGAGGGTGGCGCATTTGTCGGGAGAGGCCTTGCTCGCGGTAAAATTAAAGGGCGAAGAGAAGGCCGAAGAGGCTGATGACAATGTTGAAGCGGCGAGGCAGCACTACCTTAAAAGTCTTGTTGATCTGGGGGCGGCTTATGATGAACGCTTAGGCGACCAAAGCATTTCTGAAGACGCAAGGATGGCTATTGCTAAGGCCGAAATAGCCGAGGGCCTTTCGGAGCTGTTTGGGCCACTATCATCCAGTCCCGAAGGGGAGGTGGTATACTTGGCGACAGAGGCGGCGAGAACCACTATCGCCAAGCTCCTCGGGAACAAAAAAGAAAAAGAGGCCGCGCAGAAAGTTTTGGATATTGGGAACGAGATAGGCCTTCTCAATCAACAGATCAAAGCAGAGGCATACTTGTCTGGCGACCTCTTCTCGGGAGAGCTTACTTGGGGGCCCCGGGGTCTTAGGGAAGGGTTGCTGGCGAAACAAGTAGAAGCCCTGAAGAAATTCGACAAGCTCTACTCCGGGCTCCGCAAGAGGGAGGTATTGAAGGCGACGAAAAAAGGTGATGTTCGCGGGTATCAAACTACCCATGTGGGCAACGAATGGGCGGCACAATTTTTCAGCAGGGCCGCAGATGCCTCAACACTTATGCATGAGTTTGTACATGTGTTGCAAACTCTGTTGGACCCCAAGACCGGGAAAAGTCTGCTGGAAGTGGCCCTTGGACCCAAGTTGCATGCCCAAATGGGCAAGTGGATTAAGTCTACTGGTGTCGAGGGGGCTTATGCCCAAGATGAGATACTTGCGGAGGCAATGGAGGCCTACTTGGCGGAAGGGAAAGCCCCAACGCCCGAACTCGCCCCTGCCTTCAAAGTGTTGTCGGCGGCGACTAAATTTTCTTATCGGAGGCACAAGGCCGAGTTGCAGAGGAGGGGGCAGTTTCTAAACAAGGACGCCCGTCGCGTTCTGGACGAACTGTTCACCCCGGACCCCACCCTCACCCCAGCCAAGGTTGCAGCGGTCAACGCGGAGATTATTCTCCGACAGATCAGGGCGTTCCATAAGCAATCGGCGGCATCGGCTGATCTTCCAGAAGGAAAGGCCCAGATAGGCAAGGCGTCACAGCTTGCAAAAGCCACAAAGGCTTTGGAGCAACAAGGAGCGCGAGCGGAAGAATCCTTCTTTGCCGAGATTTGGCCGAAGCTCCTCAAGAAAGCAGGCACCCGGTTCAGCCCCAGCACAAGGAACGCATCCCGGGCCGCGAAAGAGGCCGTTGCGGACATGGTGGAGTGGGTCAGAGAAAACCCACAATTCAGAGACTTCTACGAAAGGGACTGGGACAGAACCTTCCACCGCATGGAAGGCGAGTGGGGGCAGATGACCGACGATGAGAAGATGTGGGTCAGGTTTGCAAATGCTGCCACATCCCCAGAAACCTCACTGGCGTTCAACGCCTTTGACATGGTCAGGATTTGGGACCACTGGAAGACACACGGGAACCTTGATGCTTTCTATTTAGGAACCAGCGCAAGAGGGAACCCCGCTTGGGGTGGGGGGCCGTTTACGTTTACGGCCATTACCAACGTCAATAAGCTCAAAATGCTGAAGGTCTTTGAAGAGCTTCTCATGGATCACAACGGATCTGTGGTGCAGACGGTGGCTTTCTTGCAAGAGGGGGTCACTAGGACGGAGCTGAATAGCCTTAATAAGAGATTTTATGCGGGGGACGTTGGCAAGATTGGCCAGATCCGTGCCATTGTTGCGGACGCAACCGGACAGAAAACCAAGGTTAAGAATAGGAGCAAGGCGCACCTCGCGGCTTTAGCCAGAACAAGGCGCAAACTAAAAGCCGCCGAGGCCACAGGGGATGAGACCGCTGTGGCGAAGTGGAAAGAAGAGCTAAAGATGCTTGGGAGGAAGATGGAAGACAACCAAGAGATGCTCATCCCGAGGATGTTCATCTTTGGCCCCAAGATTGGCGCATACGCGATGAACTCTACCGGGGACCAGAGGTACACAACAACTGATGTATGGGAGTCTAGGTTCGTAAGGAGTTACTTCCCGGACATGTTCAGGGTCCAGCAGGGGATAGCGGTCCCCAATGAGTATGAAATCATGTCCAAGTTCGTAACCTCCTTTAATGAGGAGCTAATAGCGGCTCTGGGAGAGGACATGACCCCATCAGAGCTTCAGGCCTTGAGGTGGTTTTATATCCTTGAAAAGCTGAGAGAGGCTGGCTACAGTTGGGCCAAGACTGATGGCACAATCTCCGAATACGCCTCCCAAGCAATCGACATCGTCACTGCGCCAGATTTTGATGCAAGCAGGGGAGACGGCTATGGCCTCAGCCGCAGCATCGGTGAAGGTAGAGCCCAAGGCGCTATCGACCCCACAGCCCGAGTGGCTCTTCGGGAGCAACTTGAGCAAGAAGAGCCCCGGCCAACCAACTACGAAGCCTCCCAAAAAAGGAACGGGTCAAGGGTAACTGAGGGGCTGGGGGAGAACGAATACGTCCACTATGTGGGCAAGGTGACGCCTCAACTTTCTTACGTTGCCGCTCAGAAGGGTGGGGTCAAGGGGGAAGAGGGCGATATTTATAGAGACTACCCCGAGGACTATACGAAGCGTTCGTATTTGGCTCGTGAGGGATGGGTGGTTGAGAGTGGCATAGAGCCAAGAGGGTATCGGATGAAAATAGCTCCTGAGCTATTTTATGATATAGAGAAAGACCCTCTCAACATATACCGGGAGCGCGTATACGTTGAGCAGGAGATGGGCACATGGCCTCCGGGCAAATGGGAGGGACGCCCAAGCTCTGCTATAGAAACTTATGAAAAGGGAGGCGGGTTTGTGTCTGGGCAAGACCCGATAATAGACGAACTGAGATTGAGGGCAGTTCGGGAGGCTGGATACATTGGGGTTCTTCGCGATGAAGACCGCATAGTCTTGGTTTCTGATATTCCAGTTACAGGATTTCCCACAGTAGAAAGCTACAACAGATATCGGGCCCGGTGGGTGCAGGGAGACTTTGTTTCTCGCTGGACGGAACTGGTTGACAAGAACAGAGAGGGGTGGACCGTTACATTTCCCATTGGTCAAACCCCATCGGAGGGGTTCTCCGTGGCCCCCGCAAAGGAGACTGAGTTGGCCATCCCACTTGGCCAATGGAACAATAAAACTGCTGACCAATACTTGGCAATTTTTAAGGACTTATTGGAGAGTGATCCTAGCGCCCATTTCGGTGGGTGGCAGTCCAAAGGAGAAATGGTTTTCGACATAAGCTACGTCGTTGACAACATAAACGACGCAGCTATCATCGCAAAACTTGGGAATCAAAAGGCTATTTGGGAATTTATCGACGGTCACCCCAACGGAGGAGTAGAGCATGAAACGCAAGCGATCACCAAAAATCAAAAAACAGCTGATCAGGCCGAACGAAGGGGAGAGCTGGAACGAATTCGCCGTAAGATTCAAGAATACGTTTGGACTAGGGCGGGGGACGCCGAATCCAAAGTCATCTTCGACAACGGAAACGTCCAGCTCGGACGAGCCCAGAGAAGACGACGAGGCACCGAGGTAAGGCCCCCCGAAGGGAATCTTCGGGAACATGTAAGGCACAAACAAAGTGTTGAATGGCAAAAGAAGCTCTTCAATATCCTCACTAACGTCCCCAGCTCAAGGCCCCCCGGGGTTACTCCAGAGCCAAGCCCCGGCGCGGGAAGAGCGCGGTCTTTGGGGGAAATAATAGACGCGATCCCCGAGGATACCCTTGTCCCCGAATTGCAAGCCTTGTTGCAACTCCGGGAAGCTGTGGGCGAGATCAACCCCAAGGCCAAGGCAAATTTCAACAGCACAAGGGTTGCTCTGCATGAGAGTCGAGGGCGAGCCGGGTATTATGCCCGTCTTGGACGCACCGCCCTCCCCAAGATAGACCTGTATAGCCACCATTCGCGGTGGGCTGACAATCATTTGCTGCATGAATCCGCCCATGCAGCAACATCCCGCGTCCTCGACCGGGCGCTCCCTCGGTCGAAGCGAGAAGCACAGGGCAAGGCTTACGTCGAGGAACTGGACAGGGCTCTCAAAGATCCCGGGATGCCGTCTCCCATTAAGGACTTAATCCGCCTCTACAAGCATGTCATCAAAGAGACTGGGCACGATTGGATACTGAAGGGCAAAGAAGGGGGCCAGCCGACCAGAAAACAAGTCAGGCTCCATCTTTATGAGCCCGGGTTTACGATTCGCGTACATGACGCGGCGCTGGGCGTTGCCAACAAGTTGTATGTCGAGTCTTCCAGCAAAACTGATGTTAAGGAGTTTGCTGTCGCGTTAAACGCTGCCGGGTTTAAGGGGCAATACGAGCTGGAGGGGATAGGCAAGGGCAGCAATCGATGGGAGAATGGAAAGATTTTAGCAACCCAAGAAGTCTGGGACGCAATAATGGAGCATCCCAACTTTAGGAAGGGGCCGGGTGAGTATATGTTCAGCATGACCTATGAAAAGAAGAGCAGAAAAAAGCAACCTGTCGTTGGGTCCGATCCTGATAAGTCTCCTGTTTATGGCCTTGCCAATCTTCACGAATTTGTTGCGGAAGCGTGGGCCAACGAGAGTTTCCAAGAACTTCTTAAAAGCGTAAGTGTTGAGCCCGGGAAGAGCGCATGGAGAAAATTCGTAGATGCCGTGCTTGATCTCTTTGGCCTCAAAGGATTTGAGGGCTCCGCTCTGGCGAAAATGATGGAGCTTACCCCGCAGGTTGCGGCCTTGGAATTGGGGCCGGGGAATTATTCCCTCTCCAAGTATCCAACAGACAAGAATTTCTGGGTAGAAGATATGGGTCTGACGTTTGACGGTGGCACGGCCTTCAACATGAAGACCGGGAAGTGGGACTACGGCGTAACGCTCTTGGATGCAGATTCAAACGAGGAGCTATTCAGCAAAGCGTATAAGACGCACAAGGAGGCGCAAAACGCAAACTGGGACGCAAGGAACAAGCTCGCATGGCTGTCTGCTATGACGAATGGCACATGGAACTCAGACGTTGATGTTGTTGCTCATGGTGAGGAGGCAATAGGCTTCTTCAGGGACTACATGGATGGCAAGATGGCCATTGACGAGTATGTTGCAAACCATACCAACATCACGCCAGCCATTGAGGCTTTCTTTAGCGAGGGAAGGTTCCAAGGAAGAAAGGATATCCAGCAGAAGGCTGAGGTAACCAGAGAGGGCCTGAAAAGTTTCGCCAGAAAAGTGCAAAATGGGGACATCACCGCAGGAGAGGCAGTTGCAACTCTAGCAAGGTTACCCAATAGCGATCAGAACCGCGCCACGGAGATACTCCACAAAAGGACAGGGTTCATGAGAAGGGTCTGGCCAGCACTTGGCTTGGGCTTTGACATGATCGAGGGCAGACAGAATAGGTTCAATGCCTTCAGGAGAGCCCTGAAGCGTCACTCGGAAGCACTTGATGCTGCTGTTGCGAAGAGCCACACCGCTGTAATTGGAGAAGATGTCCGCAAATATGAGCCCGTAGATCGGCAGGCCGTTAAAGACCTTGCAAGAGGGACGCAGGCGGAAATTGATTACGATGAGATTGAAGGGGGCCGCGCACAGAGGAAAAAGGGGAAGATCCCGCTAAGTTTCAGGAAGGCTGGTGTCGATGTTGCTGTTGAGGGGAAAGTCCTCACAAGGGAGGGAAGCGAAAAGGCCTATAAGGACTCGGGGTTTTATGGGGGGTGGCTCCACGCCAGCGGGAAATTCGTTTCCGTGAAGTTCGCAGGCCACATGGAGACTCTCTTGGGGACATGGGAGAAAATGGGCGTAGATAAAAGCGTCCTCACTGTGGAAGACCCGCAAGTGGCCGCGTTTCAGGCTGGCTGGGTTAGGGTGGCTCTGTCCGATGGCGACTTATACCTCACGCCCCCCGGTAATTTCCACATGCTCGGGGGGCACACAGACTCCGCTTTTGCAATATTTGTCACCTCTCCCAGAGTCAAGAGGGTCATTGAAGAGACGGAGGGTGGAACGCGCTACAGACAGCGGGTCATCTTCGGGATGAGGGAGGATGAGATCGAAGAAGGCAGCTGGCAGGCCAAAAGGGAAGAGGGAGACGCAGAGGCAGACAGGCCGTCTTCAAGGGTTACCGTTTCAACGGGAGACCTCTCTAGAGGAATTAAGCTCCTTGGAGTTGATTTGTATTCCGCCAACCCAGCCGCGACCATAGGAAAGGAACTGTGGCAAAATTCGGTGGACGCCGTGATGAAGAGAGTCAGGAGAGGGGACTCTGAATACAAGCCAACAATTACCGTTGCGTGGACAGCTGATGACGGAGGCTACA
>Ga0208433_1000439_pt1 | contig 18311 bp, 15 predicted proteins | sample 3_EtaG_FD_184075 | JGI IMG/M metagenome (GOLD analysis project Ga0208433, IMG submission 184075) | Marine viral communities from the Subarctic Pacific Ocean - 3_ETSP_OMZ_AT15126 metaG (SPAdes) (version 2) | ecosystem: Environmental > Aquatic > Marine > Oceanic | place: Pacific Ocean | collected...
TTGCCTGAGAGGGGATTTGAGAGTCTTTTGCCTGAGAGGGGAGCTACAGCTGCTGAAGTTCCAATTGACGAAACAGGTTATGCGCTGCCTCCTGAAGTTCAAGAAGAACAATGGGTCACTTTGGATCCTCTGAGGTTAGGTTGGCGAATAAGAACAGCGCCACACGGGGAATTTAGTGGCAATCTTGAGAAACAGTTTGGAAACTTTTCGGAAGAGTATAGTCCTTGGAAAGCCCGCAACAAAAGATATAACAAAGAAACTAGGCAATGGGAATTTCGGGCACCCCCAGATTACATGGAAAAAAAGGCATGGATAAGCGCCATGAGGGGTCCACTTAGATCCAGGAATAAGATGGCTGAAGGAGGCATTGTCAATCTAGCTGGAGGCGGTGGTGCTAGAGGCGGTGGTGCATCGGCCCCACTGATTAATCCATTCGAGAAAGGGGATGCTGCTGCAGTTGCTGCTGCTCAAGCAAATCCTTTTTCACCATATTATCAAGGAGATCCACAATTACACCCCATTTTTAATACTCAACCTTATACACCATATCCAAGCGCTATGAGCGAATTTGGACAAACTATTAAGGATATGCCTTGGGCAGATATAGGGCTTGGTGCAGCCACAGGGGGCATATGGAATCTTTTTAAAAACGTGGGTCAATGGGGTGCCAATAAGTGGGAAGGAGTGGGATCAAGGGATCGTCTTCTAAGTGAGCTTAATAATGCTTGGGCCAATGCATCTCCAACAGAACGAGATGAAATTGAACTAATGATGAACAAAATCGAGAATATGTCAACAGATGAATTTCAAAAAGCTACTGAGGGTTACGCAATTCCAGGATATGATCCAGATACTGGTCAAACTTTCAAAACCCTTCCGGGACAAGACATGCGAGCAGGAATGACAGGAGCCTCTGCAATGATGATGATGCCGGTTTACGATGCAATGTATAATGTAGGCGGCCCCGGAAAAGCCAGAGGAGCAGGCAGCACTTATGGCCAAAGCCAACGCATGCAAAGAAAAGAACAAAACAAAATAAACAAGAGAGCTGACTTATATGACATGTTCGGAAATGAACAATCCTACTTGGATCAAGGCTATCCGCCAGAGCAAGCCAAATATTATGCCGATACCTTCATGCAAATGTATGGAACCGGAGAGAGCTACAGAGACATGATGGCTGCCAAAAACTTTGGGACTAGAGGAGTGGGATATGGCACTATAGCTGAAAGAAGTGCGATGGGACAAGATGTTCAATATTTTGACGCAGATCCTAAAGGACGACCCGCTAATTGGAGTGATATTTATGCCCACTACAAACAAACAGGCTCTTGGGATGAATCCCCAGTTGCCACATGGGGAGGTGGCTAATGACTGAAAATATTTACGGCGGCGCTTTTCCTTGGGCCTCAGTTTTTAATGTAACTGGCATGGGGGGCGGTCCCTCTGAAGAGGATCTTGCGTGGCAAGATTGGTTAAACTATATGGGGTATGCTCAGTCTGGCGCAACGGGCACTGATTATTTAAGCGGGTTCCAGGGCGATTTCCCTACAGGTATTGCCGCTTATACAGCAGGAGCTGATCCTTTAATAAACACTGAAAACATTCCCACCATGGAAGACTTGATAGCAAGCGGTGTGCTTACAGCAAGTTCTGGAACTTCTTCTGTTGATGCTAATGCAAACCAAATTCCAGATGATTTGGAGGTTACAGGTGATGTGACAAATACTGGAGATGGTGGGGAAGACTACGATTTTTACGATCCTTACTACGGTTTTTGGCCTCCTGGGTGGCCGTATGGTGGACAGGGATCCGGCACAACAGGTACAACAGGTACAACAGGTACAACAGGTACAACGGGTACAACAGGTACAACAGGTACAACGGGTACAACGGGTACAACAGGTACAACGGGTACAACAGGTACAACGGGTACAACAGGTACAACAGGTACAACGGGTACAACGGGTACAACAGGTACAACGGGTACAACGGGTACAACGGGTACAACAAATGGTGAGGTTAATGGAGTAGATGACACTGGAGATGGTGGGGATGACGATCCTTATTGGGATCCAGTGAATGGAATATGGATAGACAGAGCAACCGGTAAAGAAGTAGTTGATGGTGATGGAGTTGATGGTGATGGAGTTGATGGTGATGGAGTTGATGGTGATGGAGTTGATGAAGATCGTAAGACCGTATATTGGGATCCAGTGAATGGAATATGGATAGACATAGCAACCGGTCAACAAGTAGGCGGTGGAAGTAAAGTAGAAACCGAAGAAGATGACGAAGTAGAAACCGAAGAAAATGACGAAGTAGAAACCGAAGAAGATGACGAAGAAACCTTCTTAGATAAGCTGAAAGGCATGAACTGGCAGCAAATTCTCGGTATCTTAAGTTTGCTTGGGGTTGGTGGCACTACCCTTTCCCAACTTGCCGGAGATTCAACTGGAGGAATTACAGGATTGATGGACGACGGAGAGTTCGCCGATCCAGGGGCAGCTGGCTTTGCTGGTATGCCAGGCGGAGGTGTTGGTTTGCCAACCTTTTTGGGAGGTGACACCAGCAGAGCACCAATTTACTATCCATTTGCCTCGGAACCAACCAAAGAATATAACGTAGCCCAAGGCGGTCCATTCTCACTTACGACAGGACCACCACAGGGATCTTTGATACAAAACCTAGGATACGATAATGTTCCTGGTGTAGAATATGTAGCAGATGGTGCTTTTGTGCGTCGCAACGGCTTGACCGAGGGACCTGGCACCGAAACCAGTGATGACATCCCGGCGATGTTGTCCGATGGAGAATTTGTAACCAATGCCGAGGCGAACAGAGGCATTGGCTTGATGGCATTAATGAACCAGGGCGCACCACAACAAACGATGATGGACCCTGAACAGCAACGATTGGCAGGCGCAAGGCAGATGTATCTGCAACAAGCACTTGGCCAACAGATGGCAAAGAAAATGAGAGGCGGTTGACATGTCACTTGATTTATCAGACACGCAGGTACTGTATCCTAAACCGGTAGTAGCACCACAGGCTGGCTACCAGTTTATGCAGCCGTGGTACGAGGACTATCAGCGCCGTTTAGGTGCCAGTGTATTCGGTGCACCCGGACAATATAGTGGACTCATAGACGAGCCACAGCCTATTCCAATTGAAGGTACCGCTGGTCTTACGCCATTAGAAATGATGGCACGCCAAGGAGCCATGGGCGCCGGTCCTTACCAACCAGGATACGACACGGCAACACAATTGATGGGTGAGGCAACTGGCGGCTATCGAGGTTCAACAGGGGCTTTCAATCCTTACACCATGACCTCTCCCTATTACAACCCTTATGAAACCGATGTGGTTCAAGACACATTGGAACGAATGCGACGCGTATCAGCCCAGGAAGACATCGCAGGACGCGCACAAGACATAAGCAGTGGGGCTTTTGGCGGATCACGCGGTAGACTGCTGGCAGGAGAAAGACAGGCAGAAAGCGAACGTGGCATATTAGGCGCCCTTGCTGGCATCAGGGGACAAGGATTCCAGAGAGCACAGGAAGCGGCGATGAATGATTATGCCAGACGTATGTCTATGCTCAGTGGCGCTGCCGGTGGGTTGGGTGGCATTGCTGGACAGGTTTTGGGAATGGGCGGCCAGAGACAAGGCGAAATGATGAACTGGCTGAACATGATGAACCAATATGGCGGACAAGGAAGAGACATTTACCAACAAGAATTGTCAAGGATGTATCAGGCAGCGCTTAGAAAATCGCAAGAGCCTTGGGAAAGAATCATGAGAGGACAAGCACTGCTTCAAGGAATGGAGCCTGGAAAATTGATCGGCGGCTATGAAACTAAACTAGCTACACCAGATACATGGCAGGAGCCTACCGGATTGGGTAGCGTAATTGAAACCGGCGGCGGAATAGCCAGCATTATAAAAACCCTTAGTGATGCATTCGGGTGGAACCCATTTAAAAAAGAGGCTGACGGAGGTTATATTCAAAAGCCCAAAAAATACAACGAGGGCGGCATTGTCAGTGGCTTGGTTCCCATACAGATGCAGGATGGTGGTGGTCCAGATTTAAATATTCCTGATTTTATTTTAGAAGCGGGTGATGTAGCAATTCAAAATTATTTGCTGGCTGATCAGATGATTAACTCTGGAGAGGCTCGACAGGTTGCTGAAGGCGGCAGAATGATGACGCAACTGATGGAGGTGTATGGTCCTTCATTGATGGAAACTATTGAGGATCCGGCAAGAGAAAAATTGGCAGGCATGGGAGTTAGTCCAGGAGGAATAGAAGCATTGCTTATGGGCGGAACTGCGCTTGAATTGATTGGCGGTAAAGGAAGAGGAGTGATAAAAGCAGGAGGAAAAGGTCGGCTTGGAACATGGAAACAAATCTTAGAAAAAAAACTTAGAGATGCAGCGGATAAAGCTAACAAAAGAAAGCGACGACGAAAAGCACCTGTGAGTGACGGACAGTCAAGCCCAACAACGCCTTTATTAACAGGACCAGGTGGTGCTGGCGCAGCAGGCACAAGTGGTGCTGGTACAGGTGGTGCTGGTACAGGTGGTGCTGGTGGACCGTCCATAGGATCCAGAGCATGGGAGCTGATAAAGAAACACAAGGGAACGATTTTACCAGCAGCCGTTGTTGGAAGCATCGGTTACAATATATTGGGGGAGGACGATGAAGCGACAACAGTTCCGCCAAAGGATAAAAAAGATGTGACTGCTTTGATTTCGGTGTTGGAGGCACAAAAAGCTAGACACGAGAAAGCTAAAAGCAAAGCGGAAAAGGATGAAATATGGAAAGACATTATCAAAACCACTGGGCGCCTCAGTGATATGATGCATGCACCAGGACGTAGGCAAACCACCATAGGAGATTTGGGAAGGATCTTGGCAGAAGAAAGAATGGATATAGGAGAGGAAGATGCAGATGTCAGGAGACTGGAAGCGCTGTCTGAAATGATGGGTGGCGAGTTTAGTCCTGCTCAATTGTGGAAAGCTGAAGAAACTGGACTGCCCCCTGCTTCTGGATACGATAGAACGATATTGGTTAGAAGTATTATGGAGGACATGTTTCCAGACTTAGGAAGAGCTCGTACCATGGAAGAGCAACAACAAATGATCGCTGTAGAAAACGAACTTTTAACACGAAACGTTAATGAGCTTTTAGACTTGATAGAGCAAGGGTATGGCGTTCTTCCTGATCCCAGAACCTCTAGTCTTTTGGGTGGCTACGCAGGAGAAGGCGGCCCAATAACGCAACCTAAAATTAGTATAAATGCGGCACAGGGAATGACGGATGAATACGATGTACAGAAAGCCATCAGGACTGGTGGGGCTGATTGATTAAATGCCTGTCAAAGTTAATATCGATGGTATTGAAGTAACCGTTAAAGACACCGACGATCCTGTCATTGCAAGAAAAGCGGCTACTCGTTTTGTTAAAAAACAGAAGGGTGACTACTCAGCCCTAGGAGAGTCGCTTCAGGGAGTCCGGCGTGGTTCTGAAAATATTGCGCATGGAATTACAGAGCTTGTTGCAATGGGGTTAGACGCGGTTATGAAAACCGACTTGACTGATGACGTCGATAAATTTTTTCAAAAATATAAAACCCCCAGACCCATCAGCAAAATTGGTCAGACAACAGAGTTTCTAACACAGTTTGGGGTGCCCGCCCATCTTGCTACCAAAGCTGTCAGAAAAAATCTTTTAAAAAAAGAACTAAGAAAAAAAATTAAAGAAAGCACAGTAAAGGGAAAAGGCTTTACCATGAGACCATCTCCCAGAGGTGAAATGTTGTTCGGGAAACTTCCCGATCCAAAAAAATTAAGCTATTTTAAACACACGGTAGCCCCGATAGCTTTGGCTGACTTTGTGGTTGCGGGTCAAGAAACTCCAGATCTTGGGGTAGCCGATTACCTGGACAGAAAACTGTTTAATGATTCAGAGTCTGACGAAGATGTCATTCGATCGTTGGACAATAAAATTTCTCTTAGAGACAGGCTGTTAAAAAGAATTGGGGTAGCCACAGAGGGCGCTGGAATTATGTTGGGGGTACCACAAATATGGAAACACGGCATCAAACCAACGTTTGCTGGGACTGCATCGGTTCTATCAAGACAGAAGTCTGTGATGACAGCGGCTGATTGGTTGAAACAAAACAGAGAAAGTTTTTCCAAATATCTAAACGAGGCTCAGTTTAAAACTGATCCGAAAAGCAAAGCCATCAATAAACTTCGTTCTAACCTCCAGTTCAGGGGATACAGACCAGCAGAGGTGGCCGAAGCCAAGGCAAGACAAACCGCTGATACCGGTCGTCAAATGAATGAAGTGAACATAAATCTACGCAACATAGAAAAGGCAATGATCTGGTACAACAAGAAAGGAGGCATTACCGACAATACATATAAAAGAATAGAAGCAGATTTAAGAACAGCCTTGTTTGACCCAAACAAAAAATTAAGAAACGAAGCCTTTCAGAGAATAAAAAAATACGACAAGGGGTTAGAAAAAGCTGGGAAAACAACTTTAGGTTATTTGGAAGATGGAACCAAGGTTGAGGCGCCCAAGCATAATTTGTTTCTCAATGTTAAAAACGCTCGTAAACAAATAGATTCTCTTAGTGGAGAGCTAGAGAAGTTTCCAGAATTTCTGAAGAAAGGATGGCTTGAGGCAGTGGATGCCAACAAACAAAGCTATGGATATACTGCGTACAAAGCATTTATTAAAGGGGAACGGTTTTTCCCCGACCCAAAACAACTAGACAATGTGGTGAATGAACTGATTAGAAACAAGGTTGCAACCAACCGAAAAGATGCAGAACAAGTGTTGCAACAACTATTTAAACAGGGAGCAAGAACAGACAATGCTTTTATGATTCCGGAATATGCAACGCAAGGATTAAGGAGGGGTCTGTTAAAGGACAAATCTCTAGGCAATCTTCCGGAGTTACGGAAATATTTGGGAGAGGTAACAGGAGACAACCTCCCGGATCTGCTGTTGAAAACCAGGATCACGGTTGACAACTTAACCAGGATGACATCTGGCATGCGCTACCTAGATGAAGTTGCAAGGATTGACAAGAGGATTCCGCTTCGTGGAATAGGAAGCGAAAACAAGTTTCTTTATGACAGCCTTGATGACATCCCAAAAGAAAGGCTGAAGGCCTTTATAAACCCAGAAACCGGAATACCTTACAGGATTGGCGATGGGTTGCCGGAGAACGAATTAAAATTTGGTGCCTTGAATGGAAAAATAGCCACAAAAGAAATAAGAGATGCAGTAACTGGAGCAAGTGATGCGTGGGGATGGAAAGCGGGAAGTGGTATGTCACAAGCCTGGGGTGCTTTTTTATATTCAAAAGGATTGGTGCAACAATTCAAGACTATTTACAGCCCGATTACACAGGTTAGAAACCTAACCAGCGCTTCCCTTTTTCCAATTATGAATGGAAATCTTGTGGCTGGCCAAACTCTGCAAGACTCTGTATTAATTGTTCTCGATGCTGTGGCCAGAAAAAATAGGGGCGAACGCGCAAGATACTACAGGAGAGGGGAAGAGTATGGAATTATAAATACCGGGCAACAAAGAGATACAGATGTTTTGTTTGATGAAGCCAAGGAAATAATGGGAGGCAAATGGATTTCTGGAGAAAATATTTTAAACAAAATGAACACGAGAGAGAATAACTTTTTTACCAGGCTGTACCAAGGGTCTGATGATGTTTGGAAAATAGTCAGCTGGGAAATGGAACAAGGAAGATTAAACAGAGCGTTCAGGAACGCAGAAGATGTTTACTATGAGGCCATCTCCCAAGGAAAAAGCCCTGGCAGACTGCCATCTATATCAAGGTCAGACTTTACAAAGATGACTTTAAAAAACAAAGACCTGTTGGAAAAAGCCGCAAGAGTTGCGTACAAAAGAAACCCTTTAAAGAATAAAAAGGGAGCAGAAATAACTTGGGACAAGTTGTCTCAGGCACGGAGGGAGAAATTAATTCTTGAGGGATGGTCGCCTTTGGGAAAAATGAAAGGAGGCAGAACACTCCAAAATGAAATCGTTGCTGACATCGGCGCCGGCATCGTCAGGGATACAGTTCCCAACTATGCGAAAGTAGGTAACTTTATTAAAGCATTAAGAAGAACGCCGTTTGGAAATTTTATCGCTTTCCCGGCAGAAATAGTGAGAACCTCTACAAACTCCGCTTCCCGTGCCATTGATGAAATTGCCAGCGGACTTCCTGAGTTGGCTGAGATTGGGATGCGTCGGCTGATGGGCAATATGGCCGTCATGTATGGCATTCCAAAAGCAACAGTTGAGTTTGGCAAATACATGACCGGCGCAGATGATGAGCAAATCCTCGCTTTCAAAAGAAGTTTTGCCAACCCATGGGAAAAGAACGCAGACCTTGTGCCGATTAGAACTGACAAGAATGGGAACATTGTTGAGTTCTATAATTATTCTTACACCAATCCGTATGAGTATCTGCGGACTCCGTTCAGGGCAATTTTCAATGCTGTTGCTAACGGAGAAAAAAGAGGAGACAAGCTCCATGAAATTTTTAGGCAAGCACTTTTGTTTGGCTCAAGAGATGAGCCGGGGGCGCTTCGAGAATGGCTTGAGCCTTTCTTTGGAACATCAATTGCTGGTGAAGCCATTAGAGACATCGCCAGCAATACTACCTACACAAGAGGTAGAAGGGATGAGGTATGGAACAAGGCAGATGATTGGAACACAACGGTTCAAAAAATGCTTCTTCATATAGTCAACGTAGCTGCTCCTCCTGTTGTTCCTTGGAAATTTAGGGGCACTGAGCCAATATTAAAAGACTTGCCCAGAGCAACCTTGGTTAGCTTGGGGCTTTCCGATAAGCCGGTAACGAGCAAAGGAGGAAGGGCTGACATATACAAACAGCTTGCAGAGTCTTTTACGGGCCTCAAAACTATCCATCCAACCATAGAAAGAACGCTTGGGTTCAGGGCAACGGAAGCGAATCAAGACATAAGATACGCGGCCACCATTTATGGGAGGGCCGCACAGGACCCAAACATTTTAGACCCTGAAGAACATGTAAAGGCATTGCTTGGAACCAACGAAATAAGATTCAGTGCGATAAGGGATCTTTCAATGGCGATTGAAGATGCGAAAACTCTTGGCCTTACCGACTCTAAAATTTTTAAAATACTCAAAAGCAAGAAAGTTGCCAACCCAAAAGCCGTCATGCAAAGATTGTTTATCCCTTATTTTCCAACCGAGTATCAAATCAAAGCAGCATTGGACAAAGATCCGGCAGCTGGAGTTCCTTACTTTCCAGAGGCAGAGCTCAGACAATCTTGGGCGCAACAAATAAAACCAACACTACCAAAAGCAAGTTTTACTGGACCTACTCCAGCCTTTTTGCCAGAGGGTTTCTCTCTTGATCCAAGAGGCTTTCCTATGAGAACCAAAAGATTAAGCGCACAACAGAAAGCTGCAATAGACCCACGAGGATCGGCGGCAGTTCTCCTACGTCAGAAAGAGCTCGAAAAACTATTGGGCATCCGTTAATTGCGCCGACGCAAAAACAAATACGGGGCCATCAAGGTTCAATACGACGGCCACAAATTTGACAGCAAGCTCGAAGCCGCCAGATACAAACAGCTTAAACTCATGGAAAGCGCCAGGGAACTCTCGCATCTGGAACTGCAACCGAAGTATCCATGTGAGGTCAACGGCAAGAAGATCTGCACCTACATCGCCGACTTCCGCTATCAGCTGAAGAACGGGGACACTGTGGTGGAAGATGTCAAGGGCGTGGAAACAGCAGTGTTCAAGCTGAAGAAAAAGCTGGTGGAATCCCTGTACCCAGGGGTCAAGATTCAGATTGTGAAGAACCCCCGGTTCTTTGTGGTGTCATAAAAAAACCCACACCAATTTCTTGCTGTGGGTTTCTTGGTTTAGCCTTTTGTTTTTTTAGGGGCTTTCTTTATTAACGACTGCTCCATGTTAGAAGCTATAACATGTTCTTTAATGGCTTCTATAAAAGACTTCATGTCGTTATATCCATAGGCCTCATATACAGGCGGGTAATTTTCATTTTTATTTTTCATAATATTTATCCTTTATGATTAGTTAATATAAATGCCCTTCTCCCAAAGGGATTGAATTTCAATCTAGTTGTTAAAGAGCACCCCTATATTATATCATGGCGTCTTAAGTCCTTGATTTACAAAGAGAAAACGGAACTTAAGAATTTACAAAATTGAGAAAAACGATCCTTGTTTGGATCGATTTGGGGTATTTTTTTAGAATGAGTCTAAAGAAAAAGCCTTTGGCTAAAGGCTTTCGGAGTTGTCGCGCAACAACAAACTAGAATTTCGGACTATATTTTTTTGGTGAGATCAACCGCCTCTTCCCTGGAAATCAGCATGTCCAGATAGAACCTGGCTTTGCGGTAGTCCTCACTGGCCTTTCCTTTGTGTGGTGCCCGCCACATATACTTGATGACTTGGCCTCTTAGATAGCCGACAAACTCTTTCGGATCGAGCGCAGCACCAATGGCATCGAGCGCTTCTATGCGTCCCTGGGTATAGTGTGCCGGGTGGTTGACTGGATCGTCATTCATCTCTGGTCAATTCTTCCAGGCGTGTGTTGACTCCGAACTCTTCCCGGAAACGCATCAGTTTCTTGATGACCTCCGGATCGTAGTTGACCTTGGACAGCTCACGCATCTCTTTACTGGTGTAGGTATTTTTCCCTGCCTGATCTTTGGGTGCATTGGTAATCAACGCTTTGCCTTTGGCATAGGTGGTAGCCCCACCACTAAGACCATTGACTGGCAGGTTCACCAACGACGACAGCCAGATGTGCTGTTCACAGCCCTTGCGTTGGGTGGCTTCATCAATGGGTTTGCTGAAATTGTTGCAACGCCAGGCACCATCACCGTCAAACACAGGCTCACTGTGAGCACAGTTGCGGCAGTTGACATCATCCGGCAGTTGTTCCAGTCCGTAAATGGCCTGCTGTTTCGGAGTCATGAACTTGCGGATGCGGTAATCGGTTGAGGAATAGGGCGATGGCGGGGGCGAATCAGCCTGGATAATGAGTTTCGCTTTCTCTGTCATTTCGTCCAGGATGCCATCTCGCGCCTCCACAATCTCGATATAAAGGTCGGAGTCGTTCTTGTTGTAGACAATGATCAGGGCACGCTTTAGATCAAAGGCGGCCATGTAACACTGGATCTGTGCCGAGTAATCCTTGGACCACTCCTCATAGCTTTCCCCCTGTTGTAGATCCCTGAAGCGGTTGTTGTTCGCTGACTTCACCTCCAGGATCATGACCTCCTCCGGGTTCTCAGGGTCAACGTCCTTGACTACGCCATCCACGGAGCCACCCAAATGGCCACCGAGAAAAGAACAGCGGTATTGATTGCCGTCCTTGTCCTTGGCAGAAACCTTGAGGCCTTCCATTTTCTTCATGCGATCCACTACCTGATCTTCAATGCGGTTGCCCAGATCGAACAGGCGTAGGATGCGACCGTTCTCAAACAGCGGAAACGACCAACGGAACTCAAGCCACAGCTTGCGCGGATCACCGCCGATTACACTCATGCCAAGATGTTGGCGCCTTCGTTGTCCATACACTTCTAATTCATCAAACTCATCTACTAAAGTCATAACTTAATCCTCCTTTCTCCTGAATACATCACCTTGATGTTGTCATACTTGCCTTCTTTTTGGGTCATGATGCCATCAATATGGTCAAAGGCACCATGGGTGTTGATCAACTCGACTGCTTGCTTGACGGTGCTTGGTGCAAACAGGTCGAGGGTAATTTGTTTCCATCGGCTTTTAGCGAACCGATTCACTTTCGGATGCTCAAACATCAGTGGCAACTGATAGCTTTCAAACAGGTTTTCACACTCAAAGATCACCTTGCAATAGAAGTTGCCGTTCTTGGAGGTGGTGGGGTGAGCTGAAATACGGCGCACATTGGATATTTTTTCTTTGTTCTGGCCCTGTTTCTCATCAGAAAGCACGAACCCAGCGCCGGCAGTCCCCTGTTTTGCCAGGCTGGGCGCGTTTTTTCCCGGCTGAAAATAAAACGATTGTGGTTCCGGGAAAGGCTCACCGCACTCACGGCACTCCTTGAATGACTTGGGGCTGACGCCAAAGCAGAGCTCACAGACTTTGATCTTCGCATCCACGCGCTCGTCCTGTGGCACCGCTTCATCAAGACAGCCATGACGGACCATGTTCTCTCCATAGTCCAGCATCAGGCAGTTTTCCTTGTCAGGATAGGGGCGCATGCCACGTCCACACATCTGGACATAGAGCCCCAGACTTTGCGTGGGTCGCAACAGCGCCAGGCAATCGGTGCGCGGCGCATCCCATCCCTCGGTCAACACTCCCACATTGCACAGGGCATGGACAGCGCCACTATCAAACTCTTTTAATATACGTTCACGATCCTTGGTCGGGGTGTCGCCGGTAACTACCTCGGCCCTGATGCCCTGTTCCTGTAGAAACAAACACATCTTCTCGGCATGGAGCACCGACACGCAGAAGAATACGGTTGCGGTTCTTCCCTTTAAATAGGCTTTGTCCATCCAGTCGTTGAAAATTTCCATGATCAACGGCTCACTTAGGACAACTTTTTCCAAGTCGCCCTCACGGTAATCGCCGCCTTTGAACTTGAGACGCACGTCCTTGGTGTCGATTACCGCTTGGCTCTTTACCGCGAATGCCGACAGCCGAGATAGATAGCCATCCTGCACCAGTTGCGGTATTGAAATCTGGTAGGCGATGTCCTTGAAAAAATGATCCAGCTTGTCGCCATAAATATAACCTTGACCCATGCGGTAGGGCGTAGCGGTGACGCCAACGATCCGGCACGGCTTTTTCTCGCGCATTGCATCCAGCACTTTGCGGTAGCGTGTGGTCTTTATAGGCGCGATATGGTGCGCTTCATCTACAATGATGTAGTCTACTCCCGGAACTGCATCCAAACGCTTAGATGACGCCAATGTGTCCCTGGATGCTATCAATACCGGCGCCTCAGTGTCATAACTCTTGAGTGAGGCTGCGAGAATACCGACGGGCGCCTCTGGCCAAACCTTTAACAGCTTGTCTTTGGCTTGTGAAACCAGCTCTTGGCGGTGTGCCAAGATCATGAACCTCCGGTCGTTCCCGTTCAGCTCTTTAATAAGGTGGGAAAATACGATGGTCTTGCCGGCAGCGGTTGGCAACACCAGTAAGGGATTGCTGTCTATGGGCTTGGTCTTGAAGTAAGCCAACAGTGCCGCCAGTGATTCTTCCTGGTAATAGCGTAATTGCATCAGTGGATGCTCTCGCTTTCGTCCGGGTCTTCGCCATTTAACATCGAGCCGATCCGAGAGAAAGCCAGATCCAGCAAACGATAGGCGGTTTTTTGGTTGGGAGCAGTGTTGAGAACCACCTCTGGCAACAGAAATATTAGGACTTTGGTGATGTTGTCCTCGGAGATGCCGCGCTTTTTCCATTCCTCGATCAGATCGTACAAATCATTGACGATGACCTCTGCGGTTTCAATGCCTTCAACAACGGCGTCTTTCTTTTTGCTCATGATCGCTCCTAACCCTGTTCATTTTTGGCCTTTCCCCAGTCTTCTTCTAAAAACCTCTCTAACAATGAATGTCGATCCATCAACTTTTTGTTCTTTTTACCTTGTTCTTCTAAAGTTTTTTCTAATGATTCTTGATGATTTTTTAACATTTCTATGTGTCCACGCTGGTGGTCTGCAATACGAACTAAATCATCATAAAGATCTTTCTTTACATAGTCTCGCATGTCTAGCGTTACTTCATGCGGTTTTTTGTCCATACTGTTTTTTTTCGTGCCTTTTGTTTATAAATCTGTTTAGTTGCAATGGCTTTTTGATAAACGAGAAGCCTTAAACTCGTGATCGGAGGCGATCAATCAGTCCCAATCAGTTAAAATTGACGCGCCCGTGGCAGTGGGCACGGATTGGGTTGGTGTTGCCTGGGGTTGGGTTTTCTGTGGCGTCACCGTAACGGTGTTTTTAGGCTGCAGAAAAGACACGATCTTGTTTTGTGGAGCGTAGTCCTTGGATTCTTCAATCCCCACCTTGGCAAAGAACGACTGGTTCATCAGCCCTGGCATACGCTCGGCGCTGAGAACTCCAGGCTCTTGGCCTACGGCGACAATCCATTCCTTGAGACGCCTGATGGCGACGGCTGGATTGGCACCGGTAATGGTGAAGTTTACCCACAGTACGCGATTGGCGTAGTTGGGACCCAACACCCGGTATTTTACCTTAAGATAAGTGTTGTTGTTTTTGGATACTTTCTGTTCCCACTCTTCAGCCGCCAATTCATAGGTGCCTTCTTCAATGGGAGAAAAGTCATTATCCGGTTCCTCAATGGCATTGAGGTCGATGTTGAAATCAAAATCATTAGACATGCTGTCCTCCTTGTTTGGTTGGTTGATTTTTATTTACTACTGGTTTGCTTGCATCCTCAATCTTTTTCACAACTGTTTCACATGCAGCTTTGAAGGTAGGCCATGCAAGATCTATTCTCGGAGGCAACTGGAGCCTTGACTTGGCGTCAAACGCGGCTGTCCGTTGCGTGAAGAGATAGCGATTGTCGCTAAATGTTTTGCCACGATGCTTCTCGTTGAAGCCTTGACCAGACTTAACAGTGGTAAATTCGTGGTTAGCGAATAGGTTGAAGTCGACCCAGGCACGTATGTAACTCGCTACTTTCTTATGGGTATTGAGTTCGTAGCGATCGTATGGCTCGTGCTCTGGGTCGGAAAAAGTTCTGATTTGCACATGTGATAACAGGATCACATGCATTTGTTTGGCTACCGACAGCGCTTCAAGGCTCCTTAATATATGGCAGAAGAGCTCGTAACTCTCGGTGAACCCTTTGCCATAGCCCAAGGCTTCAATGGTCTTGATGTTGTGCGTTTCCTTGACCTGTTCCTGGCACAGCCGTTCAGCCGCATCGGTGGTGTCAAGGACTACGGTTTTATAATCGTGGTCTTGATTAGCCAGCTCCTTGACCTGTTGCACCATGTCGTTGTAGGTTTCGCAAACCGGGAAGTGGTCAACGCTGATGTAGCGCAAGCCATCCTCGGCGCAGATGAAAATGGGATCGGGGGCGCCGGCAGCAAAGGTGCTTTTGCCGATGCCGTCTGTTCCGGTAACATTCATTCTCACTTTTGTATACGCAGTCTGTTTGTTGATGTTATCCATTAGAGTCATTGGACACCTCCTTTTCCACAAACTGTGGTGTCTTGGTGACTTTGGTGATTGCGCCTTTCTGGATAACCTCCGCCAAGGCGGGGGCTTCCATGGCAAAATTCTGGAAACCGCGAAGCCCTAAGACTTCTTTGGTTTCAAATGGCCAGTCGTTGGATGGTATCTGTCCCTTGATGCTGGCCAGGTAATCCTGATCCCAGCTGATGGAACGGCTGAATGATATGTGAAGACCATTGTGGTTTGACGAACCGCCCTTGTTCTGTAGGGTTTCGATGTCTATGCCCAGATCAGGGTGCTGCAGAATTTCTTTGTTCACCCATTTGATTTGTTGTTCAGTCTCCGATTTTAGGGTCAGCAATTTTTGACGCTCCGACCGTAGCGTTTCAAGATTTTCCATGATTCTTCTCCCAAAGAATTATTCTTACTCAGTTTCTTCTAAACCTAACTACCCCTTAACGATAAACACTTGCAATTTGTTTGTCAAGCCTTTATTATTCTAAATACAAACTATTTAATTACATTTGGGAGAAAAATCTGATGACAATAAGAGTAACCCTGTCCGAGTATATCCAGGACGTCGGGGTTTCGGTCGTTGCGAAAAATGCAAACGCCTCCGAGTCCACCGTCAAGGCATGGAGATATCATAACCGAGTCCCCAGGATCAAGCAAGCAAAACGCTTAATGCGAACCTCACATGGGTTGCTTACATGGGAATCCATTTATGGAACCATCTATGAGGGCGAGAGCGACCGCGCAATTAGAACCAAAAATGATAAAGCTCAAGTTGCCTAGGACGTTCATTCATGAGTTTGATTCTAAACACGAATCAGACGTGGGTGGACATCAGTCAGGAAGTTAAAGATGAAATGCTTGAAAGCTACTGGGAAAATGGGTTGCACCTGATTCCCTGCGGTTCAAAAGACGAATACATCCCTGAATATTTCCGCAAACGCCACACGTTTGATACCGAAGAAGAGATAAAATCACGCTGGGCCAAAGCGCCGAGAGTGAAATGGGAGTCTTATCAACGCGCTCAACCTACCCGTGAGGAGATGGAAGCGTGGCTGAGAAAGTTTCCGCGTTCCAACTGGGCAGCTTTGACTGGCATTAATTTTGTGGTTCTCGATGCCGACTCGGAAGAGGCGGTGGAGTTTGTCAGCAACGGACACATAACCAATACGCAATTACGCCAGACAACACCGAGAGGTGGGATGCATTTCTTTTATAGTGTAAATCCCAACCTTGAGATTCGTAACTCAGCTGGCACCAACAAGCTCGACGTGCGCGGAGTCGGAGGTTATGTGATGATGTGTCCCTCCCATGACTATTTTTTTATCAACAACAGCCACATCCCGGTCGGTTCCATGGATGACTTGCCCTGTTTGCAACAGGGGGATTTGCATAAGATCGGAGAGTTCAATAATATAGGCAAGGTTGAAAGTATTATCGTCGATAGACTCGATGATGTCGGCACCGATATTGGCACCCGCAATGACAAGCTGGCGCGACTGGTCGGGCGATGGGTCCGTGAAGGTTGGGGACAGCGGGAAATACTGATCAAGGCACAGGACTGGAATCAAAACAATGTGCCCCCCATGTCGCCGATTGAAGTGACCACAACCACAATGTCTATTGTCAATGGACACATAAAAAGACATCCCGAAGATGTAGAGATGGGCATGCTCAGATGGGAAACGAGCAAGTGGGAAGTGCATCTTGAGGACGAACAAAAAGAAATTCTCGAACAGGAAGACCCGATCGAGAACCTGGCGGAAGACAAACCGGCAAAGGTTGATCCCCTCGGCCTTTTACCCTGGGGCGCCTTCCGCCAACTGGAGATTCCCACCCCGACCGAGTATTGGGGCGACAAATTTATCTTTGAACGTGGACGGGTGTTGCTTCTGGGCAAGCCGAAGATCGGCAAGTCCCACTGGATCGGCGCCTTCGCAACAGCAGCCTCGACCGGCAGCAAGTTCATGGGCAAGGAATTTCCAAGACCGATGAAAGTCATGTGGTTGCAGGCCGAGATCATCGATGCCTACATCAGGGATCGAGTGGAACTCTACCTCAAATCCTATGAACAGCATTCGGAAATGATAGAGTTGATTGACCAGAACCTGGTGGTCACGGGACGCCTACAGAAAAACCTGATGCGCGATGCTGACATCGACATGGTGGCACGCTCGATCGAGTTCCATGAGCCCGACATGATCATGATTGATCCGGTGATCAACTTCTTTTCCGGAGAGGAAAACAAGAATGAGGACGTGCAGAAGTTTCTGTCAAGGGTGGATAAGCTGATCGACACCTACCGAGTGACCGCAATCCTCGCCCATCACACCGGCAAGGAACGCCAGGACGACATGAGTTTCATGTCCGCCCGTGGTGGTTCAGCATTTGCGGGATGGTTTGACTCAGGCGTCAAGCTACTCGGTGAAAAACCGAACGTCACCCTGTTCTATGAGGCACGGAACGCAAGAGAGCCTGAGAGTCATGCGGCGTACTTCAATTTTGACACTGGCTTCTGGAACATCGTGGACTTTGACACAGAAAAACAGATTGATGAGGTCGACATTGCACACACGGTGGCAAACTCAATGGACAAGACAAAATTCTACACCCGTGCCGAGCTTGAATTGCTGGCACGCAAGGCTCTCAAAGACAGAGGCTTGGCAAGCGGTCAGTTGAAAGGAAAAGAAGCCGTGAGTTTTGTGCAGAAATACCTCGGTGGCCGCGTGCTGACCCATGCGATACCGGGCAAACAGACGTGGCATTGGTTGGTTAATAACGAGGGGGTAAAGCCCTGGGAGGAAGAATGATCGAAATTAAAACAGGCAACTGCTTAGAGGTATTAAAAACAATGCCAGAGCAATCAGTTAATACCTGTGTTACTTCTCCTCCTTTCTGGGGGCTTAGAGATTATGGAACGGCTGAATGGGAAGGTGGTGATGATAACTGCGAACACACCATAAATCATTACAGCGACAACCTGAAGCCTGATGTTGATAGACCATTCAGAGGCAATCGTTCTGCCTGTATAAAA
>Ga0208433_1000447_pt1 | contig 18023 bp, 30 predicted proteins | sample 3_EtaG_FD_184075 | JGI IMG/M metagenome (GOLD analysis project Ga0208433, IMG submission 184075) | Marine viral communities from the Subarctic Pacific Ocean - 3_ETSP_OMZ_AT15126 metaG (SPAdes) (version 2) | ecosystem: Environmental > Aquatic > Marine > Oceanic | place: Pacific Ocean | collected...
TATAGTCTTTTCCTCTGACACATATATACCATAGGTAAACTCATTCATCTTAGGGGTTGAGTTCTTACAAAATACGCACTCGCCCTCTTTGGCCCAGCACTTGTTCCTTCTCCGAGTAGTTGGGTTCCAATGTTTAACTCGATGTATAGGTGCTATGAAAGCAAATTGACCCAGAGCAGTCATTGAGTCTTCTAACCAGACCCTCTCGCTCTTAGTCGATTGTCTCCAATCGTCATAACCACTCATTCTATTTGAATGGTTTTACCTTTGGTTCCTTCTGCTTTCTTCTCAACCACATCAAGTACACCATTGACGAACGTAGCTTTCACTTCTTCTGGGTTGAGTTCAAAGTCGAAACTTTGTCCGAAGTCATAGTCTCTTTCTTCAGTCTTGGCCTTAAAAGCTATGCTATTATGGTCAACTGAGAGTTCTATGTCCTTCTTCTCAATTCCCGGAAGGTCTGCGGTGAGAACAATGTCCTCATCACGGTCTTCTACTGTCCCTACTTTAGGGAGTTTCATCCTGTCGGGCACTCTTTCCCATATAGATTGTTGCATGGGAGAGCCCTCGATTTCACCGAGTAGCTCAGCCCACATCTGCATCATGCGGTCCAAGTCTCTACCGAACATTCAGTCCTCCGCAGCTGCTAAAGTTGCTGCTGGGGTCGCTGCTGGTGCCGAAGGGCCATCGCCTATACGCTTCATCAATCTGAAGTAGGGTTTGTTGCTTCCTTCTTTCCAGTAGGTATTTCTGAACATTACAAATTCATCTCCTCCCTCAGATTTACCTGAGTAGTAGATGTTTCCGTTCTTATCTGTGTTGCGGAACAATCCCGCTTGTAGTTCTAATCCACTTTTTCCAGTCATTTTTTATCTCCTGTATTTTTATCCATGCATATTTCCGTTGGACTGCATGGTACTCCTGATGTCGATTTCAAGTAGCTTATCGCCATACTTTTCCATCAACGCCTCCAATGTTTCCCTGAAGAACTCTCTCACATCCATATCGGATGTGGGTGCTATCTCCAGTTGAAATGTACCGACACGAAGCATGTGTGTTAACTTGTTCGCATCCATCTTAGCCATCATTAATTCAGCGGCCATCTCAGCCATCTCGGGGTTAGAAGATGAATCTGTCATCTATAACCTCCAGCTTAATTAATATCTTCCTTAAGTTCTTTATCATTCCTTGTGTTTCTCCTATCTTATTCTCCAAATCATCAAACCGTTGTGACATGATGTTTATTCTTTCCAATACGTCTTCGATGTTTTGAACGAAAGGAAACCAGTTACTTTCTTCGCTGTATTGTGCGTTTCTTCTGCGGATTTCTTCTGCCCATCTTACGTGATGGTCGTCTACCGCCTTGAGGTCGTCTGCCTTTGTCATTTCTATTTCTCCTTAATTGTTTCATGAGTACTTTGTTCTTACGTGGGTTCACATGATAACCCTGTCCTGTCCAGCCGTCGACATAATAACGGACATATCCCATCCAATAGTCACGACAGTTTTCCTCCGTTGGTTCTAATCCTCTTATCTTACATTTTTCTTGAAGGCGTTGAACCATCTTATTGGTCTTTCCTTTACTCCATATCCTATCGAAAGCGAGCCATCTCTCATTCATTCTCAGCTCCTATTTGGTGTCTCTCATCTGACCAGTTAGCTTCTCCACAGTGAGGACAAGCAAACTTTCTATGCTTCATCATCCCAATATAATCTCCACCACAGTTTCTACATCTCATATTAAATAGTGTCCTATTATCATACCAAAACCGAGCCCAAATAAGAGACCAGCTATGGTGTCTAACATTCTATTAAAATCCTCATCAGTCATGTTCTTTCTCCTGTAACTATACAACATTTATAACAGTAGGGACGCGCCACATCCTGATTTAGAATAGAAGTATCTTTGTATTTAACATATTCGCCTAGATGAGGCCGTAATATTCTCTTACACATCTCACATCTCACTCTCAGGCTACTCATCCGAACATACTCCCGTTGTATTCTACCTTATCGGTGGTAGAGGGGGTCATATCATCCAGCATATCGAGGGCCCCAACATCCTTTGCTCGGACCATCATCATTTCTAATATCTTAACGTAAGCTAAGACGGACATTTCCTGCCATCTATTTAATTGATATGTCTTTGATATCTTCTTTAAGTCTTTACCCACATGCATAATGTCGATAGAGTCATATGCTTTCACTAAGGTCTCCCATTCAAATCGCTCGTCCTCAGTCATTAATTTTTCGACTGAGAGGACTTCCTCTTTGTTGTCGGCGGCCTCAATAAAGCTTTTCAGAAGTTCGTTCATTTTATCCAAACAGAGAAGGTGTCTCTACTACCAGTCTGTCTAATCTATAAGCACGTGGTCGCTGTTTGTACTGAGAAGCATACTGCTTCAGGTTATAGCGGTTGTCTTTGCCTATTACGTAGAAGTTCCCTGCTGAGGACATACGAATATCCTCTGGGAGTATCTGCCTTACAGAGTTGCTGTCTTTGTCATGCTTCCATGATTCAAAGTCGAACTGTGTTCTGTTCTCAGGGTTGTATCTGATACTCACCTGTTTGTGCTTGCCTGTCTTTTGGTAATGCTTTACAGCATCCATCAGAGCATTTATTTCAGTTGTTGATTTCATTTTAATCACCTTGATAAACGTCACATAACTACCGAGTATTTAAGTCTTTGGGTGCCTCAACTGAGACACTTCTCACAATAATGAAGTGAGAAGAAATTAGACTCCCACTTTTCAGTAGCTTTACCACACTTGTAACACTTAATCATATTTCTTTGGGTCGCACCTGACACATCTCCAGTCACCATGTTCATTTATGACGATGGCTCTCCCATTGCACCTCTCACATCTTGTTGTTGACATATTCTCCCTATTTAAACCATAGATAATAGCCTACTATGGCTAAACATATTAGGTTGCCTATTGTATATAACATTATCTCCGTTGACGATATGTCTCTTAGAATATGGGGTAAGTTATGGGTAGGGCCTTTCTTTACCTTCTGCACGTTTGTTGTCCTGTAATGGGGCACCTTATTCCAGCACTCGTCACAGAGATACGCCTTGAGATGAGGGGCTTCACTCATAAAGTGTAGCTTACATTTGCCGCAGTTATGCCATAAGGCTTTGTAGTAGGTAGGTTTCATTATATCCCCCAAATACTCAGCAGGATAAACAACTGAAGCCACCCATAACAAAACTCTTCTTTACTCATCTAATTCATAACTCCTTTCTTCTGCTTTCAGTAGTGCTTTCTTCTCAGCTTGTTGATTGTCATAGCAATCATCACAAACATAAGTCTGGAAGTGCTTGCTGTTGAGACTCACTCTCCGACAGAATATACAATCTAATATCATATTATTTGTTCATAAAGCTTATGCAGGTTCCATCTCAGGGGTGCTTTCAATCTATCCACCTTATAGGCGTGTTCCTCAAACCACTCCCACTTCGCAGACTTTCTCTTGAACGCCTTTGAATAGAGATACTTGGCCTGAGACGGGGTGATTGCGTAGCACTTCTTGTTGCGATACTCCTCTCTTCGTATTAGGATGAGCGCAATTCCGCCAGCTCTCACTAAGCCTTCTCCATAGCTCACTTGGTGCTTAGGGATAGCACGATTACTACCATACCAAAGAGGGAAAGAAGTAAGATTCCGAGAAGTTTTAGCCTCGAGCATAACTGGTCGTCCTTTGAACACCGTGAAGAAATCAGCTGGCGATTTGCCAACGAGTCCTTTGTAGCCATGAGCCCACCCCTCTTTGCCGTAGTCTTTCTCGACGGCTTTAACTTTGACTTTAATAGTTCGAGTGATATCATTTGTGTCCTGTATTCTGAACCACCAGATGTGACGGCTTGACTTGAGACTTCTCCTGATTTCATTCTCAAAGTTCTTTCCCGACTTCTGTGGTGATGGTCTCCCCATTCATAGCTCCATTAAGCAAGTATAGTGGTTAGTATATACTATGCTTGCTATATTATATCTCTCCTTATGTCTATATAAAGCTTGCTGTATAGAGCTTATATCATCTTTGTAGAGCATAGGATACATCTCCCTCCACGCCCTAAACTCTCCTCAGCGATAGAGATATGTCTCCCACAATCTCTGCAACGTTTATCAGCTAACATTAATTATCGAGCTGATAGTCAGCAGGTAGTCCTTGCTCGGTTGCCTTGTAGGGGGGTTCATCATCAAGCATGAGGTTCTCCTCAGCTCGGTCATAGATTGCCTTACGGACCATCTTAATTGAATCCCTGATGGATTCATTGTCCGTTACGTCACCTATGTAGAACTGCATGTCATCCATCATGCTTCGTGCCACCTGAGGGCTACACCAATCCAATACGATTTTCATAAATCTTATCGCTTCACTTCTGTCTGTTGTCATGTTTCATTTACGAGGGGTGTCCCACTCCTTTAGGTGGCTACGTCGAGCGATTGAATTAATCAATTCACTTCGTGCTTTAGTATCATGTGCAGGTTCCCACCAGCCGTCTTTGATGACCTTTCTCAACCAGCCATCCAACTCGCTGTCTTTAGCCTGATAAAATATCAGACTGGCTATCTCATTCAGTTCGGTCATTACACCGGACATCATTTCTATTCCTTTCTTTTCTTTCATTTTTTATATCTCCTCGGCCTTAAGGTCAATTTTCTCTCACTAAATCCAAATTTAGTATCTAACCATACCATTATTCTTCTCATCATATTTCATTTCTCCTATACGACATTTCATTATAATTGAAATACCTATATAAAGGTTGTGGTGCAACAAAGAGAGGATGACTTCTTAGTTGAGTCCGGTCTGAGTATAGATACATCAATCTCCTCTATATGAGGGAAAGGCATTCATACATCCTCACCAGCGACTCTTAGGAGAGGATGTCCTTGCTTCATCGGTTCAGGTTTAAGAACGGACCAGCACCCGTTCTCCTCTTAGTTTGGTAGGGATTCAACAGTGATAAGGCTTCCGAGTGTTTCTCAGATATTACTACCCTACCTTTCATCCACCCTACCTCAGTGTTGCTGTGCTTCTCACGAACCAGAATCGGTCCAGACTTACACACTGAGCTGAGAAAATGAGGCCGTGCCTCATTCGAGTTGGCTGTGTATTCCATTATGATTAGGAATGTATAGTCTACTCTCTCTTCCCAGCCTAATGATTTTCCGGCTTCCTTGTTTATCGTTCAGGGACCACCTACCATCGTTGATTGGGTATTCGGCAGTATAACTTACTCCTTGAGCGCATAAAATCATCCTGTCTAAGTTTCAAAATCCAAGTCTTTGTTGCGTATGCTTCTCAGTGGGGAAAACCCCAGCTGAATTTGGTGGGACACAAGCTGAGCGGAGTATGAGCAAAACCGACTAAGTAAGGGTTGCTCAACTTATGTCCTATCACCTAAGGGGATGCGAATATAAATATCCACATCCAAATTATTATGAAGAAAGCTACGAGTAGATACCAACCAGCTTCCTCGAGATGAGGAGGGGCTTTAAGGTTCATACATAGCTTCTGCTTTCTCTACCTCATCCATGTCTATCTGAACGCCTCCGTTCATAGCATCTTCTATGATGGCCTCAATTAACATCTCGAATATCTTTTCGTAATTGTTCATACCTTTATCACCTTCCTGATGATTCGGCTCACCTTGTTGGCGAGCTGAGATGAATCGTCAATGTAAAGCCAGTTCTTAAACATATCCTTCATTGTATGCTCTCTCGCTCCACTTATACCCACCTGAATCACACTCCAGCCCTGAGACTCAATGTGCTTCACTACCTTACGGGTGTGCTGTATAGCGGTGTGTCCTCTATACTTAGCCGCAGACGGCTCTCCATCTGAGATAACTATCATCAGCTTGTTGCTTGATGGTGAGTCGGATTCATTCCTAACACGCTCGGCTGAACTGAGGATAGCCATGCCATCCCTGTTCTCGGACCTTGCTTGAAGTCCACCCATCGCCTTCAAATCAGTTTGATACTGAGGAGACCAGTAGACGGACATGTTAGTAGCACCCTTATCATCCCATGAATAACCATCAGCCGTGTGCCCAAAGACCCATAAGCTGAGAGCAGGATTGTCCTTTAGTGCTTCACGTAGAGCAATAGCACATTCACGGGCATGCTTCATCTTATGACTTCCCATACTACCTGATTCATCAATTAAGAGACATACATCCAGAGGTTTATCCTCATCAACGACTATGTTCTTAAAGAGGTCATCTCTACCGAGAGGTATCTTATGTAGCATCTTTTTATCAAGCCTTCCTCTCTTTTGGTTACGAATAGTATACATCTTAGTATCACCGTAGAGGTCTATCTTACGCCTCAGTCCAGATATAGCTGACTTCATTTCAGCCACACCATCATCATATACTGCAATCTTACTTCGACCAAAGCGTTCTTCACCCGACGATTTCTGGTTACGCCAAGTTACTTTCAGTCCTGTTTTCAGGCCGAGAGCCTTGTCCTTACCATAAGTTTCCTCAGAATAGTCACTATCCTCTAAGTCGGCAATCCTCTTAGCGAGTTCATCACTGATGCTCTTTAAATCTTCTTCGTAGGCTACCAGCTTCTTCGCCAGCTTAGGGTCAGCATCTTCTATAATACGCTCTGCTCCTGTGCGACCATGCCTCTCAGCCGTCGCCCTCTCATCTTCTATCATCTTTTCGAGCATATCTTCCTTTTCCTCTGGGCTGAGCTTATCTTCCATTCCAGCCTTAGCCCACGCTTTCATTACGTCAGCCATCTTATCCTCAGCTCGTTTCATGATACTTTCTTCGTCACCATCTTTGCTCGCTTCGGCCATCTCTTCAGCAAGCTGAACGAGATACTCATAACAGGATTGAACTGCTTTAAGGGACTCTTCCCTACTCTCAGTTGCCGTCTTCAGGGCTCGTGCAAAGTATTGAAGGTGCTTAGCGTGTTTCTTTCTACGCTCTGCATCAATCACCTCAGGATAACGAACTAAGGCCAGTAATGTGTTTACTACGTCAGCGAAGGCATCATCACAGTCCTCAATCTTCTTACCATGCTTCTCAAAATAATGACGTTTCACCTTTTCTATGTAGCTAACGAAACCAGCGTGGGTCTTAGCTAACTGAGACTCGATGAACTCATCTTCGATGATATTACCAATGTTATGTAATAGTTTTTTCTTAGTCATGGACAGGTCATTATCATAACCATATTTCTTTTCCCAAGCCAATAATGGCGCAGTATGAACTAAGTGTAGCTTCTCGTGAATTGAGAGACCTGCCACCACATCCAGCTTATCATCATTATCATAGAGTAAGGAGCCATCAACAAAGATACTCCCTCTTTCCATATTGGAATAGTTCTTTTTACCAGTAGAATAGCTTAGTGTGTGTTTTACAGTTGGTGACACAACCTTACAAAGAGAATCCAGATGCCTCTTATGTTTCAGCAAACGTGCGTCTCGGTCTGTATTGGATGAAGACCACCCACCACCCCACTGAGAGGTGTAAGAAGAGCTTGAGTTTCCTTGCCACCAGCCTCCACCACTACCCCAAGTGTAGCCACTACTTCTACCTCTGCCCCACATGTCACCATGAGATGAGACCTTAGGGGCTGAGGAACTGTAAACTTTGGCAGTAATGGGTGAAGTATAAGGGTCTATGGTCTTAATTGAGAGACCACACGTTGCACAGTTATCGTGGTCATCAACCGTAGTCCATGCATCACACCCGTAGCAGTATGGGTCATCCTCCTCCTCAGCCCAATCGTCTATGCTTTCAGTTCTGTGTGGTCCATGTTCAATAACCATTTGTCTACCTCCATCAATACATCCTTCTCTTCGCCTTTGAATTTGAACTCAAAACACTTGAGAGTCCTCTTAGTTGAGCCTACCATACATTTGTATATGAATAAATCTTCAGTTGAGACAAGTCCTTTCGCTAACTGAGATGCTTCATTTCTTTTCATGGTTACCTTATCGGGAATCTTCAGTTCACCATCCTTTATCAATCTACGCTTGAACGCACCAATATGGCGACCATTTATCTCGGTCTCAGGAAAGACATCTCTGATTATGTGTCCAACAATGGTTGGCTTCAGTCCAAGCTCAAGCATGGACTTAGCAACCTGATGCCAGTAACAATGCTTTCTTCGTAATACTTTCTTTCTAACCATCTTAATCCTCCTCAGTTCCCGTGAAGTGGGTAGTATCATGGTATAGTTCAGGCTCCATTTCAAATGATGCAAAGAGCTGAGATACGATGCCATGAACTATGCTCCCTTCAATCGAAGCAAGGTCGGAATCATATTTGAACTCATTATAGTAGTTTCGGAGTATGTCATATTCTTCCATGTCCAGCTCTATTACGAACTTAGGCATTAATCCCCCATAGACTGAATGACTTGCACAATCCTTACCCTCTCAGTGTCATCTCCACCCTGAACAGGGTAGAAAGGGAGACAGGTATGCTTCAATGCATCAATCAGGCTCATTCCGTCTACAACGAGGTCGGCCACAGCCAAGCACATACGGGTTGAGACAGCCGTAGCCAGCTCATCCGACTTGTATAGGTCACGAACCCTCTTCGCAAAGTCAACTATCTTATCTGCGGTGTCGTCCATCAACTGAGGACTTCGTATCTTCAACAATTCCTTCTCTTTGTCTGGAGGAAGGTAGTCCAATTCATATATCCCACCTGTGAATCTGTCCTTCCAAGCTCGGTCCAAGTCGTGACTTGCTCCGAGATACTCTCTACCTATGTTGGCAGTAGCATAGAAGAAGGCTTGAGGGCTAACGGTAACTGAGTCAGCATCCTCAGACTCATCTAAAGCGAGATACTTCTGTCCATCAAGGACAGGCATCAGAATATTAGCTAAGTCACCTGTTCGGTCCCGTGTCACCTCATCCAGCATGATAAATGAATCCTGTTGGATGGCTTTAACGAACCGAGAAGGTTTGAACCATGTTCCCTCTTCCTTGTTATACTTAGTATCACCCAACAGCTTAGCTGAGGGATTCATAGTATCACCAAAGTTAAAAGAATAGTAACTCTTTCCGGTTATATCAGATAATATCTTACCGAGACTTGACTTACCACATCCTGAGGGTCCGGTGACCAGTATGTTCTTACCACGAAATATATTTCTTAGCATGGTGAAGAACGTGAGGTGGTCTGCGAACTTAAACTCCTCAGGCACATTGACTGAGCCTCTCAGCTTAGACATCACTGTTTCTTTCTCTATTTCTACCACTTCTTCGGGGGTAGGTTCCTCAACTGGCTCGGGGCTTTCGGCATCACCAAAAAGTGCGCCTAAGCCCTCATGTTCTACGTCGGTTGTAGTCATCGTATCTGCATCTGCATGCTCCTTTATAAATGTATCGGTGTCCTCAACTGAGACATCTTTCCCTGTGTCGTAACTTGGGTCAGCTCTCGTCCTGAGGTGTTCAACTACGGTGGTATATCCATCATCGTAGAGTCCCTCACCATCGTGGGCAATTCCTTTCAGTTCGGATTCCATATACGGGTAGTATCTGACCCATCTCCGAGTCCCTGATTTTGGATAATCCCTTACTATCCACCTATGTCCGTCTCCACCTATCTTAGTTGACCCTACGATGAACTTAGTTGCGGATTCAGTCGGGGAAGGTCTATCATCTCTTTTACCCATCAGTTCGACCTCCTTCTCTTATACATACTACCATCAACTCGGCTGAAGTCGTAGCCATAGGTCTTAGTTCCACTAACAGGTCTTACTTCACCTTTCACTTGATATTTACTCAGTATACCTGTCAACCTTTTCTTATCATCAAGCTCCATTGAGCTGAGGTCATCAACGAGCCGAGCTAAGTGCTGGCTCACAGACCACGCATTGTTCTCAATGTCTCCGTAGACACCTTCCAATGTTCTTCTCAGGCCAATAAAGCGTTTATCTTCAATCGTCTCAACACTGAGCAGGGGCAACCTGTCCGTGTGCTGAGTCATGTAAGAATTGAACTTCTTTACTGCGTCGTGTTTAATCATCCTGCTACCTCGCTGGACTGAGGCAAATAATAGCCACAATCCTCGCACACATCGTTTATGTCCTCAGCCAGTTTAGGCTCAGGACATTCACAAGTCATAAGACACCATTCAGCTAATGTCATTCTCACAGCAATACCTCTCTGAACTGAGGGAAGGTAGGATAATTGTGAGGGTATAATCCCTCGTCCTTTACTCTTTGGAAATATACCTCAGTTCGGGCATTTCTCTTTCCACGTATAGCTGAACCATCTCGGTTCGGCATTATTCGGGCTAACTCTTGTAACTCCTTAGATGAGAGACGGGACAGCATATCAGCTATCACATCAGTCGTCATTGCATCGGTTTTGTGCATGCCCTTAGAGAAGGGAGTGCCTTTATAAGCTTTTCGGTGGTGCCTGTGCTTGGGCTGAGAAATCGGGCACTATATTAACTATATTATAGCATGGCTCAGTTAAGCTATATATTGCTGTAAGTAATAGTGCTTAGTTATCTTAGTATAGCTCTCTTAGTAGAGCTTGGTTTATAAAGCTTTGCTTAATAGGGCTCTTAATAGAGCTTATAATATAGTGAAGACAGATATTTACCTTACTCTTTCTCTGTTCACACACTGAACTGGTTTGGTTGAGCATAAACTGGTTTTAGTTTGGGTTTTAAGCCCTACTAAGCCCTCCATTTTCTCTTTTAGGCTTACAGACTGGCTCAGTAGAGCCCAAAGCCCAACTGAGACGGGCTTCTCAGAGCCCCTTACCGGTGCTTTGTAGCGCTTTCTCACCCGAGCTGAGCGAAGTTACACTGAGACCCCAGAACTGAACTGAGAAGCTTTCTCATATGAGCTGAGCCCGACTAAGCATTTTAAACTGAGAGGTTTATAGAGCTGAGCTGAGAACGTCCTCTCCCGTGGAAAAATGGGTTGTTAGCCCCCCGCCTTATATAGCGGGCCCGCCAATGCGTTTCTTATCTCGATATTTAATTATACGTTAACGATAAGTCAAGGGGGCGTAACTGTAAGGCCCCGTTCATAGGGGCGAATACGGTAATAGGTCACTTCGGAGGGTGCCCGCTTACACGGGTTGGGCGTCCCACTTTAACACCCTCCTGATAAGACCATTTATCATTCTAAGGTGGGGTAATTTCGTTTACCCCGTTACGTTTTACTTGCTTATACCAGTCCGGCCTTTTTCATCGCCTCTTTAAGGTCTGCTTCCGACATCTTTCCAGATTGGAGAGCGTTAACCACAGAGTCAATGCTTGGAGCCTTTCCGACAACTTTCCTATGAGATTGTAGGTCGTGTGTCCTTGACGCAATCATTGAAGCAGTTTTTTCGTTAGAAGCGACCACTTCGCAAATAGCTACCAGACAATCATACTTTACCCCAGTAGGGTAACGTGCTGACTTACCGACCTTTTCAACTCCCAGAAGTTCGAGAAGCCCACTAACAAGCTTCTCGTCTTTTGGAGCCCACAGGTAATCCATCTTTGCTTTACTCATAGTTCAGAATAGGGGGAGCCTATTTAAGCTTATCCCCTGCTGACTATTTGCCTTAGCGTGAGATTCTCGAAAATCTCTGGATTAGACAGCTGAATCTCAGTTGCCATTTCCAAATGCTTTCCTCTTCGGCCAGTGCCGATAGGAATCATTTCCTTATATAAACCATACTTGCCGTATGGAGTCGTGCCGACTTCTACAAAGTAGTCGACAGTCGAAGCTCTACCGGACCGCCATGGCAGTCCTCTCTTAGTCTCTAAGCTCATGATATAGTATAGTCAGGGGGCGTCTTAAGTCTTTCGGTGCTTTCTCACGACGATAGAGTCGTTTTGGTCGAGGGGGGTATTTAAAGCGCCCTGTTTCCGCTGCGTTTTTCCACATGCGTGGACGCGCCTTTATATAGGAGTGTTTAGGCAACTTCACCAAAGTCTGTTAACAATTCAAAAAGTCTAACGTTGGGAGCGGTTGCCCGTGGACCTGACCGTTCTTTGTTGAACGCAGGGGGTCCATCTAGGGGGGTGACCTGCTCCAAGGCAAACCGTTTCCAGTCAGGCGAGGGAGACAGCAACCACATCGTAAATTCACATCATAGCTTTCTTTGAACTATACAAAGTGAGGGACCGAGATACAGCATTTCGAATCAGTTAAAGCGCTACTCTCCCTTAAGGTAACCGTTGAGGGATGGGTCGTGCGGTTTCAAGTTTGTCGTGTCAAAGGTGCGTATGGTTCAATTTGTTGTCATTACTTCAGGTCACGTGTTACTTAAGTAACTGTAATATACCAGTATGGGAGGGCTATTTAACCCTTTCCCCATATGTCTTTACGTCTCTGGCGTAGACGTCGCCCATTTCCCATGAGCCATAAGTCATAGGACTTTTAACAGCACAGAACCAGCGAGCAAAAGTATTTTTCGCTTCGTTCTCAGGAGTCTGATACTTCTTTAAAACTCTCCATTCAAAGCCTGAACGCTCATCTTTGTAAATCTCATACGGCTCATCCACTGATACCGTTTTGCCGCAAGGGTTTTTACCCCTTCCTTTTGCATATTCCTTAGCGGTTATTCTTCCGCAGTGTCCTTTACTCATACCTATACAGTAGTGGAACTCCTTATAAGCTTTGTGGTATCTCATGTCGACTGAGGACCGAACTGAGAAGAAGGGGGTATATAAAGCGGTCCAGTCCCGCAGCCCGCTGCGCGTCCACACGTGGGGAAACCCCCCGCCTTTATATAGGGGCTTCTAATGGGCTAAATAAACAACCTCGTTAATTTTATCCGACCAGCAAGCCCGACAGCTTCCGCACTTATTACCCTGTTTAGAAGATGGGCATTTATGGGAATCTTTAGGGAGTCTGTCTTTATCAAATACAGCGCTAACATAATCGAAGCTATCTTTAAAGCTCTTATTTTTATTAGGGTTGCTAACTCTAATAATTAGATTAGGTGCTATATCTAAAGAGTGGTCCTTTATTAAAGTATATTCTTTTGTAGGCAACCAAAATTTAACGTGGGGACTTGCCCAAGCTATATTATTAATATCCTCTAACATTTTTATACCTTGAAGGTCACCACTATCAAACCAACGGAAAACGCCAGTATCTACAATGTGCTTTTTATTATGCATTATAAAAATCATGGCGTCTACAAATTTTTCACGGTCACCACTCCAAGCGTTAAAGCGCCTTTCTAAAGCGTTCTGGGTCATGGGAAACATATAACGGCCTTTAAGAGCATAACAGTTATAACAAACGGTTCCCTCTTTTTTAGCTAATTTACTCCCTACATCACACCGACGGGCTGAAATACTCCATCCATAAGACGGCATTTTAGAGGGGGAACTTAAACCCCCTATTGTATTTTCTGCTTCTTTCAGACTATCAAACTTATGCATTAACATACTACACCAAACGCAAGCCCCTATTTAAGGCTTCTCCTTTAGGGGCGTTGCGTGTTTCTCATCGAGTCCCAATTTATGGGCCTCTATTGCCTCGTATATCTCGAGGGTGTGGCTATTTTTGTTACTCACACGAGGGCGTGAGGGGGCTCTCCTGAACCGGTAGGCGTTCCTTACTATATTCTCAAAGCTCATTATATGGGAATAGGGGACCGCTATATAAGCGTTGTGGTGCGGGGGCGAGGCGCCCCCACTCGTGTGGAAAACTGGGGCCCCTACAGGCTCGCAAAAGCCTACGGCCCCTTTATATAGCCTACTCTTCGAGCACTTTACATGAGCCCCATTTTTCAATTTCCCAATCAACTAAAACTTGACAGGTGCCATCTTCGGGCGTGGCACATATAGGGCAATAATATTTATTACTAAAAATAAAATCTTTGGCGTCCCAGCTTTCGGGCTTTTTAAAATTCAACTCTTCCATTGTTAAATGGTCGGTCCACTCTTCACTCATCTTTACGTTTTAATATGCAAAGGTCCCCCTCTGCATCCTCTATAATTATTTCCATGTCTGCGAGGATATCAAGTATTGATTTCATTTAATCCTCCATCCAATATTCAATTGCACCAACACCTTTATCAAAGCACGCATCACAATTACATTTTTTATTATGTCTCATTTTTTACCTCTTATTTCTTTTGCTATTTTTTTCCATCTTCTGTTGAATTTCAATGCCATTTTTTACTCCTGTATACCCAATAGGGAACCCCTATATAAGGTTATTCCCAAACCTCGAAAGCTTCACAGAATGTGATTATCCATGCTGATATAGATATGATTGCTATAAATATTTCTAATAACATATTTAATAATCTTCTCCTGTCCAAAATTCTGCGAAAAATTCATCATCGCACTTTTCACATATACCGCCGAATAATTCGACATCTTCCAAGTCACAGTTATCACATCTCTGGTCACTCATCTTTTACTCCTTATACTACAGTAGTCTATGCCCTTATATGCCTTTGGGTGGTCGTTTGTGCTCAAATCTCATTTTCCTAAAAGGGGGTATATAAGGGGGAAAATCCCGCTCACTATTTTTAGAAAATGTTTTCCACAGGGATGGAAGGTTGCACTAGGGGGTTTATATACCCCCTTGGCTAGCGGACTGCCTATATATACTACCAAAATACCTTTTCATCGGTCCAAAGTTCCACGTCTTTAGCGTGGCGGCTTTTAGGACTTCTGCGAATCCTTACCGCATAATGGTCCGTGTCATATTCACGGTTTCTTAATCTTCGGCTTATTTCTTTAGCCTGTGATGGTTTGCAGTCAATCCAGTCAGGCATAACATGGCCATCATTTAATCTAACGACGTGCGTTAATACTTTACAGCTGTAACGATAGTCGCCAACCATTTTTTTAGAGTGTCTCATATTTAATAATCTTCTCCCGTCCAAAATTCTGCGAAATATTCATTATCGCAGTTTTCACATATTCCGCCGTATAATCGACTTTCAAGCTGGCAGTTATCGCACTCGCCAAACGTATCATGGTTATGGTCACTCATGTCTTTTACTCCTTACATGACAGTAGGCTACGAGCTTATATGTCTTTCGGTGGTCGTTTGTGCTCAAGTCTCATTTTTCTGAAAGGGGGTATATAAAGGGAAAAATCCCGCTTACGTTTTTTTGAACGTTTTTGTGCTCAAGCTCGAAATTTTGAAATTTCCACATGAGGGGAAAAACTATATATACCCCCTCGCCCAGCAACAGGGGTATATAAAGGTGTGGGGAGGTCTCGTGTTTACCTCCAAGTCCGCGCCCAACTACATGAGTAGTTTTTAATCGCGTCCTACCTATTACCAGTCACTCCGCCAGTCGGCTCTCGTTTCTGGTCAATAGTGCCTTAAGAGATTGGGTCTCTTTATTCAGCCACCACTTAACAAGGTGCTACCTCATTAATCATACAATAGGGAGTCCCTATTTAAGCTTATTGGTGGGGATGCGTCGCTACGTTTAACGCTCGGTCTCGAGAGCACACTCGGAGGTGTGGTTCGGCCTTCGCCATCACTTGTCAGGCGTCCCCTTTTGGTTGAACTAAACCGCTGCGTTTATTAGACAACAACAATAATAATAACAATCCGTTTAACCACCGTCTCGCTATTATCTCAACCTCATGGTTAAGCTAATTGGCTGGGTCGGGATTCGGCCCCTGAAACCCAGCCTTAAGTTTTTTTTGCTTATGCATATCTTCGGCCAAAGATTGACATTATAGTCAATACTTCAGACAGATATGTTTGGTATTCGTCCATATATGACAGTAGCTACCAGTGTTATATAGTTATGGGTGGTCTCTCACGACGACGTAAGGCAAATCCTATAAGGGGGTATATAAGGGGATAATTTCCGCTCGCTATTTTTAGGTCGTCCGCTCCCATGGAAAAGGAGCCTTCCGGCTCCGGTTTGCGTATGCTCGAAAGGTCGGGGATTATTCCCCGAGTTTTATTCTTTCGATTTCAATTTCTATCCATGCGTCGATATCCATTTTTTACCTCCTTAGTATTTTCCCGAGTTTGCTGCTCCTTGCAGTCTTGGTGCTTCGCCAAATTGGTCGAAGTAATCAGACACGAGTTTCGCTTCGTCTCGAAGTGCGTGCCATTCGGATTTTATTCCAGAATCTATTATGAACATTCCCAGATTTTTAACTTTCTTTCCAATAGCTTTTTCAAACAATGGCTTAGATTGATGTTGGCTCAATCTCTTAGTTGGGTTTTGTCTCGAGATTCCTATATATTCTATATTTTTACCGAGTCCTTCAAATGTTCCCATGTCCACTCGTAGTGAATTTTCACCACGTGCTTTTTCTGAAGTTGACACTAAAGCATAGATATAGAATTTGGCTTCGGTTGTTTCACTCATTTTAGGCATACATACACATTGAGTGTGGCTATATAAAGACTACGCAAAGCCTTATATACCCTAATATAGGATTTAGGGAGCCCTAAACCTTATGAGATAGAAGGGGGTATATAAAGGAAAATGTAGAGCTACAGGGGGGTATATAAAGGGACCAAAAATTGTGGAAAAGTGGTGCTACAGTTTCTCTTTCTCACCTACGCGATGCCGCGTATCTCACCCCGGCCAAAGGCCGCAAAAAAGGGACACTAGGTTTCTCTTTCTCACTTACGCGGTATCTCACCCGGGCCTAGGCTCACGTACAGCGCGGGATTAAATTAATTAAAAGATTTTTCCACTCGGATGGAACTTTGATAATAAAAATAAAAAAAAATAAAGCTTACGCTCAGACAAGGGCGTATTTTGGACTTAGGGATATTAACCCTAAGTCCTCTTTTACTCAGCTTAATTAATGCTGTGTCGTGATGACGCAATAATCATGTGCCATACCAACCAATCTTGATATTCCATTTATTCACCCCCTTTATGTTTAGGTTTAATGTCTTTTGCTATTTGTCGCCATCTTCTATTAAATCTTAAAGCCATTATTTAACCTCTTTACGGTATGATTCCCATACGGTTAAGTTATAGCTTGCGTTATCATAACGACCCTGTATTAGGGCACTGACGTAAAACCAGAACCATTGTTTTAATTGTAATTCTGGGCATAGGGTATCAGGTATATTATCATTACAGAAAGCGACTTTCTTATAGATTAATGTTTTTAATTCAAGGAAGCTATTTTCATTTTCTGAATTTTCATAATTTGTATTATCCATTTCATTAAGGGCTTTAGCCATGCTTATAGCCATGCTTGCTGTATCTGGTTGCCCTGATTTAATGAACTTCCAAATATTATTAAATTCTTTATTCATTGCTGACCACCCCCCTTAGGGGTGGCCTTTACTCCAGAATTGGCCTTTCCTTGCATTTCGGGGGCCTTTCCATAGGTCCTGACATGGTCTGCTATTATTTTGGCTTCATGCTCTAAAGCAAACCACACAGAGTCAAACTCTGCTATTACGCACATGCTGACATCATGACCCTTTATTGGTCTGTGTTGGCTTAATCGCTTTTGTGGATTCTGTGTTAAGCCATAGTATATGGCCCCCTTATCGGGGGCTTTATCCAGTTGGACATCTACAAAATTGTAGTTTGTCTTTTCTGCCTGACGTGCTAACTTATAGATGTAGAATTTATCCATAAGTGTGGCCTATCAAATCAGCGTCAATAACGCATTGGTGGCACCATGTCTCAGAAACTATAAAATGCCAGTTGCCGTCCTCGGGGACTGACTCAGAACAGGATATGCAGACTATCCTATTCTTTGCTTCCATGTGTCGCTCTATATCGACACTTTCCAACCTGTTTGGGTATTCACTCACAAGCTATCAGTAGCATATAGTATATAAAGGTTTTAGGTCAGTTTGTGCTTAGCACTTTAATTTATAGCTCTTTTTAATTTCTGCTTATGGTTTAAAATTCTCAGCTTCTCAGCTTCTCAGCTTCTCGAATTACTCCCCGTCTAAACTCATTAAGCCCCCCATCACTTATTCTCTGACTACCCCCTTAAACAAATCGAGCCATATTTTGAACCTTCTTTATACAGCTATATTAAAGATAGTAGAGTATCACTATTAACAACAATAATAAGCTCTACTAAGCATCCTCAGTTCA
>Ga0208433_1000452_pt1 | contig 17949 bp, 32 predicted proteins | sample 3_EtaG_FD_184075 | JGI IMG/M metagenome (GOLD analysis project Ga0208433, IMG submission 184075) | Marine viral communities from the Subarctic Pacific Ocean - 3_ETSP_OMZ_AT15126 metaG (SPAdes) (version 2) | ecosystem: Environmental > Aquatic > Marine > Oceanic | place: Pacific Ocean | collected...
ATACGGCGAAATAGATGATATTCAGGATGATACCACCTTAATTAAAATAGATGATAACAGTTTTATAATTCAGCAACACTAAAGAAAGGAAAGAAAGATGAAATACAAGAAAAGAAGTGGAAACATATTTACAGATTATAGATATTATATAGAAAAGGAAGGTATGTATAATATATTTTACGGACACAAACTTGAGCCTAAACAGACGGCAAAAGCCAATTATATTTGGAAGCGTTTACTGAAGGCACATGAAAAAGAATTACTACATAGAGGTTTCTAAATGGAATTAGAATTGATAAATACTAATCTTAGGAGATATACATTTCAATCTCATAAGATTAAGAAGTGGGTAGAAGAAAATAGTAAAGGTAAATGTTTAAATTTGTTTGCAGGAAAAACAAAACTTAATATTGATGAAATTAGAAACGATATTGATGATATTGCATTAAAGGATTTTCAGATGGATGCCTTAGATTTTGTAAAATATGCAATAAAGAATAAAATGTGTTTTGATACAATAATATTAGACCCACCTTATGCTTATAGAAAAGCAATGGAAATGTATAATGGTAATTATACTTCAAAGTTTAAGCAAATTGCTGACTTAGTAACACAAATCCTAAAAACAGATGGGATAGTTATATCATTTGGTTATCACAGTACATTTTTAGGGAAAAAAAGAAAAGCAATATTAAAGAAGTTATGTGTATTTGCTCATGGAGGAGCACAACATTGCACAATAGGAATAATAGAGGAGGTACGGCATTCCTCCCACTAATTTATTAGTGGGTATCCTGCCTAAAATTTTATGAAGCTAATGCACATTTTATTTGGTTTGCTGAAAGATTGAAGTTTTCAGAAAAGGATTCAAGTCCAAGACCAAGTATGTTGTGCGTTCTTCACAAGGAGAAGGAACAAAATAAATCAATAAATATGTGCATGACTTCTCCACCTTATTGCCCTCTCTTATAATTATTAAGTAGTAAGAAAAGTTTTTAAGTGATATTAAATTATAAATATTATGAAAGAAGAAATGAAAAATGATGACGAAGAAAGAAACTTTATTTTAGCAAAACTTTTTCTTAAAGAAAAAAAAATTGTTCATGTTCAAAAAAAAGATGGTTTTTTCTATAATGGTTATATTATAGAAATTTCTCCAGATTTTTTCTTTATGGTAGATCGTGAGTTAGGAAAGCAATTAGTTTTTTTTAGAGAACTCATAAAACCTATTTCTGAATTTAAATTTAGAGGTGTAGGGGATGGTAAGTGATAAACTTTATTGGGAAGATAAAGATGAGGAAGAAAAAAGTATTAAGGAAGCCGCTTTTGTAAGTGCTATAATTGATTTGGGTGTAATGTGGAGAGATGATATTCGTTCTGGAAAAATAAAACCTAAAGATTATCCTCTTGAAAATTCTTTCTTTAGACCTAAGAAAAAAGTTAAAAGAGTTATACCAAAACGAAAAGGATATGCTCGAAGATTAATTGATGGTAAATTAAAAATATCTGAGGTTGCAGAAATATATGGATTTAAAGTCAAGAAGGGAATGATGATTTGTCCTTTCCATAATGATACCGACCCCTCTCTTTCTTTAAATGATACTAAAAATGTTTTCTTCTGTTTCGGTTGTAATGCTACGGGAGATATTGTAGAATTTATAAGGGGGTTAATGAAGTGGAAGAACCAACAAGAAAAGAAGCAGTAATAAAAGGATTAGAACTTGCGGGGTTTGAAGCAAGTGAAGTCTTTGGGAGATTAGGCCAAGCAAGAAATTTCATTAATCAACAACCAATATTTTATGACAATAATAAGTTATGGTGGTTATGGAATATTGAAAAGAAGTGTTGGGAGATAACAGATGAGGTTGATATTCTAAATCATATTACAGAAAGATTAAATCTTGATGTAATATCTTCTAAAGCAAGAACAGAAATTGTAAATTCATTAAAACAAATTGGAAGATTAAATGTTCCTAAACCTGTGAAGTCAAATTGGATTCAATTTGAAGATATGATTGTTGATGTTGTAAGTGGTGAGGAGTTTCAAGCTACTCCAGAATATTTTATTGTTAATCCTATTCCCTATAAATTACACAAAGAGAGATATGAAGGAACTCCTGTGATGGATAAATTATTTAAAGAATGGGTTGGAGAAGAATATGTTAAAACTCTCTACGAGATTATTGCTTATTGTTTAATTCCTGATTATCCTATCCACCGAATGTTCTGTTTCATCGGCGGCGGAATGAATGGTAAATCTTGTTTCTTAAATCTATTAAAGAAATTTATTGGAGAAAATAATGTTTGTTCAACAGAACTTGATACTCTAATTACTTCTCGATTTGAGATTACAAGATTACATAAGAAACTTTGTTGCCTTCTCGGCGAAACAAACTTCACCGAGATGTCAAAGACTTCTATTTTAAAAAAATTAACAGGTGGAGATACAATCGGCTATGAGTATAAGAACAAAGATTTATTTCACGAAGTAAATTATGCTAAAATCCTTATCGCCACTAACAATCTTCCTACAACAAATGATAAGACAATCGGATTTTATAGGAGATGGATGATTATTGATTTTCCAAATCAATTTTCAGAACAAATTGATATACTTAAAACAATTCCAGAGGAAGAATACGAATCTTTAGCTGCTAAGTCTGTTTACATACTACGCAAGCTATTGAAAGAAAGAAAATTCACAAATGAGGGAGAAATAATGGATAGAATGAAAAGGTATGAAACAAGGAGTGATTTCTTACAACATTTCCTTAAAGAGAATATTGAAGAAGATACAAATGCGTATATTTCAAAAAAAGACTTCTATACTAAATTTATTGCTTGGTGTAAAGAAAATAGGCATAGAGAGATGGCGGAGAACACTTTAGGTAAAAAAATGAAAGAAAAAGGTATTGAAGCTGGAAAAAAGTATATGGATTGGCTTTTTGATGGAAAAGGAGGTCAATTAAAGATCTGGTTAGGAGTAAAATGGAAGGATTAGTCGGGTTAGTCGGGTTGGGCGGGTTACCTACACTCAGCTCCTTACAAGGGGTTCTAGATGAAAATAAGCGTTTTACCCGACTAACCCGTCTAATTAACCTTAAAATTAAAAAATATAAATATTTAAATACTTTATAAAAGTATAAAATAAGATTTATAAAAGTATAAAATAAGATGATATTAAGAAAACAAATACAGCAAGATGGTGATTCTTTAAAATTAAGGATTACAAAAAAGGAAGCTGAACTTTATGGGTGGAAAGTTAATGATATTGTTGATTTAAGTGATATTGTTTTAATTAAAAAGGAGAAAACAAAAGATGAAATATAATAGTCAAGGATACATTGCAGGGTGTTGTGGTTCACTCGAAGTAAAAAGGGGGGAAGGGACATCCTTGATAGTAAATTCTGTCTTAACTACGTATTTTCTCTTTTTTACCTTTCTCCCCAAACCACAACCCCTCTTTAAATCGATTTTAAAGGGTGTAGAATGAATAAAATTGAAAATAAACAAACAACCCTTAAAGATCTAACAAAAATAATGGAAAAGAACAATCAACACATTAAAAGAATAAAGTATGAAGGGGAACATATTATAGTGGAATTGGAGGATAACGAATGACAGATAGATACGGTTATCATATATTCTTAACAATGATGTTTTCTGCATTATTTTATAATCTATTTGCCCTATCACTATATCCAGAACAAAGCCAATATCATTTGGTTGGAACGATTGGTGCTTGTTTCACGGGAGGGATTCTAAGAACAGGATTATTTATTATGGATGAATTGCGGGATATTAATTTAGAAATGTGGAAAAATTTAGAAATAGATGGAAAAACTTGAAAAAAATATAGAAGAAGCATGGAAATTGTTTAAGAAAAATCTAACGGTTAGTATTTACGATGTCGAGGAGATGGAATACGTTTTCGCAAATACTTATAGTAAGATTGGAAGGCAGAGAGAAAGACTTGAAGCTTCTCGTGATTTATGGAAGAAAAAATATGAGGATTTAAAAAATGAACAAGCTAACAATTAAAGCAAACATACCTGAAGAACAGTTTATGGAGGGTTGCTTAAATCAAGCCCACCAATTAAACCATGACATGACTTTAGTTATTACTTTCTATGCTTTAGCACATTCTTGGTATTATGAGAAATTAGTTTTTTTAATGGATGAGGTAAATGCGAATAAACACAAGAAAAGATAAAATTGAAATGATCGAGATAATGGATTCGTTTAGGCAAGTTGGAGATTATACTGGGGAAACCGAAGTTATGAGAATGTATAATCTAAAATATGGAAACGATAGATTGTTAAGAGCTTATAAAAAATGGATAAAAAAAATATATCAACACAATTAAAAAAATACCACAAAAAAAAGTGAATGTAACCTACATTCACACAAAAACGCCAAATTAAGTGAATGTAACCTACATTCACACAAAAACGCCAAATTAAGTGAATGTAACCTACATCACCTTAAATAATAAAAATAAGGAAAAAAATGATAACGAACAAAAGGAGGTACAAAAAAAATGACAACAATAAAAGAAGCAGCAGAGGATTATAAACCACAGCTAATGAAAAATATAGCAGATTTAGAAGTCGTACCAACAGATGTAAGTATTGAAGAGAAAACATTTAAGGAAGGAACGGCGGATGAATTTAAGGTAAACCTTATTAATTTGGATGGAGAGGATTATAGAGTTCCAACTTCTGTATTAAGATCTTTGAAACAGGTTTTGGAAATTAAGCCAGAACTAAAACATTTCAAAGTTGCTAAAGCAGGGGCAGGTATGAATACAGAATATACCCTTATACCTTTAGAATAAATTAATATTCAACCCTTCGGGGTTGTGCCTAGTGAGGAGTGAAACCACTACCTTACATACTCTCCCTCCCGACAGGTTATACCTCACCTTTTTGTAGTCGGGAGGGTTTTATGCTTAACAGAAAATAAAATGAAACTTGAATACCTAAATATGAGGAAAGAATAAGAAAATGAGTGAAGAATTTAAACCGCCAAGCTATGAAGATTATGTAAAAGCAACAGAATTTGCTAGAATTAGATATAAATATGGTTTAGTTGTAACAGGATTAGCTTGTGTATTATTAGTATTACTGATCGCTTATGTAATTTATTATGCAGAAGAATTAAAAACACATCCTATGCAATATACTGCAAAAGCATTCGATATGAGTTGTAGTTGTGTTACTACTGATGGTAAACTAAGATATGATTATAATAAAACTGGAATTAGTTATGAAGAACATTTAATACCTATATACCAACCAAATTAAATATATTTTTTTCCCTTATCAAACAATTTTTTAGCTGCTCGTTTGTGTGAAGCAATACTAATTGCATCTAATTGCATATCACTATATCTCCCACTTTTACCAACTTCATAATATAAAGCTGGTGCACCAGGCATAGGTTTGAATAATCTTTTACCAATTCTCCTATACTTTTTCTTTACCATTTTATTTTTTCCCCCAATTTTTTAATTGTTTCATTTCTGTTTTATTCCAAAATCTTGGTTTTCCTGTTTTTGTTAATTTTACAAATTGCCCTTTTAATATTACATATTTATTGCCTTTCCAATCGGTTCTAATAGATTGCCCTTTATACTTCTTTGTTGCCATTTTATTTTTTAAACCTCCTTAAAATTCTATCTATGCGTTTGGCTTCCTCTTTCTTAGTCCGCCTAAACTCTTCAGTTAAACGCTTAATATTTCCAGTTGTTTTGTATGTTATAATGTAATCTTCTCTAAAGTTGCTCATTTTATAATTTAAAATTTCTTTTCTTCCCAGTTTTTTTATGTATCATTTTAACAAACCCTTTTCTTGAGAAAGCATTTACTGCTAAATCATAGGTTTTGTAAAACCTTCTTTTTCCTGTTTTAGTTACTACGCTTACCATATTACTTTAACCTCCTTGTGTTTATCATTTATCTTTTCACTAATTTTAAATCTCTATTAGGAAAATTTCTTTTTGCTACTTTTAACAAACTTCTGCCCTCACTTAAAGTTTTTAATTTTCTATGTGAAAAATCAAAAAATCTCTTCATTCCTTTTTCTCTAAATTGTATTTGATACATTTTTTTTAAACCTCCTTCTATAAGGAAACTCTCTATTCCTTTTATACTTTTCTTTCTTAGTATTTCTCATTTTAACTTCTAAGGATGTAAACTTTTCTTCCGTTTCGCACAACTGGTTTATATCGAGGGTTTCCAATTCTTCTTGCTCCCCTTCCTCTTTCCCAATTCTGTTTCGATCTTCGTTTTTGATCCAAGTTTGTTCTTCCCATGAATATGAAGGCCTACAAACATTAGGCCAAAATAATAATTTAAACTGACGATCCCCTTCCAAATGAATTTATAACAACTCCTAATACGATAGCTGCTGCAAGTACAACAACGATAACTGCAATCCAGGAAGCTAAGCCTCCTACACCAGTTGAGGTTGTTCCTATTCTAGCACAAGATATTGTACCAGCTGTAGGAGCTAAATAGGTATAATTAACTGTCCAATCATTCTTTCCATAGAAAGAACTTGTGTTTCCTATTGTACCAGTATCTGCATTAACTGTATAGTTAGATGCAGGAACTAGAACTCCTGTTTGGTTTGCTACTTCTGAAACTGCGAATGTATTGAAACAATCTGTAGTTGCTGTTGCGACAGCAGTTCCAGCTGTAACTACACTTACATTTTCAGAATTAACAGTAAATTCTGTATTTGAAATAGCATCTGCTGTTTCATTTAATACAAAAATACCAACACCTAAGGCAATACCGATTAAGACTATTGCTAAAACCGCAGGATATAAGCTTGCAAGTGCAAGGCCTCTTTTATCCTTTAGCATTTTATTCATTCAGAGATGATTAAACGCCGCTTCTTCTACTTCCACCGAATGAACTAATAACAACTCCAAGTACAATAGCTGCAGCAATAACTACTACAATTACAGCAATCCAAGAAGCTAATCCTCCAAGTCCAGTTATAGTTGTGTTAATCTGTGTAGATCCACCAGTAATATTTGCTTCAACTTGAGCAAGAACATATAGTCCAATTCCTAGAACAATACCAACAAGAACGATCATAAGAACTGCAGGGTATAGATCTCCCAAAGCCAATCCTCTTTTATCATTCTTTAACATAGATATTTTTCTCATTTAATACTCTCTAATTTTGAGTACCTCCTTTCAGTCATTTTAAGAATTATCATTCACAAAGTTTAAGCAATAATTACTATATAAAATAGTGTTTTAAAGTGTAACAGATAGTAACTAAGCTAAACCACCAACAGCGTCTAACCTTTTCTTTAGAATTGAAGTTGCTGTTTTATCACTACAAGGAACATTCCCTCTTTCATTTTCTATTTCTTTTAGTTTCAAAATGTAACTTTTATAGAAATCATAATCTACTCGTATAACTATTGTACTTGTTCCCATTTAAAATCCTACGTCGTCCTCGTCGATAAACCCTTTCCTAGCTTTCATTAATTGTACTGCTGTCCTAAACTGTTGAACTAGAATAAACATCATAATTAATATTAAAACTAATGTAACTAAAAATAACATTCCACTAAACAAGTTAATTGCTCCACTTTGTATTCCAAAACTTTGTGCTGTAACTACTCCAGTTCCTATTGTTAAGATCAATATAATAAAACCTGTTAATATAAAGAATAACTTAAATCCAGGATTTTCAACTAACTTTGAAAAGATTAAAAAGAAAACACTAACTCCTAACATTATGAAAAGTATTATACCATATCCAATGGAACTTGAAGTTGATAATTTTTCCCCTGTTGGAGTAATAAAAAAACTTACAGAAGAGAATCCATTATCAGTTCCATCATTACAAAACACATTCCTAGTATATTCTCCATTTGTTGCTGTATCAGAAGTATTAAGAGTATAATTATGGAAAGCTGTTTGCCTTGTCATTCGTGTATTATTTAAAAGAATTACACTCTCTGGGTTAATAACTGTTAGATCACAAGTAGAAGCAGCTGAACAATAAGTGTTATTGTTAATACATGGAACTTTAATATCTGCTAATTCTCCTTGTACATATACTAAATTTTCTGCACTAACAAAAGTAGTTACAAACATTAATATGAAGGCCAAACTAATTAGTAATGTAAACCTCATTTTATTTACTTCTTTAAGTTTATTTGTTTTTAAGTAGTTTTTCATGTTGTTCTTGCCTCTTGTTCTCCCCAAACTTTTAATTTACACCCTCTAAAATAGAAACTCTACTTTCTAAAGATTCTATTTTTATATTTAATTCTTGAATAACTTTAACCATTTCCCATAAAGAAGGTAACTCAGCACCTTCATGTAAAGTTTCAATACTTTCATTCAATCTAAAATCAAAATAAGATGAACTAATATTGTGAACCATCTCAGGATTTGTTAATTTCAATTCATCAGTAATTACTCCAATCCTAGTATTCCCAGAAGATTTAACTTCATATTGTTTTACAGAAAAACTCATAAACTTATCAATCAAAGAAGGAGAATTTCTAACATTCTCTTTCAAATCCAAATCACTTGAACAAGTCCATGTTACAGAACCACTTTCAGGATTTGCTGAACAAGCACCATCAGTATCTTGAATCCTAAAAACATCACCATCAATATTTTCATAGATATGAAACTTTATAGCGGGATTCAATAATCCTACCCCTACATCTCCTCCTTGTTCAACTACTAAACGAGGAGTATTAGCAACATTTGTTCCCTCTGAAACAACAAATCTTTCAGTCGAACCTAATCCTATATACATACAATCATTAAGATTACAAAAACGCATTATAGCATCATTATCAGCATCTCTGTTTAATGTTAGTAATGGCTCTGTAGTTCCATTAACATATAAAGCTTCAGGAGGATTAACTTTATTTATTCCTACTCTATGTGTATATGAGGCAACTAAAGTAGGCAAAACATCATCAACAACACCAGTCGCTAAAACAATATCTCTAGAAGATGGCCTTGCTTGTAAAACTAAATGACCAAAACCATTAAAAGGATAACTTCCTGCACTTGTCTGTGTTTTATAAATAAAAGCATCATCAACATTAACATTATAAAAACCTGTCCAAGCATTAGCTCCTCCTTTTAGTCTTAATAAATTACCAACATTAATATCATCTGAAGAAGTTATATTAACAAAAGTAGGACTATTTGTTATATTTAATTGTTGGTTAAAAGGATTGAAGAATAAACCTGTAACCCAACTTGTTAGAATACTTAGAGTATCTCCATCATCGTACATTTGAGTTGTGTTGTAAGAATCTAAACCCATCCATTCAGCAGAATTATTTACACTTGCTGTGTTGTTATTGAAAGCTGGAACATCTGGAGCTTCAATATTAACTGCCCAATTATCGTCAAGAGTTGTATCTCCTAAGTTTACTTCAGATCTAACAAAAACACTAAAAGTAATTATTGCAATAACAATTACAAGAACTATTAATCTCTTTTTCATTTTAATTAAATTTAGAGTTCTCGTAGTGTATCCAAACTGCTCCTCCTGCTGTTGTTAAGATCCATATAATCATAAATGTATTTCCAACTAAACCAACTGTTCTTAATAATATACTAGCAATCATAGATATAAATGAAGCTGCTGCAAAAGCTTGGCCTACATTCTCTGTTCTATAAAATAACTTAATCATTACAATAAAGAACAAAGCAATGATAACTCCCATAAAAAAGAAACCATCCGCTGCACTATCAAAATAAGTATAAATATCAAATAATCCTGTTACATTGCTTGGTGGTGATGAATCAAAAGCCATATTACATCTTGCTCCCTCTTGAAACAGCTGTTCCTATTCCAAATAAGATTAAAGTATACAACGCAACAATCACTAATATTTTTAATGGTGTTGCTACGATCATAGGTATACCAATAGCATTTCCCCAACTCTCAACATAAGTTCCTATAAATAATGGTAATTGTAACATAGTTAATAGGAATCCTCCAATACCAGCTGCAATATTTACTATGAAACCAAATACGCTAGGATCATCTTTAAAGGCCTCTTCCATTTCTTTAACATCCCCATAAACTTTATTGTAAATATCTGAATCATTCTGGCCTCCAGGATTAATAACTCCAACGTATTGGCTAGTCATATTTTCATTAGAATAATCTGTTCCAAAATCATTAACAACAATTCCTAACAAAGCAATAATCATTCCAAATACTAATACAGAAAACATTACATCTCTTAGTAACATTCCTCCTTTCTTACTCTTTCTTAATTGTTTAGTTATCATCATTTTCGCATCCCCCACGCTAAGATCCCTGCAACTACAAGTAAAGCCGCTATTGTTGATGGAAGTATTGAAACCAATCCTATCCACGATAAAGCAATAATTCCTACAACTGCAAAAGCAATAGCCAACACTGGTTTAAATAATCCTAACATTACTATTCCCATAAACAAAAACACAGATAATATTAAACCATCAACTCCAATATTATTTACAATACTTTTAGCTTTTTGAATTACTAATTGGCCTATGTTCTTTCCTGCCTTAGAAGTCCTCTCTAAATATGCTGTTGCTACATAAGTTCCATTAGTTTGTGTTGAAACATCACAAGTGATTACACTTGCCGAAGCTGTATCGTTATTGCTACAAACAACTACATCTCCAGTATTTGCTAACCTTCTAACGTGAAGCCTTGCTCCTAAAGGATCTGCTGCTAAATCTGTATAAGTTAAAGTAAATATTTCTGTGTTATTATTGTAAGTTAAATTGCTTGTAAAGTTGGAAGGATAGCCTAGAATATCATCTATTGATCCTGCACTAGCTGGAAGATTAAGAGTTATAGTACAAGGTAATGTTTCGCAAACTATTTGAGTTGGAGTTGAAGTTAATTGCAACGATCCTCCAATATAAACTAAGAATCTATAAATCACATCTTCAGTTATGAAATGTCCAAAGGCCTTACCATCTGCATTTGTAGTTACACTTTCAGTTGTTTCATAAGAGTTTGTTCCAGGATAATATCGTTGTATCTGTATGTTTGCATTTTCAACTAAACTAAATGTTGAATCTCTAACAACAACTGTAAACAAAGTTGAGTTACTACTTTCTAGCATATAAATTGGGATCTCTAACATTCCATCACTAATGTTCTGCATAATAGTATCTGGTAACTCGTAGGTTTGTGTTTCATAACCAGCTGCTGTAAATGTAAATGTTCCACTAGCTGTAAATGTTTTATTTACTGGTATAAAAGCAAAAGTATGATTAGTCCAATCTTCTGTTAATCGTTGGTATGAAAATGCTTTCTCTGTATTGTTTAATCCATATTGGAAAGTTCCCTGAAAAGTAGTACTTAATGCTGCTAAGGTATTTTGTTCGTATGTTGTAAAGTTTATGAAAGGAACTGTATATCCTCCAACAACTAATAAACTAGCATTAATATTATCAACTCGTTGTGTTTGTGATGAAGTGTTTGCATTAGTTAAAGTTCCATTTAGTAGATAATTAAATTCAAAAAACCAACTATGGTTTTGTGATTGAGTATTGTTTGTAATTAAAGGAAGAGCAAGTTCTTTTGTTAAGGTATATTTTCCTGTTGCTGTATTAGAAGTCGTTGCTGTTGAGCTTGATCCATTATAGTGAAGTTTAGCATCAACAACAGTTATTCCAGCAACAGCTGTAATATTTGTTTGGAAAGTATCCTTACTTGTTTCATAACTTACTGGAGGATAAAAACTAGCGTCGGAAGTTATTGAAACAATATTCAAAGTGAAGTTAGCATCACTAGGGAAGAAACAATTATGCCCTGCTGTATTATTAATTGCACAAGCCCTATAAGTCCAATGATATGTATTTACTCCCATTCCTCCAACTTCTGTTGTAGTAAAGTTTCCATCGTTGGTAACTGTATTAGTTGTTTCATTAAAAATAGTTCCATTAGCATAAGAAACAAATAGAGTTGCATTTGTTAAGTTTGTATCTGTTGGAACAAAAGTTGAATTAAATGTTGCACTTCCAGATATTTGTTCTGTATTATTTGGAGGAAGAGTTAAAGTTATTGCTACCGATCCTGATGGTATTGAAGGAGTTCCTCCTTCTAATTGCATAGTAACATTAGCAATAGTATTAAGTTGTGAAGATCCCTCTGTTCCAGTTCCATTATTATTCCAATCCCAAAATCCAGTAGTCCAATTAACATTCCCACTAATTATTGGATAACTCATAGAAGTACTTCGTTGTGTTGCGTAAGTTCCTCCCCAAGCTCCATTCTGCCAGAAAGCCGAAACCAAATAAAATGCTGTTCCATTTGAAAAGTTAATCATTCCCTCTGGAAATGTTGCTACATCTGTTGCATCAGAGTAATTAGCAGTAGCTATTGAATTCTTAGAAGCATCAAGAACTACAACTGTTGGAGCAGCAACTCCAGGCATTCTCCCAACTCCAACTAAAGTAGAGCTAACATTATTTGCTAACTTAACTCCTTCACCAATATTTCTGTTTCCATCCCCAACTGGAGTTTCTCCGTTATTGTATGTTTCTGCCTCTCCAAACCCTGCCCATTCTGGTATTTCCTGTCCAAATAATGTTGGTATCCACTCAACAAAATCTCCTTTCTTTACATCAACATAAATTCCAATAGTATAAGTTCCAACTGGTAATGCTCTTTCTTTATCAAACTCAACCCAACTTCCTATCTCTTCTGTATGAGATCCAATCTTAACATAATTACAACCTGTTATTCTATTTTTACTCTGTTTAAAATTATCTCTAGCATCATCACAAACCCAGTTGTAATCGTCTACATTAATATTATCTGTTACTACAAATGCTTTAAACTTTAAATTTTGAGGAGGAGTTCTATAAATTAAATCTTCTCTATTGAAAGGGTTTGTATCATAGAAATCTAATTTAGAAAAGAAATTATTATATTCTCCATCAACATTATTAACTTTCATAACTGCAACTAACCTATTAGATCCTGCTTCAACCCACATCATATCTGGAGTTTCTAACTGAACTGTTGCTATTGTAGATCCTAAACCAAAAGCATTTTTTATAGTTGCTGTTCTTGTTTGCTCGTCGTATTGTTTTACATTATCAAACTCAAAAGCCATAGCCATAGGTAAAACTAATAACATTATCATAAACATAATTACAAATCTTTTATCCAACAAGTACTTCATTTTGAGATGGTTTAGCAAAGCTAATTATTAATACAATTAATCCTAAGATTAAAGCAACATAAGGTAATTGTAACATCATAAAGTTAATTGCTTGTTGTTGTATGGACGTGGAAGTTAATACTGCAACTTCTGTCATAGATTCATAAGCATTACTTAATGGAATTGCTACAAGGATTCCAACAACTAATAGTATTACAAAGAACGGAAAAAAAATAGGGTTTGATGGTGTCATATATGCTGTTGCAAATACTCCTAACATTAATCCACTAAATACTAATAGCCAAATAACTGGAAAGGTATTAGCTGCAACTGCACTTGAAATTGCAAAAGAATTATTTATCTCTGGAGAAATACCAATTTGTGAAACAAGTTGATCGTTAATTAAAGGAGTTACATATCCCAATACTAATAAGAATATTGCAAAAGCTGCTACAAAAGCTATAACGAATAACCATCCTACAAAATCCCCTTTCTTATTCATAACGTTCCCCCTCTTGCTAAGTTCCTTAACACATCTTGAGTAGAAATGCCTCTAACTCTAGCGTTATATTCTACGAGTTTCTTAAACTCAATAGGCATTCTAAGGCCAGAGATAGTTCTACTTTTTGTTTTTCTTCTTTTTCTTTTTCTTTGATATTCCATTTAATATTGGCCTTGTTACTAGAGAACCTGCTCCGATAGTTTCTCCACGTGCTAAACCAGTTCCTCTAATATTTAATCCTAAAGCATCAAGTGTTGGTGATCTTGGAACACGTCTACCACCTCGAGTTTTAGGTATTCTTCTTGATAATATATTTCCTCCTTTAATTCCCTTAGGTATAAATAAACCTATTCCTACTACTCTGTCTGGAAAACTGTTTCTTCCTCCTCTTCCTCTCACATTTAAATTTATATCTGAAATTTCAGTTTGAATTTGTTTTTGTCTACTTTTTGCAGTAATTCTTGGAATTTGTGCTTGTGCTAATTTTTCTTGTTGTTTTGTCCTTGTATCTGATATAATAGATGTTGGTTGTCTACCACTAAATCTATTATTTTGAATCTCCCTAAATATAGGAGTTATTGTATTTCTTGGTGTTGTTTTTACAATAGGTAATGTTCTTCCAGATGCTACTGTAGTTTGTAATGTTTTTGATGGAAGTGTACCTCCTACTGTCCTCTCAAATTGTCCTGTTCCTTGAAATTGAGATGCAGGTATTCCTGCAAATAATGTTCTTGATGTTGTAGATATACGGTTGTTTGTTTTTGGAACTACCGTTCTAGTTCTTGCTCCTTTTATTGCAGATTTACTAGATATAACTCCTGGATTAAAAGTAGGAATTTGTTGTTGTTCTGAAAATAATTCTAGTATTCCTTTTTTTCTATTTACCTTTCGTGCTTTATCCAAGTTTAAATCTCCAATTGATCCTGTTATATCATCAGCATTAGTTTTAACTACATCTACTTTATCTGCTATCTTTTTAGGTTTTGATGTCTTTAATGTTCCAGTCCTTGAAAAAATAACTTTCTTTCTTAAATCTGTACTAGAAACTCTACCTCCAATTCCTGCAACTTCATCAAATTCTAGTGTAGCTCTTTCTGGAAATTTCTTTATTAATTCTGAACCAATTTGAGTTCTAGTTGGTTTGATTTTCTTTTTAGAAGGTTTCTTCTGAAATTCCTTAACTAAATCATCTAAAGCAAATCTTTCTGATTTTTGGGGAATTATTTGAGTATCTAATTTTGTTTCCCTAAATATTAAATCTCCTTTTTCAGTTAAAGGTTTTTGAGAAGTTATTTTTCCTTTTGTTCTTTGCCTTTCAACAATAGTAAAAGGTGCAAAATCTTCTTTAATAAATCCTCCTTTTTTGGTTGTGATTCTTCTTCTAGGCATTCCAATTAATGTTTCTGAAAACTCTCCATCTACTTTTCTAAATGTGGGGCTACGATCCACTAATCCTTTTTTTGTTTCCCTAAATCTTAATCCAATGCCTATTGATTTACCTTTACTCCCACTATCAAATGCAACATTGAGAAAACTTAAATCTCTATCTTGGAATAACCCTAACCCACTATCTTTTATTGGTGCTAACTTTTCAAAATCAACATTTTTTGTTTTTACAATATCTCCAAATTGCCCAGAAAATTCAGTTATAGGTTGTGATGTTTTATGTTTTATTCTAACTGGAGTTCTACTTAATTGTGATTCTTTAAATAATCCAGTTCCAGAACTCTTTGTTGATAACCCTAATGATTGAAGTTCTGTTGGAGAAAAGGTTTTAGAAATATCTTTTGTAAAATCTCCCCCAATTCCAGCAAAGGATGTTTCTCCAATAATTACTTCTTGCCTTCCTGGTATTTTACTAGATTTTACTAATGCTCTATTGTCTAAAGCTAATTGTCGTTGTACTCCTTGTCCTGCTAATAATGTTCTTCCAGATGCACCTGTTCTTAATTTAACTAATCTTTCTAATTCAATTGCTCCAACTTCTCCCTTTGCAACTTGGTTAATTGTTTTTAAAACTTGTTTATCTTTACCTAACTTAACTAAAGATGTTTTACCTGAACCAAATGATGCAATTGTTAATCCTCCCAATGTTATGGCTTGTGTTCCAATACCAAATTTCTTACTAGGATCTAATGTAGGAGTACTTAATATCTTTCCAGCACCAGATGTTTCTGAAAATTTAAATGAACTAGGAATTGGTTTTTTAAATGAACTAGGAATTGGTTTTCCTTTAGTAGTCGCTGTACCTATTGTTAAAGATAATGGATCTCCTTTAGATCGTTGAAGTACTCCAGTTATAAAATCTTCTGTTAATCCTAACCCTATTTTCTCAATAGCTCTAGTGTCAGAAGCAATATTTCCTAACACAGATTCTTCAAACTTAATATTTTTAAATTTTTGCCTAGCTCTTTTTTCTGCCTTTGTTATTTGTGGTTTTAAAAATTTAGAAGTTAACGTTAATTCTCCAGTTGATTTATCTAATTGAATATCCTCTCTACTCATAACATCTAGTCCTTCTTTTTTAATAAACGCTTGAGGATCATCAGATATTTTTGATTGTAATTTAGAAACTTCCGCATCAAATTCTGGTTTAAAAAATCTCTCTTGAAAAAACTTTGTTTTTCTTTCTTCTGTTGTTCCTCCTAAAAAACTACCTTCAATAGCAAGATCAGAAACTTTAACTTTTTGACTTGGTTTTCGTGTTTGTTTAGATGGATCTCCAAAATCTCTAGTTCCACCTAAACCCACATCTGCTAAACTTCCTCTTGATCTATTCTCTACTATTCTAAATGATGTTCTTCCTGTATCTTCATCAACTTGAAGATCTGAAATAGATCCTCCTCCTCTAAATCCAGCTGGAACAAAACCTGGTTTCTTTGTTGGAAAGAATTGTCCAGTTTCAGTTACAATTCCTCGTTGCTGTCCTCCAACAATTAATGGTGCAGATAATGAATTAGTTTGTGAAGGAGTTGTTGTTGATCCGCTTGGAGTTGAAGAAGGAAATTGTGCTGGAGAAGTACTTGCAACTGGATCACCAGTAGAAACATCAACTAATACTGTTCCGCTTGGTGTTGATTGTGGTGCAACGCTAACTGTTCCTCCTCCACTACTTCCACCGCCACCGCCTCCTCCACTCGTACCAGTTGGAAATGATTGTGTTGGTGCATGAGTAAAAGTAGGAGCAGGAACAGATTGTTGAGAAGTATCCGTCGTGGAAACAGTTGGAGTTGAGGTTTGTCCTTTGGGATCATCACTCCCTGTAGAAGAAACTCTAAAGAATTTTTTAACTCTCGTAATAAACCCCATTTTAAAGTGTATACATTTTAAGAATTGAGAGTATTTATATGTTTCTAAAATGTATACATTTTAAGAAAAGAAAGTTATTTAAACTAAGTTAAGTATAACACTTTGTAACAAAATGGATGGCTTATTTTTGCAAAGTTCTGGATTGTTTGGAAGTCTAGGAAGTGGTGGTGGAGCAGTTTCTGCAATACAAACATTTCAAACAATTATTATTGGTATTATTATTGGAGTGGTTGTTTTAAGTTTTGTTGGTTTCTTTGCTTGGAAAAGAAAAGAGAATAGAAGATTCAATATTAATTTACAAATAATTGTTCCACGTTCCGACGGTAAAATAATAGAATGGTATGCTGGTAAAGGAGCTTTCAATAAATCAAAAGCTGTTGGAGGTATAAGAAGTTTCTTAGTTAGAAGGAAAGGAGTTGCTACTGTTGAAATGCCTCCACCTCGAAGTGATTTTATTATTGCTCCAAACAACACTTTACTTCTAGCACAAAAAGGTATTGATGATTTTGAACCGATTATGCCTTATAATTTATCTATGGCTTCTGTTGGAGGAAAGAAAGTTCCAATACTAAACCTCCACGCTATTAATCAAGACGCAACAGCTTGGGCATTTGATATAGAAGAAACAGCTAAGCAAAGATTTACATTCGCTAGTATATGGGATAAATACCAAACAGCTATAACTATGGCTATTTTTGTATTCATAATGGCTATTGCATTATACATAAATTGGATAGGGCAGAAGGATGTTGTTACTGGTTTACAATCTGTTGCAGATTCTTTGAAAGGAACAGCTGCTCCTATCATAACTCCAGGAGGATAAATGCAATATCCAAACTACACTAATAGAAATCCTGCTCCTCCTACTGAAACTTTAGGTATTGGCGACGCTGTCGATAATATGCCTCTAAATAATATGGTTTCTAACGAGGCAGAAGTTACAAATATTGTTGG
>Ga0208433_1000457_pt1 | contig 17862 bp, 16 predicted proteins | sample 3_EtaG_FD_184075 | JGI IMG/M metagenome (GOLD analysis project Ga0208433, IMG submission 184075) | Marine viral communities from the Subarctic Pacific Ocean - 3_ETSP_OMZ_AT15126 metaG (SPAdes) (version 2) | ecosystem: Environmental > Aquatic > Marine > Oceanic | place: Pacific Ocean | collected...
GAAACAGGCGAAGGATAATCTCCTCTACAGGGTCAAAAGCCCTAGAAATCGCATCCAGCCTGAAGCCTATCCGCCTCTCCCAACACTCTCGCATATCCGACAGCGTCAGGCGCCATGACCGCTCACAGCCCATTCATGCCATCTCCTCGCTCATGCTCTTCGTGCCGCAGGGCGAAGTCACGAACCTCTATCTCCTCACATGGATCGCTGCGATCTATCTCGGCTACACGCTCATCACCATTCCCTACGGGGCGTGGGGTGCGGAGCTTTCGGGCGACTACAAGGAGCGCAACCGCATCACCGGCAGCCGCGAGATATTTCTCCTGATCGGTCTGCTGATCGCTATTTCGGCGCCCATCGCCGGTGCCTACTGGACGGGTGCGGAGGACGATGGAGGTGCGGCAGGGCGCTCGGCGGTCGGCATTCTCGGCTGGCTCACGGCAGTCATGCTGCCGATTTGCGCGCTGCTCGCTTTCGCGTCGGTGCCGGAGCCGCGGATCGTGGAGACGAAACCCATCCCCTTCCGCCGCGGGCTTCGTGTCGCGATGAGGAACGGCCCCTTCCGCATCGTGCTTCTGAGTTCGATTTTCGGTGCGCTGGCGGGCTCAATCAATATCGGCGTCGTCATTTTCTTCTTCGAGCATGTGGCGGGTATCGGTCAGGCCGGCACCATCCTCATCTTCACGCTTTTTGTTGCGGGCGTGCTCGGCTCGCCCATCTGGGTCTGGCTTGGCGGACGCATCGGCAAGCACCGGGCGATTGCGGTCGCGGGATTTGCGTCCATGTTCGTTTTCGCGCTCGTTCCGGTCGTCATCTATGTGGTGAAGCCTGCTTCCCCGGAGATGGTTCTTCCCTGCCTCTTCTTCATCAATGTGGTGCAGGGCCTCGCTCTCGGCGCCGCACCCATTCTCGGCCCGTCGATCATGGCGGACGTCGTCGATCTCGATACACTGAAGAGTGGGGAATCCCGCGCCGCCTTCCTCTTTGCGTTTCTCGGCATGGTGCGCAAATCGTCGGAGGCGCTCGGCGTCGGCATCGCGCTGCCGATCCTCTCATGGATGGGGTTCAAGGCTCAGTCCGAAAGCAATTCGCCGGAGGCGCTCTTCGCGCTCCTTGCGATGTATTGCCTCGTGCCGCTGGTCCTCTGGCTGATCTCGATTGCGATCATCATGCGCTATCCAATCACCAGGGAGCGTCAGGCGCGCCTCCGCGCCGCGCTGGAGCGGCGTACAAGTCGCCGCGCGCAACTGCACCGGATGATGGCGGATTAGCTCAGGACGGCGCCTTCACGCCCATCGCCTCCGCCAGCAGTTCGTACGAACGCACGCGGTCTTTCTGGTCGTAGGTGATCGTCAGGATGACGAAATCGTCGACACCATGCGCCTCGCCCAGCGTGAGGAGGCGTCCGCGCACCTGTTCCGGCGTACCGGCGAAGCCTCGCTGCTCGATGGCGCGGAGCATGATCTTGTCTTCATCCGTATAGGGATAGTCGAGAGCCTCCTCGATGGAGGGAAAGGCGCCCGCCCGGTTCTGCAGCAGATGCATCACCCAGAGATTGCGCGACGCGGCGATGCGCTTCGCTTCTTCCTCGGTATCCGCGACCGTGACCGAGACGGCGATGGAACCGCGAGGGCTGGCGAGGTCGCGGGACGCGCGGAAATTGCGCCGGTAAAGGTCGAGCGGCTGCGTTCCCGCATCCTGGTTGATGAAATGCGCGAAGCAATAGGCCATGCCGAATTGCGCTGCGATGATCGCGCCGTCGCCGCCCGATCCGAGCATCCACAGCTCCGGCATGCCGGGGCCGCGTGGCGTGGCGTGGAGACCGAGATAAGGGTGGTCGGCCGGAAAGCCGCCTTCCTCGCCCTGAAGCCCCATCGAATCCTCAAGGAACTGCCGCAGCAATTCCACCTGTTGCGGAAACACGCCGACGTCATAGGCCTGCGGCCCGGGCTGCAGCGCCCGTGTCGTGCGCAGGTCGCCGCCCGGCGCGCGGCCGAGCCCCAGATCGATGCGGCCGGGATAGAGCGTCTCCAGAACGCGGAAACACTCCGCCACCTTGAGCGGGCTGTAATGCGGCAGCATCACACCGCCCGAGCCGACACGGATGCGGTCCGTCGCCGCGGCTACGGCTCCAATCAGCACTTCGGGCGCAGAGCCGGCGAAGGAAGACGTGTTGTGATGTTCGGCCAGCCAGTACCGGCTATAGCCGAAGCGTTCCGTCTGCCGGGCAAGGTCGATCGTGTTCGCGATCGCTTCGGCTGCGGTGCCGCCCTTGCGGATGGGGGATTGGTCGAGAACGCTCAAGCTGACCATGAGGCTCGCTTTCCTGATGCAGGTTTCCGGATCCGGGATATCGGTATTCGCCCGCTATTTTTCGAGCGGCCGCTTCTTCACCCGCTTCACGATGCCCGAGTAGTTGAGCAGGATGCGTTCTTCCTCGCCCTTGCCGGTGAAAACCTGCCCGCGCAGGAAAACCATGCTGCCGGTGTTGCGGACCACCTCGCCCCGCGCCTCGATGAAGTCTCCCGCGCCGGCCGCCGCGGTAAATTCCGCCGTGAAGGAGACCGTTACCGATGGCCCCTGCAGGATGTCGCGCCCAAAGGCAAACAACGAGAAATCCGCAAAGGTCATCAACAGGCCACCGTGAAGGAAGCCGCCGCCATTGCAATGCACGGGCGTCGCTTCGAAGGCGCAAGTCACCGTTCCGTCCGCGTTCTTGCGAAAGAAAAAGGGACCGGCGTGATCTTCGAAAGGGTCATGCCCCTCCCACGTCTCGTACCCCGCGAGACGGCTGCTCAAGCTTGTATTCATCTGCAAATAACCTGTCTTCGAATTCGATTGCCGCGCTTTTATCAGGAAGGGCGGCGGTTCCCAAATCGCAAGCCCGGTTCTCCGCTTGGGAACAGCAAATTAAGACCTTCGTTACGCTAGTTGGGCAGACTGCCGCCGGAGACTCCAAAGGCGGAAGATGAAATGAGTGCGGCTCTCAGAAAAATTGCCCCGGTCGAGGAGAGTGCACACTTTCTGGCGCTTGATGAGCTTCCCGAGCCCTCGCTTCAACAGGTCCTTGCCTACTGGGAAATGAAGCGGGCAGGGCGTGAGATGCCCTCTCGCGACGACATCGTGCCGACCGCCTTTCCGCGCCTTATGCCGCGCATGTTTATGGTGAGGGTGGGAGAGGGACCAACCTTCATGTATAGCCTCGCCGGCAGCGAAAACATCGAAGCCCACGGCGAAAATTTCACCGGCATGGATGTGCGCGATCTCGATCGCAAAAGGCCTGGCTACGGAACCTCCATGCACCGCTTCTATGCCTCGATCGTGCAGCGGCGGCGGCCGTGTGCCGCTGGCGGATCGCTCGAATTCCTGAGCCGGGGATTCTGCCGCTTCTCCGCCATCTATTTGCCGCTCGCAGGGGCCGATGGCGACGTGAGTCACATCATGGGCGTTGCGGCCTACAGAATTGGTCCGGAATAGGGCCTGCCATGCAATGCCTGTTTCTGCAAGGACAGGGCGCTATCGGTCCGGTTAACGGACACTCGGTTCACCATCCGTTAGGAAAATCCCGGCACGCTGCTGCCACTGGCTCGGGCTGGGTCATGTGAAGGTTGAACGGGCGATGATGCAACAGGTGGAATCCCATCGCGGCGGCGACGCGGAAGTGCTTGCCGAAGCGGACGCGCATGGCATCGATTTTCGGCGTCTCAAGGAACTTCGCGAACCGCTTTGCCGCGACATGCTCAGCTATTGGAACGAGGTGCGTGGGGACCTCGCCATGCCGCGCCCCGACGAAATCGACCCCGTCCGCTTTGCCCGCCACATGCCGAATCTTCTTGTGGTCCAGGTCGACTGGGACCCCTTCGATCTCACTTATCGTCTTGTCGGCGGCGATGTCGTGGACGCACATGGCGCTAATTTCCGTGGCCGGCGGGTGCTGGACAGTCCCTCGCATACAGGCCGTTTCAGCGAGGTTCTGTTCCGCTTCTACAAGTTCGTGGCTGAACAGCAGCGGCCCTATGCCGTTGGCGGCACGATGGAATATACGGCCCGTGGCAGGGTGAGCGTGGAGGCGGTCTATCTGCCCCTGTCTCTCGACGGCAGCCGGGCCGACCGGATTCTCGGCGCGGCGATCTCCTCAGAGCTTCCGCGCGGGTAAATCCGGCTCTTTTCGCCGCTTTTGACCCCCGCCGGGCCTTGGCCTAAATTCCCGCAACCTTAGAACCAGCAATGCGGGAAGACCCATGGCCCTCGACGCCGAAACACGCGACCAGCTCATTTCCTCCGTCCGCCGCTTCGTCGACGAGCGCCTTCGTCCGATCGAGGACAAGGTCTCCGAATCCGACAAGGTGCCGGACGAGATCGTCGAGGAAATGAAGGAGCTCGGTCTCTTCGGCATTTCCGTGCCGGTCGAATATGGCGGCCTCGGCCTCACCATGGAGGAAGAATGCCTCCTCATGTTCGAACTCGGCCGCACCTCGCCCGCCTTCCGCTCCGTCATCGGCACCAATGTCGGCATCGGCAGCCAGGGCATCGTCATGCATGGCCGTGAGGACCAGAAGGAATACTGGCTGCCGAAGATCGCCAGCGGCGAGACCATCATCAGCTTCGCGCTCACCGAGCCGGAAGCGGGTTCCGACGCCGCCTCCCTCAAGACCACGGCCATCCGGGACGGCGACCATTATGTGGTCAACGGCACCAAGCGCTACATCACCAATGCGAACAAGGCGCATGCCTTCACGCTGATGGCGCGCACCGATCCGAAGACGCCGGGCGCGAAGGGCGTCTCGGCTTTCGTCGTGCCGAGCGACATTCCCGGCATCCATATCGGCAAGCCGGAAAAGAAGATGGGCCAGCAGGGCGCGCATATCTGCGACGTGGTCTTCGAGGACGCGCGCATTCCGGCCGAATGCCTGCTCGGTGCGGAGGAGGGCAAGGGCTTCGTCACAGCCATGCAGGTGCTGGAGCGGGGCCGATTGCACATCTCCGCTGTCTGCATTGGCGTCGCCGACCGTCTCGTCGAGGATTCGGTGAAATATGCCGCCGAGCGCAAGCAGTTCGGCGAACCGATAGGCAATCTGCAACTCGTGCAGGCCATGCTCGCGGATTCGAAGATGGAAGCCTATGCCGGCCGCTGCATGGTGATCGACGCCGCACGCCGCCGCGATGCGGGCGAGAATGTCGCGACCGAAAGCTCCTGCGCCAAACTCTTCTGCTCGGAAGCCGTGGGGCGCATCGCCGACCGCGCGGTGCAGGTCCATGGCGGGGCGGGTTACGTCGCCGATTATGGCATCGAGCGCTTCTATCGCGACGTGCGCATCTTCCGCATCTATGAGGGCACCAGCCAGGTCCAGCAGGTCATCATCGCTCGCAATCTGTTGAAGGCGGTAAGCTGAAACCCGGCTTGCTTCCCGTTGTCGGCATTGCACAATGCGGACATGACGAAGCTCGATCGCCTCACCGCCGATATTCGGAGCTGCCGCATCTGCGTTGAAAGCCCGCTGAAGGCGCCATTGCCGCATGAGCCGCGTCCCGTCCTGCGCGTCTCGCGAAAGGCGCGTCTGTGCATCGTGGGGCAGGCGCCGGGCACGCGCGTACATGCCTCGGGCACACCTTTCACCGACCCAAGCGGAGACCGGCTCCGCGACAGGATGGGCGTCACCTCCGAAGAGTTCTATGACGTGTCGCGTCTCGCCATCGTGCCCATGGGGTTCTGCTTTCCCGGTCTCGATGCGAAGGGCGGGGACCTGCCGCCGCGCCGCGAATGCGCCGAAGCCTGGCGCGAACAACTCTTCGGGCTCCTGCCACAGATCGAACTCACGCTCCTTGTCGGTCAGTATGCGCAAGCCTGGCATCTCGGCGCCGCTCGCAAGGAAAGCCTCACGGCAACGGTCGCCGCCTGGCGGGAATATGGTCCGCGCTTCATCCCGCTGCCGCATCCCTCCTGGCGCAACAATGCCTGGATCAGGAAGAATCCCTGGTTCGAGGCGGAGCTGTTGCCCGTGCTGAGGCGCGAGGTGCGCCGCCTGATGGGCTGAGGCTGCGGCATCGCGCCACAGCAAATCCGGCGCCTCTTTTTTGACACGCCCGCCCCCGCTCCTGATACTGCGCGGAAAAGGGGGCAGGCCTTTGGCCGATCGGCAACAGCATATGCGACGGAGAAATGCATCGCGCAGCAGGCGCGCTGCGCCCTCGCTTGCGTCGCGCTTCCTCCTTGGCCTCATTGCCCTGTCGATCCTCTTTCCCGCGCTCGCAGGCAGCCTTGCCGCACGGCCGTTTCAGCAGACAGGCGTTTTCGAGGACCGCATCGTCATCTGCACGGGAAGCGGCCTGAAAGTCATCCGCCTCGACGCAAACGGCGAACCTGTTTCCGGCGGCGAGGAACAACTGGACTTCGCGGCGGGCCTCTGCGCGCCGATGGCGACGGCCGCGCTCGCCGAATTCCGGGACGATCTCTTCACTCGGCTGCGTCAACCGCGCGTGCCCGATCTGCCGCGCCCAGCCGCCGCCATCCTCGTGCCGCACGGCACCGAGCACCCCCCAGCCCTCACCACGGGTCCCCCTGTCCTCGTCTGAGTTCTTCACCGACCTTCAGACAAGACAGGAAAAGATCCAATGTTGTTTCAGCGCTCTCTGGCGGCGCGGCGTGCACTTCTGCGCGCCGGCACAGCCTCCGCCGCCCTCATGGCGGCATTCTGGATGCTTCCCGCGAACGCCGCGGAAGAAGCCGCGGAGGAAACCACCTCCGCCATCGAAATACCCGAACTCGTGATCTCCGCCCCAGCCGAGGACGGCGGCCCCTCCGAAACGGTAAAGGTGGGCGACGTCTCGGGTCCGTCCGCGCGCGATGCGGGCGAGCTTCTCTCGCGTTTGCCCGGCGTGACGGCGGGCCGCATGGGCGGCCACGGGTCGGACATCAGCATTCGCGGCATGTCGGACGACAGGATCGCCGTCATCAGCGACGGTACCTATGTCTTCGGTGCCTGCCCGAACCGCATGGACCCGCCCACGTCATCCATGATGCCCATGTCCGGCGACAGCATCACCGTCCGCCGCGGTTACCAGTCCGTGCTCGATGGCCCGCCCGCACCGGCAGGCACCGTCTCGCTCGAAAGGGCCGACCCGGCCGATTTCGCCGAAGGACTGTCGGGCAACGTCGAGAGCGGTATCGAGTCGAATGGCGTGCAGCGTTACGTAAGCGCGCAGGCCCGCGCCGTCGAACAGGGCAGCTATATCCGCGGCTTCATGACAGGCCGCCGCGCCGGCAACTACGAAGACGGCTCCGGCCGCGAGGTCCGCTCCGCCTTCAAGCAGTATGGCGGCGGCGGAGAAGTCGGTCTGCGCTATGGTGCGGATTCGCTTCTTTCCCTTTCCACGGAACGAAATGTCGTTGAAGACGCACTCTTCGCGGGCGCTGGCATGGATGCACCATGGACCGCGACGGACACCTACCGCCTCTCCCTCGAGCATAATTTCGAGGATGCAGGCGCATTCAAGGGGTTCGAGGCCAGCGTCTACGGTTCCTTTGTCGATCACGTGATGGACAACTACTCGCTGCGGACGCCCGGCGCGATGACCATGCGTACCGATGCGACCTCCGACACACGCGGCACCCGGCTCGCGGGTGTTTTCGAGTTCGGTAATGTGGATGTGACGGTCGGCGGCGATTACCGCCGCAACGACCGCGACGCGACGAGCTATTCGTCCATGATGGCCGCCATTCCGCCGACCACGATTTCCAACTACACATGGCCGGGCATGGAAATCGAGGATGCCGGTTTGTTCGTCGAGGCAAGTGCGCCGCTCGCGGCAAAGACGGACATCGCCGCCGGTATCCGCACCGATTTCGTCTCCGTCAGGGCGACCAAAGCCGACCTCCTGCCGGGCGGCATGGGCGCGGTCTCGGCGCGCACGCTCTACGGCACTTTCTACGGTGTCACGCAGACGGATCAGGATGAGACCAATGTAAGCGGCCTCGTTCGCGTCACGCATGATTTCGGCGGCTTCTCCGGTTGGGTAGGCGCGAGCCGCGCCGTGCGCACGGCGGATGCGACAGAGCGAGGCATTGCCCGTGCGCCCGCGATGGGCGGCGGCGGTTGGGTCGGCAATCCGGGTCTCGACCCTGAAAAGCATCATCAGATCGATACGGGTATCGAGACGGTACGCTCCGTCTGGAAGGCATCCACGAGCATCTGGTACGACAACGTGCAGGACTTTATCTCCCGCGACATTGCGCGCGGCCAATCCGGCGTCCTGGTAAACGATGGCGTGTCGAGCATTTTCCGCAATGTCGATGCGGAACTCGCGGGCTTCGACGTCGCGGGACAATGGGCATTTGCGCCGTCCTGGCATGTCGGCGCCGACCTTGCCTATACCTATGGCGAGAACACGACCGACAACCGGCCCCTCTACCAGATATCGCCCTTCAGCGGCAGCGTGGAGCTGGTCTACGACGTGACGGAATGGAGCGCCGGCGCGCGCATGCGCTGGGCCGCGAAACAGACGCGGGCCGACACGAGCACCGCGACGGGCTCGGGTCTCGACGTTCGCGAGACGCCGGGCTATGCGGTCGTCGATCTCTTCGGCACATGGCAACTTGCCAGTGCGGTCGAGCTGCGGGGTGGTATCGCCAACCTTCTCGACACCACCTACGCGTCTCACCTGAGCCGCGGGAATGGCTTCGATCCGGCGGTGGTCCAGGTGAACGAGCCGGGACGTTCGGCCTACATCCAGGTGAATCTGGAGTTCTGACCGGCAGGGGAGGCGGCCCCGTTGCCGCCTCCCTCGCTTCTCGCCTCGCTCGTGCCAATGCGCTAGCCTCGTCGCATGTCGCGCATCCTCCCGCTCTTTCTTCTTCTCATGTCTCTATCGGCCTGCGCGCCGCAGATGATGACCGTCGGCGATCCGGTCTTCGAACCGCGCATCGAGCACGCTTCCGCCGCCCGCGCGGTCATGGCGGATGGTGCCCGTCTGCCCATGCTTGTCTTCGAGGCAGAGAAGCCGCGCGCGGTCCTCCTCGCGCTGCATGGTTTCAACGACTACTCGAATTCCTTCGCGGAGCCGGGCCCCGGCCCCTGGTTCGCCCGGCAGGGCATCACGTTTGTCGCAATCGACCAGCGCGGCTTTGGCCGCGCACCCGGCCATGGGTTATGGGCGGGTGGACAGCGCATGGCCGAGGACGTGGCGGCCGTCGCCGCGCTTCTTCGCGCGGAATATCCGGACATTCCTCTCTACCTGATGGGCGAGAGCATGGGGGGCGCCGTCGCCATGCGCGCCATGGCACTTGATGAGCCGCCCGACGTCGACGGTCTCATTCTTTCTGCGCCGGCCGTCTGGGGTTGGCAGGAGCTGAACGGATTTTACGGCTCTGTCCTCTGGGCCGCTGCCCATCTCGCGCCGTCGGCGACGTTGACGGGGCGAGGCCTCGAGATATGGCCTTCGGACAACATCGAAATGCTGCGGGCTCTCGCCCGCGATCCCGTGGTCATCAAGGAAACCCGCATCGACACGCTCTACGGCCTCGTCGGACTGATGGATAGCGCCTATGACGCAGCGCCTGAAATCCGCAAGCCTGTGCTTCTTCTTTATGGCGCGAAGGACGAGATCGTCCCTGCCGCCGCGATCGCCGGCACGATCGAAAGGCTTGAAGCCGCACATGTGGATGTCACCTCCGTCTGCTATCCGAACGGCTATCACATGCTGCTGCGCGATCTCGAAAGGGAACAGGTCTGGAAGGACATCGCGGCCTGGATCGGGCAAACCGCGCCGCCGCTTCCGTCAGGCCATGAGGGAGACCTGCGGCAATGTGAGCCCCTTGCCGATGGCGATTGAAGGCATAGACTTTAAACGGGGAGCGGTTCGGGCCGCTTATGTCGGGGGAGTACCTCTTGGTCCGGAAGGAGAATCAAATGGCCAATGAAGTCTCGAAAAACGAAAACCGCAAAAGCCCATCCTTGTTTCCGCACGATCCCTTTTCCGCATTCCGCGAGGAAATGAACAGCCTGATCGATCGTGCCTTCGGTCGAGGTTTCGGACTGTTCGATGCGCCGTCGCTCGGCCGTTTCGGTACGGGCCACATCACGCCTCAAGTCGACCTTCACGAAAACGACAAGGACTACTCGCTCACCGCGGAACTTCCCGGCATGGAGGAGAAGGACGTCGAACTCAGCGTGCATGATGGCGTGCTGACGCTGAAGGGCGAAAAGCGCTACGAGAAGAAGGATGAGAAGGACGAGGCGCGCATCGTCGAGCGTCACTACGGCAGTTTTCAGCGTATTTTCACGCTGCCCGCCGATGTCGACGACGCAAAGATCGAAGCGAAATTCGACAAGGGCGTCCTGAAAGTCACCATGCCGAAGAAGCCAGGTGCCTCTCCGGCAAGCCGCCGCATTTCGATCGGCAAGGGGTGATCGCGCTCAGGCGTTTTGCGAAAGCGCCGGTTCCACACCGTCGTTCCCGTCATCTTCGGGCGCCTGCTCCTCGGCAGGCGCCTTTTCTTCGCCGAAGCGGATTTTGAGTTCCCGCTCGAGATCGGCGAAGAGTTCCGGAACATGCTCGAGATGCGGCCTCTCCGCCTTGAGAATGGAGCGGAAGAGGCGTGCCTTCAGTTGCGCAAGATCGAGCCCCGATTTGCGGATTGCGGCTGGTGCGCTGCTTGCCACGATGTCGACAAGCCTGTCGGCCGCGTGGAGCCGGCCCCACAAATAGTCGTTCTCCCGCGCGCGGCGGCTGAAGAAGGCGGCGAAATAGCCGAGGTCGCGCCCCATCAGCGTCGCGGGTGCGCCGCCTTCGCGGATCGAGCGCGCGTCTTCCGGGCTGATCCGGTCCACCTGCACGGTGTCCACATCGTCGAGATCCTGCCATTTGTTGAGTGGCAGCGTCAGCACGTCGAAGAAGGGGAAGCCGACGTAAGCCTGTACCAGTTCCGAGCGGATATCGTGGGGCAGGGTGCTTGCCGCCATCTGGACGAAATGATGGTCGGCGTCTCGGTCGAGACCGACGAGATCGAGGATCGGTGCCACATGGCTCGTAAAGGCATCGATCTCGTGCGGTTCCGCCACGCCGTCATCATAGATCGCCTTGCAGATGCGGCGGATATCGTCGGTCCTGAGGCGCGCCGTCGTTTCCGACTGTATGCGGTCCAGAATCCGGTAAAGGCTCGTCTTGAAATCGTCGAGCGCGTCGGAATGCAGGCTGCCTTCGTCGCCTGCGTCGATGTCCTGGTAGAGCTCGTTCAGTCTGCGGATCACGAAGCGCAGCCGCCGCACGCGGAAACTCACGTCGAACTCGCGCAGGAAGCGCACCCAGGCGTCCTCCTTGCTCGGTTCTGCGCCGCCATTCGCATGCGTCATCCACTGCACCGGAAAGATGCCGGTGTCCTTCGCCCAGCACTCGACGGCGCGCGAAAGGGCAAGCCGGTCGCTTGGGTGGTTCACTGCCTCGCTCAGGTCGGCGATGATGTTCGTGATCTGATCGAGAACGGATGCCACCTTGAGCTGGATATAGGCGTCATAGGCATAGCCCGCCTCGACGGCGGCCTGCGCATTCGCATTGTTCCTCAGTGTCGACAGTTGCTCGGCGTCTGGCAGCGAGGAATTGGCGGTACCCTCGAAAAGCTGTGTGATGCGCGAGCGCACATGCGGTCGTGTCGCGGCCACGATCTGCCGGTACCGTCGCACGCGTTCGGAAAATTCGTGCAGCGTTTCCAGTTCGTCGCGCACCGGCTGGTTGCGCGGAATGTCGGAAAGCGCACCCCGGATCGCCTGGAAGAATCCCGGCGCGGCGCCGCCTGCTTCCGCGCGGCCGCCTTTGGGGTCCGGATCGATATAGACGACGCGCCGGTCGACTTCGCGATAGGCGGGCCGCCCGCGAATGGCGGTGATCGCTTCGCCGAACGGCTTGTTGTTGAGCACGCTGCCGTCGATGAAGGAAGCCTTCACGGGATCGGAGCCAGCGGCAATCAGCGGCTTGAAGTTGCTGCGCAGGAATTCCTCGCGCGTCGGCCAGTCGAGTTTTCGCTGTTTCAGAAGCGCATCGATCTCGCCGATGCGCGCGGGCGGGAAGGCGCCCGGAAAGCACGAGGTCGCCCGCGCCGCGAAAACGAGGCCCGGCACATGCGCGCTGTCGAAGTCGCTGATCGTCGTTCCGCTCTGATGCTGGAAATAGCTGAATTTCAGCGTGTGCCTGTGTTCGCGTTCGCGGATCGAAACGGGGTCGTGCAGCGGAATATGCTGGCGATAGCCATGGAAGTCGGTGACCGACACGACGAGGTCGAGCCGGTGTCCCGTCGGCAGCAGCGAGGCATTGGCGGGCGAGGGTTCGCCCATTGCGAGGCAGGCATCGAGCAGCATGCCGCTCATGATCGAACCCGAAAAGGGAGGCTCGAACCAGCGCGAACGCGTGAAGAGCTGCAGCTTCTGCCGCATCTCGATATCCGGCGCGTATTTCGCCAGCCATTTCTCGGTGATGCCCCAGAAAAGGGGCTTCATGAACAGCTTGTCCCAGCGCCCGGCGAGATGATGCTCGTCCATCAGCGCCACGATGTCCGCCTGTTCGAGCCACATCTTCCGGTGCGCATCCATGGGCAGGTCGTGGGCGAGGGCGCGCGCGAGGAGCACGCCATTGATCCCTCCGGCCGACGCGCCCGCGATCGTGTCCACGAAGACGCGCAATTCGAGCGACTGGCCGATCGCCTGGATCAGTTCGAAATAGATTTCTTCCGTATCGGTCTCGCGGTCGGCATGGTCGAGATCGCGATAGGACGCCGATGCGCGGTGCGAGCGCGCGAGGTCGTGGTGATAGACGCGGGAGGCGCGGATGAGCTTCAGGATTTCCTTGGTCACGCCGTGCATGTAGACGGCAAGCGAAACGCCGCCATAGCAGACAAGCGCGATCCTGAGTTCCTTTTCCTTCATGGCCCCGCCGCTTCATTGCGTGGTCCCCGGTGGCTCAAACCCGCCCGGACCGGGGCCAGTCTAGGAGAGGACCCCCTCACGACCAATTAACGATACTGCGACAGCTTGTTCCATTCTTATTTACGTCTTGAATACGTAGATATTCGGGACCGGCAAGAGGCTCCTGCGCCCGCGCCGCGCAAAGGACAAGCCCATGCTCGACCCCGTCTTTCTCCACGCCTTGCTGGCGCTCGTATCCGGCGCCCTGATCGGCCTCTCTTTGGGACTTATCGGCGGCGGCGGGTCGATTCTCGCGGTCCCGCTCCTGCTTTACGTTGTCGGCGTCGGCTCGCCCCATATCGCCATCGGTACGGGCGCGCTCGCCGTCGCGGCGAATGCGGCGGTGAGTCTCGCCATGCACAGCCGCGCCCGCACGGTGAAATGGCCCTGCGCGCTGGCTTTCGCGGGCTCCGGCGTGGCGGGGGCGGCCGTCGGCGCTCATTTCGGCAAGGCGGTCGGCGGCGATGTGCTTCTCGCCTTGTTCGGGCTGGTGATGATCCTTGTCGGTGCAGCCATGTTCTTCAGGCGCGGGGAGGGCGGAAACCCGGACGTCCGGCTCGACCGTGCCTCGGCGCCCCGCCTCCTGCCACCGCTCGCGAGCACCGGCTTCCTGGTCGGCGGCCTCTCGGGTTTCTTCGGCATTGGCGGCGGCTTTCTCATCGTGCCGGGCCTCGTCACGGCGACGGCCATGCCGCTTCTCAATGCCATCGGCTCGTCGCTCGTTTCGGTGACCGTGTTCGGCCTCACCACCGCCACGAGCTACGCTTTTTCGGGGCTGGTCGATTGGGGCGCCGCGGCTCTCATGGTCGCGGGCGGCCTTGGCGGCTCGTTCGCAGGCCTCCGGCTCGCGCGCCATCTCTCCGGCTCTCGCCGGGCGCTCTCCGTCGTCTTCTCGACCGTCGTCATCGCGACGGGCCTCTACATAGTCTGGACGGGCATAGGCACGCTCACGGCCCCGGCCTGACCGGCTCTGGGCATTGGCTCGAGAAGCGTATGTGGAATGGTGGACGGTACTGGACTCGAACCAGTGACCCCTGCGATGTGAACACCAAGCTAAGCCACAAGAGCATACCAAGCGTCAGATCACAGAATTCCGAAAAGCGCTGTAACGCCAACGAGTTAGGAGTCTGACGTGTGCGGACCAAGTTGTCAAGAAACGGCGCTTCGAAGGCCTAAAAAGTGTGCCAAGTGTGACAGGATTGTGCCAAGAGAACTGTGCTGCTTTCCCATTCCAACCTACGAAAACTTCAAAGTTGCGGGTCCAAGTCAAGGTGCAGTGATCTTCTGCAAATGAGCAAACTTCTAGAAGCCTGTATCAAGCTGCCTTGGCGCGGCGAGCAGTGTTCGGTACCGTGTAATCTTTCAGGGCTTTTCATTTGGTGCTGGTTCGCAGTCTGTTCTGCTTCGCATTGGAAGATGTGAGCCCGCGATCATATACGGGCTTTAGGGGGGCTTCGTGGATATTAGTGAACGGCTCGGCCACGGGCTGATCTATTTCTTTACTGGAATCCCGCACATCGGCGATGCGATGGCGGCATACATTGCGCTGGCTCTGGTGGTAGCCGCCATCCTCATCATAGTCATCTACCGTTGGAAGTATCACGCAAGCCTCGTTAAGGCGCTGGACTCCCGCATGGGCCTTCTCAATGAAGTGACCGGGGATGGGAAGACGGAAGCCGATGCGGCTCGGCTGGAATTCGCTCGACGATTCACTGAAATCGATAAACAGATGATGGAGGCTGGGGACAGCGAGGCGCTCCCGCTCCGCAGGGCATGGGAAGAGTTTCGCGAAACAATCGTCGATCCGGCAGCCGATATTCTTCAGAACGCGGCGCGCCCCGAGCACTTCTTCGTCAATCTGGGCGATCGTCACCGTGGCCTTAACTGGTTCGCAAATATTTTCATTGCCATCGGCCTTCTCATAACTTTCCTCGGCATCATTGCGGCTCTGTCGACTCTGGATTTCAGCGGCGGAACCGATGCCATGCAGGAGCAGCTCAATGCTCTGATGAAGGTTGCAGGCGCCAAGTTTTGGGCGTCGGTAGGTGGCATCGTCGCGTCGATATTCTTGCGGTCCTTTGACTATCGGTTCAGCAAGCGCATAAACGACGGCCTCTCCATGCTTTGTGACAAGCTGGAGCATGGGATGATCTACTTGCCACCGCAGCGAATAGCAGCCGATCAACTCGAACAGCTTCGAGAGCAAACCCCTGCGCTTCGAACATTTTCGGAGCAGATGGCGGCGGCTCTCGACGGAGCGCTCGAAAGACAAATGGCGCCGATGATTTCGCATCTAGGCTACATTCAACAGGGGATCGACAAAATTAGTGGTGGGGGAGGTGAGGCTGTCCGCGAAGCGATCACGTCCAGCGCTGGAGCAGAGATGGCTGGCTTGGCCGAGGCAATTGGGGCGATGTCAGCCTCGATGGCGGCGATGTCCGACCGGATTGAGAAACAGACGGGTGAGGCTGATCGTCAAATCGAGGAAGCCGTACGCCGATTCGGTCAGGCATCCGAAGAAATGCGTTCGGCTTTTGGTGAGCTCAATCGTAATTTCGGTGTGGTCGCGGATCGAATGCGGGACGAGAGCGAACAAGCGAGTGAACTTGCTCGCCAGCGTATGAACGAGTTGCTGGGAAATCTTGGTGGCACGCTTGACGAAATGAAGGCCGGTCTTGCTTCTGCGGCTACTCAAATGGGAGAGGCGTCGGCTAAGGCAGCAAATGATGCGGCGAGAGTTGGACAGGAGGCAGTGGAGAAATCGTTCTTGGAGTTTGTCGAACGCTTTAACCAGGCCGGTGTTCCGCTTGTGGCAAGCATGAAGGATGCGGGCAGCGCAATCTCTTCCTCTGCTGACCGACTCTCCGGTGCGCAAAGTGCAATAGGCGACCACGCTAGAGCGATTGAACAGGTGGCGTCTAGATCCAGTGACCTGGCAGCGGCGTTCGGAACTGTAGCGAATGACGTCGAATTGGCCGTCGCGCCTGTTCGGCAATCGGCCGTTTCGATCGCTGAAGCGGTCAAATCGATGGAGACGGTAATCTCCAAAAGTGCTCAATCTTCAGAGAGTGCGCGTGACGAGGCGCGTCGGTTAGCTGCTGCACTGCAAGAAACGGCGACAGCCGCATCCTCTGCCTGGGCCGAATACCGGGCCCGGTTCGAAGAAGTAGACAGAGCCTTGGGTGCCGCGATTGAGAAAATTGCCGACGCGGCAGGCAACCACGCGACAAACTTGAATGAGCGGGTGGGGCAAATCGACAAGGCGCTTGGTGACGGCGTTGCGCAGCTTGCAGGAGCACTTGAGCCATTGACCACTCTTCGAGACACAGTCGAGGAGTTGGCTGGCGTGCTTGCAAACCAGAACCGTGAAGCGGCTGAGTAATGGAGGGGATCGTTCGCAGAAGGCCTCCCGAAGAAGGCGAGAGTTACTTTATGTCCATGACGGACATGATGGTCGGGCTGCTGCTTATATTCATAATTTTGCTGGCTTACTTTGCTCTCAACCTCCAGTCGAAAACGGAAGAACTAACAGGTGCCAACCGAACCAGGGCTGCAATCCTCAACAACCTCCAAAAATCGCTCAAAGACAAGGGGCTTCAGGTTGAGATAGATACTCAAACGGGGGTGCTGCGTCTCCCCGATGATGTCCTTTTCGACAAGGCACGTTGGGAACTTACCGAGAAAGGTCAAGCAGCCATTAGCAAAGTTGCGAGCGCAATGGTGGAGATACTTCCTTGTTACACCGCTTCAGATCTCTGCAAGGAAGAGCGGTCGCCACATCTCATTGACGCAGTCTTTGTTGAAGGTCATACCGATTCAGACGCCATGTACGGCACAATGAATAACTATGGGCTGTCTGTTCGGCGAGCCGAAACGACCTTCACTATGCTCCAGAGAAACCAGCCGGAGCTGAATGGATTTCGCAATAAACCGGAAGGTGAGCCAGGTTCAGCACCGATTCTTGGCCTCAGCGGTTACGGCCCTGACCGCCCAATTGCGCAGGGGGACAGCGAGGAAGCGAAGAAGCGCAATCGGCGGATAGATCTGCGCTTTTTGATGAACACGCCCGGCGAAGGCTTGGATTCCGACATTCTGAGGCGAAGCCGGTGACGCATCTCCGCAACGCAATTGCCTACATGGAGGCGCTAGCGGAGTCAGGGCTGGCGAAGCCGCCGACGACACAACCCGAGTTGCAACGCCAGCTGGCCAAGCTCGACGCTACCATTGGCGAGGCTGAGCCGGCGCAGCATCTGAGGCCATTCCTGCAGATGGCCGAGCAACAGGGAGCGGACGCTTTACCTCGTTTTCAACTCAACCGCGTGTTGCGTGGAGCGTGGTGCGATCCAGAGTTCGATGCCCTTGGACTTGCTGCTCTCAGTCGGGCAAAGGCCGATCCGCGCCGTAGTTCAGACCAAGCCGTGATCGATGGATATCTGACATATTTTCCAGTCCAGCAGCCGACGATCGATAGCCTTGCCAGCGCAGCGGACGATGCCGCTAATCGTCATGAATGGGCATGGCGCCCAAGAGCTCAGCGATGGGGGCTTTTCAAACATCAGAACGGCGCCTCCAGGGTCGCCCGGGACCTTATCGCTCTCGATGCAGACGACGTTACCAAGCTTCTCCGAGAAACGGGCCTGGGCAGCAATCTGGCGGCTAGTGCCTTTGGCAGAGCAGTCTTCGCTGCAATCTGCATAACGACGGCTGAGCTGCCCGCCCGAGAGGCGGTAACCCCCCAAGACAACTTGTTGCGGCTCTTCGACAGTGACGCATTGGCGGGTCAACTAGGTTCTGTTGACAAACTGGATTCCCAAATCACCTGAACTCTGATTCAAGATAGCTTTTGCGGAGGCTATCGTGGCGCGTTTGTTGATGGAAGATGCCGAGTGGGTATTTTTCGAACCCTTTTTGA
>Ga0208433_1000470_pt1 | contig 17525 bp, 33 predicted proteins | sample 3_EtaG_FD_184075 | JGI IMG/M metagenome (GOLD analysis project Ga0208433, IMG submission 184075) | Marine viral communities from the Subarctic Pacific Ocean - 3_ETSP_OMZ_AT15126 metaG (SPAdes) (version 2) | ecosystem: Environmental > Aquatic > Marine > Oceanic | place: Pacific Ocean | collected...
GGCAACTCACTATTCTTACACATCATCGCTATTGTTTTTCCATAGCCAAACACAGAAGAAAACGGGGTGAATGTAGAGCCTTTCGCACGGAAGTAACGGTTATTGCTAACAAAAATATCAGAAGGCAGGCATAGGATATTGTTCTCTGCCACTATGAATCTTTTCTTTCCGTTGTCCACGCTAAATGAAATTTGGCGAAAACCTTTTCCTGATAGTCCTTCGTATTTTAATTCCCGACACCAGATAAATCTCCCATTTCGAACAAGAGTCTTATTCACCGGATCGTCTAAAACCTCTTTTAGAAATACTAATCGGCAGCAGGTGGTGTCAGAGCCTGTGGCATAATTATACCTACGCTGGGAAAACTGTTCATAGAGAGGGTTCTCGCCCCCTGGGAAATGGTCAAGAGAGGCTCTCTTGACTCCACAGTGGTAATCAAAAAGCTCTCCCCAGCTTGGGAACCTCACTGTGCAGTGTCGCCAAGAACCTGCGTGAACTTCTCAAACGACCCAATTACAATAATTTCAGATTGACGGAAAGAGTTGCCGTCCAAAACAAATGTGCTAAACTTAGTCCCCTCAGGGAATCTCCCCTCGGTCTTCTTTATTTCTCGCGAGGAAGAAAACTCGTAAGGATGTATAGCTACAATATAATTAGTGTTTAATAAACACTCGCGAGTGTCATAAACATGTTCAAAATTTATATACTCAGATCCGTCTGGGCGCTCAGTTGCGACCCTGGCCTGTCTCTCAAAAACTTCTAAAACTTTAAGCACCGGACATTACCTCCATTGTATCAATTGTCCTCACGTACCACTCACTCCCTCTTACGTGAACCTTGTGATAGATGTTTTCATCATCATAGTTGGGGATAACCATCACCCCGTAGGTAGGCTCATCCAGGCTCAGCCAGTCGTGGATTTCTCCACCTTCACTAATTACTCCAAATATCATAATATCTGAAGGTAAATATACTAGGTCACCCTTCTTCGGGATCATGATTCCCCTCTTCCTCGGGAGAATTATTATTAATAGCCTCCAGGAAACCATCAAAACTTTTCATGTTTCTAATCGCATCTCTAACTTCTCCGAGATTAGATGCCGGCTGTCCTGCTTGTGTCGCTTCGTCTTCTGATGCTGGTGCTGGCAAGATGGTCTCCAGCCTAGCGCGCTCAAAGCCTGCTAGCATCTGCTGATATTGCCCTAGTTGGCTAGTCGTTTCTGATAAGCGCTCGATCACCCTAGACAACTCTTCCATTAAGTTCTCCTGATCAGCATTCTCAAGCTTGACCTGGGTCTCTCCTAGGTTGGCCGCCTCCTCTAGGACAAGCGCCCACATTGTTGTACTAACTTTTTCGATGTCTACGTCGAAACTAATTGTTGCACGCATAAACTAACTCCTCCTTATTAGGATTATGCCCCATTGTTGACTTTTTGTTAAGTTATTTCTTTTTCTTTTTTGCTGCCTTCAGGCAACGGTCTTCAAGCCTGACCTTCGCCCCATTTACAAGAAGGGTTGAAGAGGCGTGGAGCCCGATGGGATGGTTCTCCATGACCAAGGCGAACTGGTCGTGGAGTTCACGATTGCTTACCAAGTTATAGTTCGCCCGAATCTTACAGAGCGAACCTGCCGGAAAGGCAGCCGGCTCAGTCGCAGTGGCAATGGCCTTCTTGGCATACTTGTTTTTAGTCATCGCCTCGAACTGGCGCTCGGTTGGAACGAAGTCCTCTTCAAGTAAAATCTTGCCTGCCAAGTCGCTGAAGTAGTGAGTGGTGCGGTAGTACTTGGCAACGATGAGAGCGGTGGAGCGGTGGTCAGCCTTGTAGGACTGAGTCCAGCGCTGCCGCTTCAGAACTGTTTCGGGGGAGTAGCGTTGCTCCATACGCTCAATGCACTCAATCTGCTTGGGGCTTAACTTGCCGCCATCCTCAAACTGCCGCTTGAGGGATTCAGCAAACTTACGATCCTTTTCGGATAGTTTCTTGTCCATCAAAGATTCAAAGCGGGCCTCGCCGTTCTTCACTTCAAGACGCTCAGCCTTTTGGTAGCGCGGATACATCTGGTGCCAGTAAGACATTATTCTCCCCCTTACACTAGTATAATACCATACATCTAAGGTGGGTCAAGCCTTTTATTAATATTCTTTTGCGTATCCTTCTGTTATGAGCCACTGGTTTATATTTTCTTCTTCCACGAAAACTTCGCCGAGCCATCTGCCGTACTTGCCCTTCTTGTCCTTGGAGGTTTTGATGGTCACGGTCTGTCCCAGTATTCTTGTGCGTAGGGCATCTCGGGAAAGTATTCCCTCTGGCTTGCTGTCACCTCTAACCTCTGGCGTGTTGATCCCATAAAGTCGTATCTTCTGGTCGTGTAGTATAATCCCAAACCCCAAATAAAGATCTACTGTGATAGTATCTCCGTCATAAACCTTTTTAACTATTGCCCTATATTCGTACACCTCACTACTCTCCCCAATCTTGCCACTGCCACTGGTTTTTTATATATTGTTTCTTTTGGTGGTCGCACTTCTTCCATTGTTTTCGATAATAGATTGCCGGAACTAGAAAGATAAGTGAAAAAAGTAAATAACTCATTTCATCATAATATCCAAAAAGTGTTTTATCCACATCCCAACTGCGGCCGTCCCAAACAACCAAATGAACTTAGACATTCCCTCTCTCCAAGTCCGAAGTTCTGAAACCTCTAAGCGTAGAGGCTCAAGTTCTTCTAGGTCTTTTTCAGCATGGGCCTTCCAAAGAACTAGCTCTTGGTGCTCGCTAATGATCGGTTTTGTTTCGGTGATATATTCTTGCCGGCGGGCTGACTCAGACTCTAGCTCACGAACTCGACTGAAAAGTCCTGAGTCTGGCTCGTACAAATTCTTTTTAACCCCTCGGATACCCTGGAGGATTTCTACTTGAGCCTCCTTGATATGAGCGACCTCCAAAAGGAGCTTATCAAAGCCGCCATTCAGCGACGGCGCTGCTGAGATTTTGCGCTCAACTCTCTCTACTTTCTCTAACAGTGAGGTTATGGCCTCTTCTTGTGTTTTCGGCTTCATATAAGTTCTCCCATATTATAAAAAAGACCAGCATAAAATATACTGGTCTTTATGTATGAAACCGTCTGCTCTAATTAGTCGTTAAACTTGTGTTTTTATTCACCACCCTTCCGAAGAACAGCACAATTAGTGGTGAGCAGCGTTCCTGCTGCGCTAGCGGCATTTTGTAATGCACACTTCACCGTTTTAGCCGGGTCGATGACCCCGGTCTCCACTAAATTCTCGAACCTTTCAGTCCTAACATTAAAGCCGACATTCTTATCATGCTCGTCATGCAAGAGAGAATTTACTACGATATCAGAAGAGATATCTGCATTCTGTAAAATCTGGGTAATTGGAGCATAACAAGCCTGAAGAGTTATTTCTGCGCCGCGGAACTGATCCGGGGAGGCAGCCTCGATCTCAATATTATTAGCGCACTTTAAAAGGGCTGTGCCGCCGCCGGGGACAATCCCCTCTTCCTGTGCTGATCGAACAGCCTCTAGGGCGTCCTCAACCCGATGCTTCTTTTCTGTGACTTCTATTTCTGTAGCGCCGCCAATCTTAATGACGGCGATAGCCGAGGAGAGGCGAGTGATTCTATTTTGAATTCTCTCTGCCTCTACTAGGCTTTCTGTTTCCTCTACTTGTCCCCGAAGGGTAGCTAGGCGATCCTCTAGTTCTTCGTGGTTTGCGTCACCGTCGGCCATAGTGGTAAACCTTTTGCCAATTTCTATTTTCTTGACTGATCCTAGGTGCTCAAGTTTTACATCCTTAAGACGTAACCCTCTCTCTTTGCTCACAAACGTTGCGCCAGTAACAAGGGCGACATCCTCTAGCAAGTTCCGGCGCTCTTCTCCATAGCGAGGAGCTTTGATAGCAGCGATCTTCATGCCATTACGCATGCGATTTATAATAAGTGCAGCCAAAAGTGGCCCCTCAACTTCTTCCGCCACCACCACAAAAGGGCGACCGTCACGGGCAACCACCTCAAGAATGGGAAGCATCTCCTCTACATTATCTAGCGACTCATCAGTCACAAGAACAAGAGTATCTCGGTATTCAACTGTCCCTTTGCGCACCCCTCAACTACATCCATGGATGTCTGGAGAGATCTGCCCTCTTCAATCGTGATGGCTCCATCTTTACCGGCAGTAGCAACAGCCTCGGCAATCAGAGTTCCAATAGCCTCATCGCCGTTAGCAGACACTGTTGCAACATGTCGGATCTCTTCTTCGCTGGAGACAGGTTGTGCCATGTCTGTAATCCTGTCGCAGATTGCCTCAACGGCTAGATCAATGCCCCTCTTGATCTCGATAGAAGATGCGCCGGCTGCAATATGCTTGTTGGCTGACATCAAAATGGCCCGAGCTAAAACTGTACTAGTAGTTGTTCCATCGCCGCTAGCCTTCTCTGTTTCTAGCGCTGCTTGCCGAAGAACTTCTACAGCAGCCTGCTCGTAATCGTCGTCTAATTCAACAACTCTGGCAACACTGACTCCGTCCTTGGTGATTACTGGGTCAGCCCCTCGTTTATATAATATAACGTTCTGTCCGCGAGGGCCAAGTGTTGAGGCTACCGCATCAGTGAGCTTGTTTGCTCCATTGATTAGCTTTTGTCGGATATCATTCCCGAACAAGATATGGTCGTTGTTCATTTGGTTTTCTCCTACCAAAAATACATTAGTGAAAGGCTGGGGATTGCGCGCAGGTCCACAAAGTGAAACTGGTTTCCCGCTGTCGCGACGGCGGGAAACAATAAACTAATCATCAATAAGTAACGCATCTTCATTCTCCTTCACGTTTAAAATCAATACTTCTTTCGACTTCTTATCAGAAGACATGCCGTATGCCCACTCAGGATATACGATTTCATAATCTTTGTATAGCTCTAATATAGTTGGGTTTGGATTATAAGAAATCACCCAGTTGTTTTTCTTTTTGATTGCTTCGGCGAATCCGTGGTGGTCAAACCCCTTATGCGTTGAGCCCCGGTCACCGTATAATACAGGCTTCTCCACATGATATGGTGGATCAGCGTAGATAAAAGTCTCATCATCATGCCTTTCGAGGCTCTCAGTAAAGTCTGCCTGCTCTACAGTTAGAGAGGGACATACGAAGTTTTTAAGGCGCTCGATGCTGCTTTCGGTAAACCGCTTCTGTGCGGCCTCCCTTGACCATCCACCGCTCATAGTTGCCCCGCTAAATGAGGCACGGTTCAAAGCATAGAACATGCATGCACGAAATTCTTTCCAAAGTAGGTGAGTGTCGTCCATGTGTGTCCAGTTTTGCTTCTTCTGGTACTGGGCGAACATCTCCTTAGAACAGGGGTGGAACAGCGTCTCAAGCAAGTACCCTAACTTTTCTGGATCCGAAAGAACATATTGCCAAAAGTTAGTGAGCGGTTCGAAGATATCATATCCATGAACTCTTGTGCCTTGGGAGGCGTAGTGAATCTCAATTGATCCGCCGCCAAAAAAAGGACTGACCATTTCTGTCAGGTTTTCTGGGAAATAAGGGATGATGTGTTTGAGCGCTCTAGTTTTTCCACCTGGGTATCTTAATAAAGACTTCAAGTATCCTCACTTTCTAATAAGACCGTGAATAGTTGGTCTATTTGGTTATCCAAAGATTCTGTTGGATTGACAGACACACTAATTGCTGGTAGCATTTCTCTTTGTTTTTCTATTTCCCCCATAAGCACGGGGGAGTGGTGGTGGAGTTCTTCCTCTGTGTCGGCGCACCCACAAGAACTTACTGCACCGTTGACATAATCATCTACGCCGTTGGCGCACTCGGCATCAAGAAAAAGATTGCCGGAAAAGATCTCGCGCTGGCGATCGTTAAGAAGATCCCACTCTCGGTATGACATGCCATTCTTTTGAAGGCGGTCATCTAGGATGTTTACCTTTGCGGAAAATTCATTATGGATAGCCGGGCTGCCCCGAAGAATATCTATCTGGTGTGGATTTAAAACTTGATGCATATTTACAGGCTCTGAAGCTCTTTCCGGATTAGGTCTCTGATCGAGCCCATCGAGTCGGGAGATGATTCCTCTTTGGTAAGCTCTGCATTATCTTCTTCTGTCTCTACGTCCGTTGCAGCCTTCTCTGTGTTGACGGCGGACTTAGTCTTCTTCACATCTGGACGTCGCCCATCAAGCTCATCCAGAATAGAGGCGTACTCTTCCTTGATAATTTCGGCTAACCTTGCTGTTGAAATCTTAAACTTATTTGACATTATTTATGTTCTCCTTAAATCTTAAAGCCACCCAGGCTATCTATAAATAGTTAGCTATTGATGTGTTTTCTTAATTCTTTCTCAGTGATAAGTGTATAAGTAAAGCTATTTCCGTAGATAAGTGCAGAAGACTTACACAGTTCTAAAAATTCGTTGTAGTCTTCGGCGCGTTTGAACACTTGACAGCCAGCACTCCATCTATTAACAAGGTAAGACTCAGTATAAGGGTTACTTTTGTGTATGTTAATGCCAAAGAACCCCTTATTGATCATTTCTAGCCCTCTATAGTCAATTATATCATCTTTGTTGTTGTCTCGCCAAACCTTGCAAGGCTTTCGCTGTACAAGAGCCTGGTATCGGTTTTGGTGCCTTCCGAGCTTCCATCCGCCTCGATATTGTCCAGGAATGAGAATCGCAGTCCCCTTAGGGTTCATTGGGTTTTCTAACCAATACTTTCCTGGGTCGGTTGTGACCTCATACTTTTTCTGTATGACTGTGTCTCCAGATTGATAGAACACGAGAAGATAGTCATCAAACTCGTTTGAGCTATCATTGTCCCGTCGAACACCTATTAAATTTAGGTTTAATTTCTTGTCCACTCTCTCAAAATAAACATACCCCTTAGACTTCATAAATGAGATAATATTTTCTGCCACAAGAATATCTTTAAGGGGTTTCGTCGGGCTCGCTAGCAGGCGGCTCGGACGAAGGCGGAAGATCGCCGAGAACAGCTTGAGTAAGTGAGTGAACAAATTCGTCTACCTCCGGGTTTTCTTTCATCCGATATGTTAGGCCATCTTCATCAAGTTTTAGTTCGGCCAGTCCTGATTTATAATACATTAGTATAGTCAAGTGGGAAGCAAGATTAAAGTTTGGGTCAGCCTGTGCCTCATCCCTAATCCACTTCATCACCCGAGCGGCGAAGAAAGCTTTCTCGGCGTAGATAATGTTATCCTCACCTTCATTAATATAACCCTCTTCTTCTAAAAGTTTAAGGACATTAAACATTATTTATCTCTTTTCCGCATATAAAAAAACGACCCCGGAGTGAGGTCGTTCTTTAGATTACTTTCAAGCGTTACTCGAAATTAGTTTATTGACGGCTAAGAAGACGCTCGACAACACGCTTAAGAACTGCTTCGGTGAGTTCTTCGTCATCAACAACCTCTAGATCAATAGTTTCGTCGGTACGATTGTACGCAGCGTCGCCCATTCCAGCTTCCTCGTCGGCAAGCGCTTCTAGGTCTTCGCCAGCAGCTTCAAGATCTGCTCCGTCATCAGCGAGAGCTTCAGCCTCTTCCTCAGACTCTACGTCTACTTCGACGCCGGTCACTTGAGAGACTGCGTCGGCGATGGCTTGTACTAGTACTTCTGCCTCTTCTTCACTCATCTCTACTTGGGCTGCGGGCGCGCCTGGAAGTTCCATTTCGGCATCTACAATCTCTTCTTCGCCATCTTCGGCGGGAAGCTCAACTGCGTCCATCTCTAGCTCCTCTTCTTCATCGATAGTGTCAAGATAGTTTTCGGTGAGAGGGGCCATGTTAGCAAGCTTTCCCCAGCGACGAATAACGTTTTCGTTAATAAGAGTCTTCTTAGTCATTACATTGTTCTCCTTAAAGTGATTGGTAACACAATCATCAATAAATAGGTTGTCAATATCAAAAACACCCTATTGATCGTCAAAATCTTCAAAAATCCCAGTAGACTCAAGCTTATTAAAAGCGGCATGCTCAATTTGACTAATACGAGGGAAGCTAACTCCCATTCTGTCAGCCACTTCTCGTAGGCTAAGACCTGCTGGGTATTTCCTTGCGCACACTACCGCACAGTTTAAGTCCTCTTCGAAGTTCATCCAGTTGCGGCACTCGGTCTGATCACACTCTACTCTCCACTTCTCCTGCACCTCGAAGCATGTTGGCGCAGAACTATATTGAGTCTCAAACTCTGTCGGTTCTTGATTGATTTTAGCTTGCTGTTCTTTCGGATCTTTACGATAAAACATTTTATTTTCTCCGTGCGTTCCGGGTGCTTAAGATGTGTGTGTTACTTTCGTGAGTGCCGGCTGATGTTTGCCGTACCCATTCTACTTTATTTCGTAGCTCAGCTAGAGTGCGAGCGCCGGTATAGGAAAATCCGCTGCGGATCCCACCCTCTAAGTCCCTAAGAATATCTACTACGCTTCCCTTGTGGGGGATATATGACGCAACACCCTCAGGGGTAGGTGACTTGTTCCGCCAATCTAGCTGCGCATCTTTTGAGGCCATGCCTCTATATTCTTTTGCTCTGCTGCCATCTGGCAAATTAATTGTTTGACCTGGGCTTTCGTCCGTGCCAGCTAGCAAAGAGCCGCACATTACAAAGTCGGCTCCGGCAGCGAGCGCCTTCACAATATCTCCAGAAGTTTTAATGCCGCCATCGGCAATAATCGACACATCTCGATCAGTACGAGCGCAGTCGAAAATAGTCTGAAGTCCTGGCAGCCCATGTCCTGTCACCAGGCGGGTGCTGCAAATAGAGCCTCCGCCAATATTACAGCGAACTGAGTGAGCGCCCCAGTCGGCAAGATCATTGACACCTTCTAGCGTGCAAACATTGCCTGCCATAATATGAATACTATTATTATATTCTTCGCTCAAGTGCTCAAGCGCTTTTTTCATTAGGATATGGTGCCCGTGGGCAACGTCTACACACAAAATATCAACGCCGGCAGCTACAAGCTCGGCTGCCCTCTCCATACAATCTCCCGTAACCCCAATAGCCGCTGCGATTGGGTGGGTAAGACGGTTATGAACGGGTACACCAAGAATAGACTCCTGAACTAGTGAGACCTGTTCTTGAATTGTATTGTAGCGATGCAAAACTGCCACTCCACCAGCCGCGCCCATGGCACGGGCCATCCTAGACTCAGAGACTGTGTCCATCGGCGACGCAATCACCGGAAGAGAAAGTCTAATATCAAATGATAAATCGCTTCCAATATCTACTTCATTTCTGCTCTCGATATTGCTGTACCTAGGTACCATGAGCATATCATCGTAGGTAACTGCTTCCTTAAACTTCATTTTGCTCCTCTGCCAGGTTGCTGGCTAGTTCTTGACATCCTGGGCAGAAAAGCCTGACCAGTTCTTGTTCTGTTCTTACTACGACTTGCCATGTCATATGGGCGTCGCGAGTCTTAGGAAATTCTTCTTTACAAGCCGAGCATGAGCTTGGCAGTCTGTCAAACATGTTCATCTGCTTATCTAGCTTCTGCTGTTGGTCGTGGATGACCCTCTTGTCTTTCTTTTTCTTTTTGTCCCGCTTAAGGCGCTTAAGATGTTTTTTACTTTTAGGCAAAGCAGTTCCCCCCTATCTTCTATACTAGAATATCAGGTCACAGGGATACGTCAAGCTTTTTCTTCATCTTCCTGAATATAAATGTCGAGGACTCCGAAAATGCCCTCTAGCTCCTTTGCCGTGACGGTATTATTGTCCACCAAAGATGTCGTAAGAAGAGCAACGTGCTCTCTCTTTGACTCTAGAAGACCCTCTGCTTCCTTGAGAGACCTTCTGATAATCTCTTCTACGGCTTGGTCAAACTCTAATTTATAGGCCTCTGAAGTTTCTGATGAACGTTCAATATAAGAATTAGTTGTATTCTTTCCAAAGTACATTGGCCCAATAGAACCCATTCCAAAGTCCTTTACCATTCTCTCGGCTAATTGTTTTGCTCTCAGTAAATCATTTGAAACACCAGTAGACGTACCATCTTCCCCAAAGAACATTTTCTCTGCGATGTATCCTCCAAGAAGGACTTTTATTCTGGCAATATTCTCCTTCTTGTTCCAAGAGAAGCGATCGTCAGTTGGCATCTGTACAGTTAGTCCCAGCGCTTGACCATGGGGTACAATTGTTACTTTGTGCAGCGGGTCAGCATCTTCTAGATAATAAGCTAAAATGGCATGGCCGGCTTCGTGTATCGCTGTTGCGCGGCGTGAGTCCTCAGAAATCTGGAGTGATTTACGGGGTTTTCCCATAAGAACTTTGTCCTTTGCTTCTTCAAGGTGAGCATTGGTAATCTTTGACGACTTCTTCATAGCAGCCAAGATACATGCCTCATTTACTAGGTTGGCTAAATCAGCGCCTGATAACCCAGGGGTCGTTGCTGCCAATGTTTTTAGGTCTACCTGGCGATCAAGGGGAGCGGTGGCAGTATGAATTTTTAAAATCTGCTCTCTTCCGCGAGAGTCAGGCAGCGGCACAGAGACCTTTCTGTCAAATCTCCCTGGGCGGGTCAGAGCTTTATCTAAGACCTCAACACGGTTAGTCGCTGCCATCACAATTATTCCTGAGTTTTCTTCGAATCCGTCTAGCTCTACGAGTATTTGATTTAGTGTTTGCTCTCTTTCATCATTCCCTCCGGTATGACCACCGCCGCCGCGATGTTTTCCTATTGCATCTAGCTCGTCTATGAATACAATACATGGGGCCATCTTCTTGGCGCGAGCAAATAAGTCACGAACTCGTGATGCGCCGACACCAACATACATCTCGACAAATTCAGACCCGGAAGATAATATAAAGGGAACCTGAGCCTCATGAGCAACAGCCTTGGCTAATAAGGTTTTTCCTGTCCCAGGAGGACCATATAAAAGAACACCCTTCGGCATCTTGCCGCCAAGCTTTGCAAAACGGTGCGGGTGACGCAGGAACTCAACTAGTTCTACTAACTCTTCCTTCGCCTCTTGGCAGCCCGCCACATCATCAAACTTTACACCAAATTCTGACGGAAGAATGACTCGGGACTTTGTCTGAGAGAAGGTTGTCATCGGCGATGGGCCAGTGTTCTTCATGACGGAACGAAATACATATATTAAAATAATAAATATAAATACTATCGGCAGCCAAGAGACAAGAAGAGTCAGCCATATCGACGGCGGATCTGACCCAAGAAACCTAAGCTCTATATTTTTGTCTTCAGATAGTTTTTTTAAAACCTCTTCTGAGAGTGGTGCATTTGTTTCATAGATTTTCTCGCCCATAGTGATTGTCCACTTGTCTTGGCGGATCACTACTTCGGCAGAAGTACCTTGGTCACTTGCGGAGCCTAACAGAGTAAGCGCCCGGCTGTAAGACACAACACTGGGCTGGTTTACCTCTAGGCGCGCAAGATGAGAAGACATAACGAAAAGAACCGCGACTAATACAAAAGCCCAAATAAAATAACTTTTGTTACCGCGGTACCAATTCATACATATTTTCCTCTTCCCGGCTTATAAAGTATCTAGTTCGCCAAAGAGGTTCATTTGCTCTTCTTTACTATTTTTAAAAGGCTTTCCTCGACATATTGCTGGGGATATATTCTTGGTGCTAGACCGCACCACTCTACATAAATCATGGGTGATTCACCGCGGCGGCGGGCATAGGAGGCCCTCTTTACGAGCCCTAAGAACCTGTAATCAGAGGACTTAAGCTCTACCAGATCTCCTGGTCTTAATTTAGGCTTGATGGCCATTTGTGCTGGGGTTTACGCTAAGATTCATCAGCGCTTAGAATCTCCATGGACTCACAAATGTCTAATTCTTTGTGGGCAGCAGTATCTAGATCTTCCCAGTGGACTGTCCACCATGCCTCGCCTTTACGGATGAATCGTCCCAACACGAGACCAACTGCCCCGTCAGAATTCTTTAGGACGGTGCCCGACTGTAGATGTTGTGTGCTCATTTTATTTCTCCTTGTGCTTGAGTATAACATATTATTCTACAACTGAAAAGCAATTATTAACATTTGTTAAAAGTTCTTGAAAGCGTTCGCCGGAAGTGGTCCACTGAAGATCCACATAACGGTTGGCCCAGCTTGTGCCGGTGCCTTTCTTCTCCTCGTAAGACTTGGTAAGAACCAAGGCCAACTTCCCTGCGTGAGGAGTGTGGCGGGCGCGCAGAAGAGTGCCGGGCATTTGAACTTTGTTCGCATGGTAGAGGCTGTATTCACTCTGGTTCACTCAGCACCTCCCAATTCGTAGGCATAAAAATAGAGCGGCGGCCGTCGGGGTATAATACATCCCATAAAATACTTTTGCCCGTCTTCACTTGCTTGTGAGCGAGGATAGCGTATTCCCCGCTCTCCAAGATGGCGATGTTCTTTCGGCACTGCTTCTTGATGCGGAGTAGGGTGCCCGGCTTTAATCCGTCAGCGTATTTCATTTTACTCTCACCAGATATTGCACGGGATATTGTTTTGATTCGTGTGCGCCCCACATCACATCAACGAACTCAGTCTCACCGCCGAGATATTCATCAAGAGCCCAATAATTTGAGCGAGTGATCAGACCGAGAGTGTTTGCGCTAGCCACGCCTACCAGTTCGCCAATTTTATAGCTTTTGTATTCGGGGTTCATTAATACATTCTTTTCGTTAGGTGGCTTTCATTGAGGAAGCAGTTGGAACCGTCAGGCTTCAAACACTCCCAATGGCTATCGTTAATTTGTCCTACCAGCAAAAGTGGCGTCTTGTTGTCCGCCAACTCAATGAACCACAGGGTTGACAAGTGGTCAATCGCCGTCTTTCTAATTCTCACCAGATCGCCGATTTTCATGATACTACCTCTGCTTGATCTGAGAAAAGCATAATCTGACCGTCGTCCATAAAGTTTAAGTCCATAAGAGCATCAAACTTTACAAGGGCTGGATAAACCTTAACTCGATCAGGGAGCTTTGCCTGGTCCAGCTTGTGAGCCAAGTCATATTTCTCTTTCATCACCAGCCCAATCTGGCCCTCTAATTTAGCACGGATGCCAGGAGGAAAAGACATTAGTCCCGACGAGTTCACTTTAACAATCTGTCCGACTTTCATGATATTTGCTGCATGTTACAAACATAATCACAAAACTCAGGAGTGCCGTCCAAGGGCTGGCAAATATAAAAGATATGCTCTTCAGCGCCTTCATAGTCGGTAGTGAAATCACAACCGGGGGATAGGCGATGGACCAAGGCTCTGGCTGGGATGTCTGCCATTCCTTCTCTTGGGTTTACCATTACCAGCATACCCGGACGAATACGGCATCGTTTTTGAATCTCTTGGATCATCTTATTTTACCAATTCAACGGAGTATTTGGGCATTTTCTCAATCATTGGAAGGAGCGGCGTTGCCTCGGGCAACCACTCCACTACAATAGTATTACCGCCATCAAGAACCTCCTGGACTAGACCAACTAGTCCATCAAGGTCACGGCGTGTAGTCCGAACAAGATCTCCAACTTTCATAACTCTCTCCTCTTCTAACACTATAATACCATCATTAGATTAGAAGTCAAGTTTTATTTTTGGTGCCCGAAGAAATAAGTTTTAGGTGGTCACACCTTACCCAATAGTCTCCGTCGGGTGTTCGCACTTTGAACTTATTGTCGGCAGTGAAGACATAACGTTGCTCAATAATAATACCTGTGAGCATCGTCTCGTCAATATATTCTTCTGTTACTCGGCTAGCCTTGAAATCTACAAGGTCGCCGAGATCGTACCGAAAATAAAATTTGGTCATTTGCCCTCTGAAACAAGTGCTAGGTGCTGGACAGAATAATATTCCTCCAGTTCATATCCCAGCCAATTAACCTTTACACAGATAGCGCCGCGGGCTGGAAGATGCTTTGCTTCTGGATAGGAAAGCACCAGCCCAAGCTGGCGTCTGTTGCCTTTGGCTACGGATTCCCGAAAGCTCCAGTCAGGCTCTACCAAATCACCGGGCTTCACTTATCACCTCCAAATACTTATTCCGAAACCAGTGAGTTTGTTTGCCCAGTGATGTTTTTTCGGTCAGATGTAGTTGAACGTAGTCTTCTGAAGCTTCAATATTAATAATGATCCCGTAGAATATCTGGTGAGAGTAGCCCTCAACCGTCTTAACCAAGTCACCGAGTTTCACGCCACAACTCCAATTCTCCGTAGTGCCAAATTCTTTCTTTGCCTTCCAGCAAAGTCAAAACTGTTTCGCCCCGGTTGGGACCACCGTCCATAACTTTGAGGACCAACATCTTTTTTCCGCCAACATCTCGGGCGGCAAAAATGTTTGGGGCTTGCTTTACCAAATCACCCGGCTTCACTGACGACCTCCAGGGTTTGTGCCATCTGCATAAAAGTTCCGTAATCGCCTTGCCATTTTACCTTTGCACATCTTCCTTCGACGAGTAATACAAGACCAAGACCACACATTTTGTGACCCATGTATCCTTCTTTTCGTTTTACTAAGTCACCGGGTTTCACTGAGCATCCTCTCTATACGCCAGGAGCTACAACTTCCGTGCTCGCCGTCGTCGCAATAAATCATCTCAATCTGGGGAGGAGAGGGTTCGTCCTCTCCAAACCACATATCATCGTGGCGGCGGATCTTGGTAATCACAGCCATTCCGCCGTGCTTCATCATCACAAGGTCGCCAACTTTTAGTCCGTGTCGCCACGTTCTGGTGTCGTTGATCATCATTGGTTTTCTACATTCTTAAAGTCATCAGAGCGGAAAATCTGCCAGGCTCGATCTCGTAAGATAATCAAGAGGCGGCTGTCAATCATTTCTTCGGCGTCAACGGGGACAGCAACCTTGATGTTGTTGGGCATTTCCATCATAACAAATTTAGTCTTCATTGGAAAAGTCCATCGGGCGGAAGAGGGAAACGATATTTCGCCTCTTTCCTAATTTGTCCCAGTGGGTAAATCCTTCAGGGATTTCTAAGTTCTTCCCCCATTTGGGATCTTTGCGGGCTTTAGGTCGTGTCGCCATGCGTTTTTCTTGCTCATTGTCATTGATCTTTCCTTACTAGTATAATAGCACTGTATTAGAGTAAGTCAAGTTTTATTTCTTTGTTCCCGCCTTTTTGAGGAAAGTCCAAAATCTGGAAAATAGGGAAGAAGAATTTTTCGGGGCATATTGGATTTTAGTTATTTCCCGGCGGCATACAAAATAGTGTTGTTCTGCATATTCCTCTAATAGGTTGTTCTCTATAACCCATTTGCGCAACTTGCGCCAGTCCTCAAGCTCTGCAATTGTGCGGATAGGTGTGGTCTCTAAAATAGCAAGACGACGTAGTGCTTCGGACATGGTGTTCTCCTCTGCCATAATAGTAGCACTCCTTTGGCAGAAGTCAAGAAAAAACTAATCGTTTAGCTCAAATATAAAAGCCTCTCGTCAGTCTGCATAGGATCCACTAGGGTACCTTTCTGTACAGTCTCTGCCATACTCACATATAATATATATGTTAGGAGATGGGTCATTTGACGTATTCTGTTAACCAGTCTAGCAAATCGGGAGGTCCCGAATCTGATGACTGAGGTGGGCTTATCTGTTCCCCGTGGATCCCAAGGCCCCGTGCCCGCGAGCAGTAGACTGGTTATCATAGATGGAGTCTGACTCCTGCAAGGTTACATTATCAGCAATCCGAACAAAGACGCCCTGAGCAATTTTCTCTCCTGGCTCAATGTATTGAGATTTTAGGCCTACATTGTGAAGGTTTACAAAAATTTCTCCGCTGTATCCTCTATCGACAACACACGCTCCGACATGTAGGCTACGCTTGCTGGCAATGCCTGACTTGTTCTTCATCTCTAGCATGTACCCAAGCGGAACCTCCATCTTGATGCCTGTCGGAATAAGAGCAGAATCACCGAGATCAATTCTCATTCTGTCGTCTCCGCAATAGAAAAAATCCATTCCCGCATCCGTGTCGTATGCCCGAACTGGTGTTTTAGCTGTTGTCCTTGTCTTAACAAATTTTACGATCATGTCAGTCTCCTAAACGTTCTTCTAAGAGAGCGGGTGCTGAATCCCCACTTCTCGTTATATTCTAAGTTAGCAATGTATACTTTGTTAAGAGAAATCTTATCGTCATCTCTGACACCCCAGCAGCGGATGTTCGCATCAAAGGCGTTGCTGTCAGTTGTGGAGATTACCCAATATTCTTTGCCGTTCTTTGTCTTCTTTATTTTTACGTCCCTCGGAATGAACCAAACCAATTGGAGGTCAGGGTCGTACTCGCTGATGGGTGGGCAGCCTCGTCCCATTAGATTGTCCTGAATCTCTTGTGGCATAATCTCGTGGATAGGAAAGATGCCGGTGAGAGAGGCGAAGTGTTCTAACTTCTCTTCGTCTGTGAAGTCTCCTTCGGGAGCGTAGAGTGCAATGTTGTCCTCAAGGTTTTTCTCCTTGCGGGGGCGGTCAACTGCTACCGCTGACCAGAAGTGGCGCAGACCTGTGAACCTATCGTCCATCAACTCGTCGAGGGCTTTACTTCTGACTAGAACATCTAGAGCCTTCTTGTTGAGTTTGGAGTATGTGATGTTTTCATTGAACAGAAACTCTTCAATTGTGCCGAATGGTCGGTTATTAATAATCTGATCAAGGGCGCTGTCACCTAGACCTTTGATACCGGCAAGCGGTTGAATTAATGTTTTGCCGTCGTCATCAATTTCCCAGACTCGTCCTGATTTATTAATGCTCGGGGGCTCAATCTCAAACCCAAAGGCTTTGGCGGTGTTGATAGCGCCGGCCTTCTTATCCTCTGGTTCCTTGTCCAAGAACGCAGCCATCCACTCAACTGGATAGTAGTAACTCAGCCAAGCGCATTGGAAGGACACCGCTCCATAAGATACGGCGTGCGATAAGTTGAAGCCATAGCCTGAGAAGAACTCCATGTTTGCCCACTGCTTGTCGGCGACGGCTTTGGAGAGTCCGTGTTCTGCACAGCCTGCAACAAACTTCTTATAGATATTGTCCTTTACTTTATCTTTGCCCGTTCCTTTTTTCGTTAGAACTTTGCGGAGGAGATTGCCCTCATCGAGAGAAATGTCCTTGCCGAGCTTGTGCGCTAGCATTGCTAGCTGTTCTTGGAAAACCAACAAGCCGTGCGTTTCTCCGAGCACTTCTTTGATGATTGGGTGCTCATACGTGACTTGCTCTGGATTTGTTTTGTTCGCGACATACAGACTGTGAGCCTTGGCGCTAAGTGGCCCAGGGCGGAAGATAGCCGTGACTGCTGCGAAGTCCAGCAACGAGGTTGGCTCCGCTTCTTGGCAGAACCGTTGGGCTCCGCCGTTGGTCATCTGGAAGATGCCAGCCCACTTGCCCTTATGGAAAACCTCTCGCCAGACTTCTTGGTTATCAAAATCAATTGCGTCGGGGTGTAGGTTTTTATTATAATAATCTCTGACCTCCTCAAAGGTCGGATCTTCAATTCCTTCGTGGCGTTTTAATATATGTTTGATGGCTCCCGAAATCATCCGGAGAGT
>Ga0208433_1000472_pt1 | contig 17511 bp, 25 predicted proteins | sample 3_EtaG_FD_184075 | JGI IMG/M metagenome (GOLD analysis project Ga0208433, IMG submission 184075) | Marine viral communities from the Subarctic Pacific Ocean - 3_ETSP_OMZ_AT15126 metaG (SPAdes) (version 2) | ecosystem: Environmental > Aquatic > Marine > Oceanic | place: Pacific Ocean | collected...
ACTATCTCAGTAACCGTCCCCGCTGTTTCCAAGATCACCGGCTTGCCGGAAGTAATCCCCGATCCGCTGTCGGTAGCCGTGATGCTCTTTGCCGAGGCTCCCGCTGGGAGTAAATCAGATAAATTACTCATGACTGATACTCCAAGTCGATTGAGGTAGCCGACAGTGCGCGGCCCAGCTTGACCGCAGGGCTGGTGGTGACGGTGCTTATAGTTCCATCCCCCTGAGCGTAGTAGTCACTCCCCGGAGTCAGGCTCGTTAGACCATTGACCGCAATGCCGCCCTTGACTGTTATGTTGCCACTGGCTGTGTCAGAGATAGCCGCATCGGAAATGCCTAAGAGATTTGTTGAAGTGAGGTTGGTGTGGCCTATTAAGTTGACGATTCCAAAGCCTTGGTAAGCAGTAGGCGTAGCAACTGACCCCCAAAAAATAACATTTTTGGTCGAACCCGAATCGTAAGTGATAAAATTACCCCCGTACATCCCGCCGGTATTATAGGTAGTGTTACTACCGAAGCTAATGCTTGTACCAGAAACGGTTCCTCCAATTATTTTTCCTTTGTCACTATCCCCAGCATCCTGATAAATGACAGCTACTAGCCCACCGGACACTTGAAAAGCGGTGCTTACTTTAGTGACACCATTAGAGGTAAAAACCACTTCCGAGCCAAAAGAAATGTCTGTACCAGATATTGTCCCGACAATAGTAGTACCTGCACTTGAATTGCCTAAATCCCTAAAAGAATACACAACTTTTTGAGCAACAGAATCATAGGTTCCAGTGTGGTTTTCTAGATCATCTGTCGTAAAGCGGAACGCCGTACCAAAGCTGATGCTTGTACCGCTGACAGTCCCTACAATCGACCAACCCTCACCTGCGGTAGCATCCTGATACACGATTGATATTTTCTGGGCATTAGCATCATAAACCTGATTTGGATATTGAACATAAACAGTATCAAAAGTAACCGCTGTTCCAAAACTAATACTTGTTCCGCTAACTGTGCCGACTATTGCTTTTCCGTTATTTGAATCAACAGTATCTTGATAAGCAATCACTGTTTTATCTTCGTCTGGATCATAGACGCAGTTTGAGTGAAAGACACCAGTGGCATCAAAAGTTGTTTCTGCTCCAAAGCTGATGGTCGTACCACTGACAGTACCAACAATAGCTTTCCCTACCCTACTCTCATCCCAAGCTACAACGATTTTCTGTGCTGTTGAGTCATAACTGCTAGAAACCCAAGTTACTGCCGTACTGTTCGCAGCAACTGGAGTTCCAAAAGAAATGGAAGTACCAGACACCGTAGCTACCGTTGCATACAAATAAGAACTGGTTCCCCTATAGAAAACAACTACTTTGCCAGCGTTGCTATCGTAAGAAGAATTTATATCATTCGGGTATACACTAGTGGCAGTAAAATTCGTAGCTGTGCCCAAAGCATCAGACGCACCACTTACCTCCGCAACTTTCCCCGCAGCAGTAAGAACAACAGGCTTACCCGCAGCGCTTATTGCGCCATCAGCAACAAAGCTAACTTGCTTACCTGCTCCGGCAGGAAAAAGATCGCTAAGATTCGTCATCCGGTATAGTCCTTGATGTTAATCTGGGTTGCCGAGAGAGCTTTGCCGAGTAGCTGTCCACCATCGGATGTGGTTATCGTGCCGTCACCCTGAGCGTAGTAATCGCTGCCTATAGTCAGGCTTGTCTGCACCTCGTTACGAGAACCCCATGTATTGATCGTTCCGGTAGCTGTATCCAGAATAGCTGCTGAAGCTATGCCCAAGAGATTGGATGCGGTGAGGTTGGTTGCATCATAAGGGATTGTAAAAACCTGTGACTCTAAATACTGACTATTGCCTTTATCTCGGTAACAAAGCACAGCTTGGTCGGTATCAGGGTCATACAAAGGAAACATATTACCATCAGGAACCTCATTATCATTATATTCCGTCTGGTTATCTGACCATGTATTTGTTGTCCCACTAATAGAAACTGTTGTTACAAATCCATCTTCCTCGGTAGCGTTTAAGTACATGAAAACAAAATTGGAAGAATGGGAAGAGTAAGTCAAAGCATTTAAAAAACCATACGCATATTGGGAAGGAGAGCCACCTACTACCCCTATAAAGTCAGCCTGTGTTCCTAGCGTTATAACACTTCCTGTGGTGCTTATTACACGACTATAGGTAATTGTCGCATTACCAGATGTAGCCCCTGCTCCATATACCATTAAGGCTTTGTTATTGTCTGTGTCGTAAGCTAGTGCATTTGCGTACTGACCCATAGACGCACTTATTGCAGATACTGGCGTACCCAATGTCATGGTCGTACCACTAATAGCCACCGGCGTCGCGTAAACGTTAGTGGTTGATACCCCATAAGTTAGGATGACCTGATCCCCGGTTCCGTAGTCATAACACATTTGAACCAACCTACCCTGATCGCTATAACCAGTAGCCGTAACAGCAATTTCTGTACCCCAAGTGGACGTAGCTGAAGCCCCACTCCCAGAGAGAGTTCCACACGCGGTATACGTCGTATACAGGCTCGCGTCTGTAGCGCACCACACCACTTTTGAAGTTCCGGGCCACTCTACAAGATTGGTGAACTGCCAAACACTACCGCCGGTAGTAGTTATCGTGACTACCGAACCCCATGTAATTGTGGAGCCGTCTGATGTCCCTGAAATAGCTTTAGGTAAAGAGGAGTCCTGACAGGCCATTACGATCCTGTCTTCGGTGGCGTTGTAGCAACACCCTAGATGAGAAGATAGAGCGCGGGAAAAAATAACCGTGGGGGTAGTCCATGACACTGCATTGGTCGTTACTGATCCTATAGTGTAAGCGGGATACTGCGAGTAAGCACTGTTGGAAAAAATAAGAACCAATTTGTCATTAACGGTGTCGTAACACCAATCCCCATAATACTGAGTTCCAGACGCTATTGTTTCCAAATCATAAAGAGCCGCAGCAACCGGAGTTTCCACAATCGGAGCTGCCTTACCCGCCGCTGTCAGGATGACAGGCTTACCAGAGGTTATCCCCCCATCCGCCACAAAGTCCGTATTGTTCTGACCCCCTCCTGCGGGAATCAGATCAGAAAGGTTGCTCATTTATACGCTCCAGCCGATAGTTCCATCAATGTAGGTCAGTACAACCTCTGCCCAGTTTTTGTCGAAAGTCAGGTCAGTAGCAGAACTGGCGATGTTTGAGCCAGCACGACCAACCGTAAATGAAGTGGTGGCTGCTGCTCCAGTTCCGTCTTTAATAGTTACGGTGTCACCTGCGCTAGGCCCAGTAGGAAGAGTAATGGTGATACTTCCAGCCGTAGCAATGATGTAATCTCGGTTGATAGCCGTATATCCGACTCCTTTTAGTAGTGGAGTAATTGCACCAGAGCCGCCATTGGCATTCGGTAATACGCCTGTAACCCCTGTACTCAACGGAAGTCCTGTCAGATTAGTGGCTGTACCGCCTGATGGTGTGCCTAAAGCTGGAGTTACAAATGTAGGGCTGGTAGCAAAGACTAATGAGCCTGATCCGGTTTCGTCCGTAACAGCACTGGCGAGATTAGCCGAGGATGGTGTTCCCCACCATGTGGCAACACCTGTACCCAAACTGGTAATTCCTGTACCACCATTACCAACTGGGAGAGTGCCTGTAATCTGTGAAGTAAGGTCAACGCTTCCCAGTGTGCCACCCAAAGTAATAGTGCCAGAAGTGGTAATTGTTCCACCTGTGAGTGTAATGCCATTAACCCCACCACCGTCAGCGGTTGCAACAGAGGTTACTGTTCCTGTACCTGTCTCAGTAGGGTTTGCAAGAGTAACTGCTGCACCTGATCCCGCACCATCAGTGTAAACCCACGCTTTTACACCTGTGGCTATAGTAACTTCAGCGCCTGAACCTTGTTTAATAATAATGGACTGACTTCCACTCGTAGCATTCTCAATCATCCACATCTTGGAAACAGTATTTGGTGCAAGTGTCAGGGTACGAGTTGCAGTTAACGAACCAGCCGAAGTGAACTTGAGATAGAGCGCCCGTGTGCCGTCTGCGGTAGCATTAGGCATCGTGAAGGTTTCATTGGAATCCGCCGCTACCTGTTTGGTGCCATATCCTAGAGCATCGGTTATAAGCTCCAAATTGGTGTTGGTCGAGGTGCCCCAGGTACCGTCCTCATCTCCGGTGGTTATTTCTTTCAGTCTTAAATTATTTACATAAGTTGCCATGATTAATTCCTATGCCGCCGTGTCTATGTCTATCCAGTTAGGGGTTTGAGTGTCTGTAATGTCCACCCAATTTGGTACTTGTGAAACATCTATGCTTGTCCAACCACCCCGTATTATGGTTCCTATTGCACCTGTTCCTACTACCCCTGTGGGAATAGTCAGATTACTGTAATTCGTTACAACAGTACCTACTGCCCCTGTTCCTACCACTCCCTCTACCGTAAATATAGCTGCTGGGGTTACAGCTTGTACAGCTCCGGTTCCAGCTACACCTGTGGGGTAAACAATCCAGTCGTAGGCTGGTGTTACTGTCCCTATTGCCCCTGTTCCTGCTACCCCAGTAACATCAAATACTGTACCAATACTAAAAGTAACTGTGCCTACTGCGCCTGTTGCTATTATTCCGTTTGGTACAATGGAATCGCTAGTGTTAGTGCTAACACTGTTTATTTGCCCTACGCCTTGTACACCAGTAATAGCAAAACTTGGTACTATTGATGGGGTTCCTATTGCCCCTGTACCTTCTACCCCCGTGGGGATAGTGAGGTTACTGTAATTCGTTACAACAGTACCTACTGCCCCTGTTCCTACTACCCCTGTTGGGTAAGCTATACTGCTGTAACTTACAACAACCGACCCAATAGCACCGGTACCAAACGTGGTAACACCATTATCACCCCACGCTTCTTCACCCCACCCACGAGCACCCCAGACGGCACCAAGATAAACAATAGTAGAAGCTTGGCCGCCCCATCTATTAAAACCCCAAGGCCGTTGACCCCACCCGCTCACAACAAGCTCCTGTTATGCTATACGAATGATCGCAGTGGCCGCAGCCGCAGCCGGGAATTGGATTTGAAAATCACCAGTGCTTACGGTCTGATCCCCTCCAAAGCTCAACACACCACAAGCAGAATCAGAATCCGAGGTATCGTAGATCAAACCACCGCAAGTAGTAAAACTAGATGATCCCCACGTTTCGTCAGCAAAATCTAAGATTGCTGTAGTTCCATCAGCGGTAGGTGTAACAGACGTTAGAAACTCGCCCGGACGGGTGTAACCCGTAGCTGTAGCTAATTCATCGGAACCCATGTCAGAATAGTTAGTGGTTGCAGCGCCATAAGTACCACTACCCGAAGCTGTAGCTTTAAAAAGTGCCATCTTGAACGTACTGCTGCCCACCGTAAAATCATGCAAACCTTTCAAAAGTTCTACTTTGAACGACGTAGGCATTGCCGTTGTGATTGTAATTGCCATGTTATACCTCTAGTAGTTTTACTAATTCGGGGTGCCCCGCTTCCTTAAAACGATTGGTTAATGTGGTGTTATGTGAAGCCACAGCTTGGCGTAGATACCTAACCAAGACTCCTTTAATTTCTTTTCTAAATGCTTCTGCTTGCGCCTGTATAACAGGGTGTGAGTTATTACCTATAGAGATAATCTTATCTAACGCTTGTTCCGCTATTTCTTCAGGGGTAAAACCACGGTTAGATACGGCTCCTATTTTTACTATTCCTACTTCCATGCTGCCTGCGGTGCTTAACATAATCTACCCTCTAATCTACTGTGGTGCTATTCGTACTACACCACTACGGTAAGTATCTGTTTCTAATTTACCAGCCCCTAAATTCTTCAACAATGTCAATGCGTCTATATATAATTTTTGGTACATCTGTACCATATCTCCTTCACCCTTCTGGAACCGTATTGCTTCAACCAATGCACCATTAAGCAACGCTGAATCAAACTCAGTTCCTAACCATGTGGTACTTGCTGTAACTATAGACTCAGGATACTCTGCAAAATGAATTTCTGAAGCATAGGTGGCATCAGGAGTTGGCCCCAAAATAAAAGTACCATCTCCAAAAATTGCGTAATGCACTGGCAGACCAGTATTCGCTGCTTTGGGGTAAGCTTCCCTGATAAAACTTACATCTTTGTTTATTAAGTAATGGTAAGCATTGGTTGCGTCTATGACAGCCAGTGAGTAGACATACAACATATTCGTAGGCATCGTCAGGTACTTGATATTAATAGTGGTAGTACCTGTTTGGTTAGTTCGCATTGCAGGCAAATCTACAGCAGCATATATAAGTTGTTCTGCTTGTTGAGTAAACATAGCAAGCTGATCAGCAGTAAAACTCTGCTCACAAATATCTTCTATGTTAGTTGTAAGTTCGGCGTAATTCACTCGCTACCCCTATGCCATTGGCCCTCGGCTCATCAAACCTTTAGTAGCTGCACCACCCCCACGCATCTTTATGCCACTGGTTTTAACAGGAGCAGAAGAATTTTCTGGTGAGTTTACTTTTGTACCCGGTTTATAATCTTTAATACCGGGCCATTTTTTAACTTTGATCGCTTTTTCTTTAGCCATTGTAATATCCTAAGTAATTACTATTGTTACATACCCAATATGCCCAAAGGCAACAAGCGGGTCTACCGGTTCAATATGTGCCCGACTCTGGGGGTACCCCGTAAAGTCCGGTCTTGGATCACGTATTGCTTGCGGGTCTGATACAGGGAACACCCCCAACATTAATTGTGGTTGATCAGGGTTCCAACACTCTGGACACGCCTTAATGCCCGTCACAACCGCTTTCACAACCAATGGCTTTAACTGACGTAACTTATACTGAAACCCACATACATCACAGTCAGCAAGTGCATTTTGCCCCGACGCAAATCTTTCACTCATCCTTACCTTGCTCCATAAATGCGGGGGACTAAACTAATGGAAGCTTTTTCCCTATCCTCCCCCGCTGCCAAAGCATATTGTTCATCATACTGCGCTTTAAGCATCTCTATACGGGGCATTAATTCGGGGATTTTAGTGGCAATATAATACGCCAACCCCGACACCAAAGCAGGAAAAAACCTAAAATTCATATCAGGAGTCTCTACTCCAGACCCGGCATCTTGTATTCGCCTTAGTCTCCAATACCTGAGCACATAATATGGTGCAAGGGCCGTCCCCTGTTCTGGCACAGGCCATACAGTTACAGTAGGATTATCCCTAAGTCTGTCTACCCACACTTGAATAGGGCGTCCTTGGGTAAGCTTATTGGGTATAGAAGAATAGGTAGAAACACTAATGCGGGAGAGATTAAGATCAGACTGCAAAGTAGCACTCCCTGAATTAGTACGGATAACCTGTTCAATCAAATCAATGGTGGCAGCGGGAAGATCGTATGTAGCTACCCCTTCTTCTAAATTTATAGACCCCTCATCAATCGTCCACATGTTAATGCCGCGATTGGCCCACTCAATAGTCAATAAATTCATTGACCTCCTAGCAGTTTTTAAATCATAACCTGAATGTAATTCTCTTCCAGCACGCTCAAACGCTTCTTCCGCAATTTCGGTGAAGTCCATTATAAACGTAGCTGTGTTAGTGGTTGCCACTAGGCCATGCCCCTCAAGGTTTTAGCCAATCGTGCACGTTGCCCCAATTTGCCGGATTCTTTAGCCGCCGCATTTAATTTTTTAGCGGGAATCTTTTCCCCTGCCTTGACTCCTAATTCCTTGCGTAAAGCTCCGGGCTTCTTAATAGCCTTTTGAATCCAACCACCGTCTTTCAACGCAACAGGCTTTTTACCTCCAGGCATTTTACAGGGGCATATTTTCCCCATACCTCTAGATCGCATCATGGTAAAGGCTCCTATAATGTGTTATCGTTGCCGCTTAGTGGAATCATAACCACCTTGCCAACCACGCTCCGCTGCTCTTCCCCATGCGCGTGGTTTGGTAGAACCCTTTTTGTCATCTAGGCGAGCATGGGCATCTTGAACAGAACCCCCCGTTGCCATATGGCGTTTTTCATAATCTTTTTCACGATTAATACGCCTTCGTTCATCTCGTGCATCCCTGCCTTCAGCACCACCCATGCGTTCTTTAGGGGCAATACGATAAACCTCATCGTCAAGATTACGTAGGACTTTCTTGTCGTGAGCCATCCCGCCACGGGCATATCCTTTTTTTACAGCTTTACCCGGCTTATTAGCCGTACTATTGTATTTACTTGGCATATCTTTATTCCTCTTATCTGCATTAGCAAACTCCCGCCCTACGTCTTGGGAAACGCCCGCCTTTTTAGCAAATTCAGGGTTATTGGCAACGGCGGCCATAAACCGTGCTTGCTTCTTACTCTTACTAGGCATTACCCATAATTCTTCGTCATAGTTATTATAACCATGTACGAATCCGCAGCAGCAGCACCGATCGTAGTAAAAAGTATGTCACCGGTTACCCCAGTCCCTGCATTATTAGGAACGCCATAAGCTGAAAAATCCAGAGTATCTGAATAATCCTGTGGAAGCGTTGCTAGTAACACATTAGCTGTAGCATCAAGATCAATCTGTACTGACATCCCGTAAGTTACGAACTGAATAGTTTGTACGGTAACACTCGTACAAGCAGCCCCAGTACCATCTTCAACTTCTAAATCAGAAACATTGACTTTTACAACCGCAGTTTCACCAGTATTATCTGATAGGTTCGTAAACTTCATAATAGCGGTACGTTGACCGTCTTGAATGGTTTGAGTTGTTACTGCATCTGCCATAATTTACTCCTTAATCTCGCCTCGTAAAACCATAGCTTTCCGCTCTGCACTCCCTACAGGAGGCAAAGAAGAAGCCACTTTCTTACGGGGGGCTTGTTTAGGAGCTGCCTTTTTAGGGGCTGCCTTTTTCTTAGCAGTAGCCATAAAGCCCCCTGTTACCTAGTTTCAGCAGCAATAATGTAATCCAGAGTAGTAACACGAGTACCTGTTGCATTACCGGAAAGGCTCATAGCAGCCACAGTCATGTTTTCATCATCTGGAATATTAGTGCCGTGTGTAGCGACAAGAGCGCTGTTTATATAAAATTTCACAGTACCAGTCCCATTCACTGAAAAAGCAAGGAGAATATAAGTGGCATCTACTAAATCAATCCCTGAATCAGTAGAAGTTTCCGTACCATCTTTTTCAGTTTTACAGAGAATGGAAGCGTCACCATCATCTACCTGAAAAACAATACGATCCGCTGCCGTCAGCATAGCTTCAGGATTAGTAGCAAAATTAACACTTAATCCGGCACAAATATCCGTCTGGTCAGCAGTAGTGCATTTGATACGGGTTTGAAAATAAATGTTTTTAGATGTAGCGACTGCAAAAACTTCGTTCCCTTGGATAGACGCACCATCATTATCAGTGGTAGCAGTAGAAGTCAGGGCTAATTCACCCCCAACAGCATCTGCTACAAGGGCCACAGCAGCGCCTGAATCTTTAACTACCGTCCAATCATTAGTGGAATTAAAAGCAATCCCAACAAAATCATCAGAGATTTCAAAGAAATCAGGATTAATAGAAATGGGCATTTCGCGCAAGGCTTTGTAATTTGCGCCATACCCGTTGTACAACACGGGGGTATTGTGGTGAGTAGCCATATGGGTCTCCTGTCGTGGCTAAAGGCTGCCGCTTCCAAATGGAACGCAGTCAGGATAAAAAACAATAAAGAAAGGGGTACTAAGTACCCCTTTCTATCTAACTTTAAGTAGCCCCGGCAGAACCGTACACGCCAAGTGGGTCAGATACGCCGAAGCTGTATCGCTCACGAGCCTTATAACGGCTATTACCGGTGTCAAAGTCAGCATCCATAGATGTAGACATTGGGGTACGGATAAAATGCTTCAATCCGTTTGGAACGTCGGTCATCAAAAACCACGCATTGCCATCCGTGAGATAGTTATTAACTGTATAACCCTCTGGAACAGTACCGTTATTACGGAGTGCGTTGATATCGTTGTCGGCGGTATTCGGACGTAAATCAGAATCCAACAACCGAGTTGCAACGAATTGCAACGCAGGTGGGACAACAAGCTTACGAGGTTTAGCTGCAATCAACAGGCCACGCTCATCAGTCCAACCTGCTATTGAAATAACCGCCGCTTCCAAAGAAGTTTCGTTTAAATCAACGCCAGTAGTTGGAGTATTTGCGTTAGTTCCACCAGAAACTAATGGATGCGCTGTTGAAAATAATACTACTCCGTCACCATACGTAGGGCCACCAGAAAAACCAGTGTTGAGAATAGCTGCACCTTTAACCTGCTTGGTGTATGCCATAGCTCGTGCTAATGCCTTCGTATAACGTGCAGAAAGAGAATCATACAGGTTATCTTCAATGGCCTCTTCGGTCAGTGAGAATCCCATAGCGATTGTCTCATGCACATATCGGGCGGTGTAAGTTTCTTGGGCATTGTCATAAGCAATGGCCGCACCCTCGTTTTTAACGGGAGCAGAACCAAACCCTGACAATTTAACTTCTTCTTCAAAGGAACGGTCAGAAGTCTCTGTCTCAAAGATTTCCTTGGTTTCCTCCCCATATCTAGCATACTCAAGGCCGAACAGGGCATTTAACCCCGGTAAGAGTTCCTTGAGGAGTTGCGCTCGTGAAATAGCCATATCTCAAGTCTCCTTATATACCAGTCTTGTTGGTGTATGAATGGGAATCTGGATTAAACTTCACAATCAGATCAGTGTATGCGTCACCTACTTCACTACCCGGTGCATCTACAAAGTCAACAATTCTAAAAGCCCATCCAGAAGTTGCTCCAGTTGTTGCATCTAACGCAGTATTTGAATTGCCCGTAGCAGTACTACCCGTACTGGTGGACTGTACCGCGTCGAAATGCGTATTTTGCCCCAAATCAGTTTGCGTAACTGTACCCGCAGCCTGTGCTTGGAACAAAGTATTAGGATCATCCACAATGAATGCCAACGCATCAGAAGCTACTGTACCACTAGGCCAGTATTGACGGTTAACAAAACCCATAGTGGAGTCCGTATATGAACACCCCATAAAAACGCCAATCGTACCAGCAGGGAAAGGTGTAGAATTATCCCCGTTAGTAATCACAAGTTCAATAGTACCGTTCGCTGCTATGCACACAACTGCTCCATAGAAAAGATTAGTACCAAACCCGGACGTAATAGGGAGTTTTCGAGTTGACCCCGCGTAAGGAAGCCCCCCGATTTCATTTATAGGCTTTAACCCATAAGGGGTTGATGTAGTAGCCATATTAAACTCCTAAAATTATCCTTTACCGAAAGTGACCTTAGTAGACCGCTCATTAAAAAGTGGCATTCTAGGATCGTTCTCTCGCATTAAATTATTGTCTACAGAACGTATTTGTGCCTCACTTGTTTCTTTATAGTAAGCATTACGTTCTTCAACCAGTTCTACTGGGGCTTTACAAAGCATTAAACCACCCATCACAACATTGTCCTTGTATCTATCATTTTCAATACTCGCAAGTTCAATTTCAGGATGATCTACCGCCTTTACCGGCTCCCAGCCCTCTCGTAATTTTGCAGAAACGTTGGTTGGATCAGGCTGACCATTAGTAGCAACGCGAACCCAATGGAAAGTATAGCCCTCTTGCGGTGTAGGATCAGGCAAAAGTTCTGGCCTTTTCCACGCGGGTGTATGGACTTTCTTTTCCTTGGTGTCTAATTCTCTGTCTAGTCTGTTCTCGGCCATTAGTTTTGTTTCCTCATTAATTCCGCAGCTTGTTTAGCGTAATCTTCCAGTGAAACTCCAAGACGTTTCGCTATAGCCATTTGTGTTTGCGATAACCTAATTTTCTTAGGTGCTGTGCTCCGCGTAGCGGGTGCAACCACATTGCTCGATTTTTGTTTCCCATCACCGAAGTGAGTAGGAAATACTTCACGCATACGAGAATCAATTTTCTCGTAGTAAGTATCTGATTGAGGGTTTACCCCCTCTTTCGTCAATTTAGTATGTAGCCCTAACGCAAACGCAGTCATTTCATCATCAGAACCAAACCAAGCGTTTTTATCTGCCCAAGCTACTGCTTGAGGATCACGTTGAGTTTTAGGGGCACGTGCTGGTAATTCTTCCCTATTAACAGGGGTTTGTAAAGGAGTTTCCTCACGGGGTTTAAGATTACTTACTTTATCCGCCCTTATTTTCGCCTGAGTCAATGCTTCTTGCGCCTCAAGCATAGCCGCTGATTCGCCTCCTTCATAGGCTTGTTGGTACTGTTTTTTAGCCATGTCAAGTTCAGTTTGAACTTGTTGTTTTGCTGACTCTATAAGAGTGTTATGGCTTTTATCAACTGACCCCTTAAGCTGTTTATTCTCAGTTACCAATTGTTTTGCGTAACGTTCAAGTTCTTCACGTTCACGTTGAGCCGTTTCCTTAGCCCGTCGCTCATCATGGTAGCCTTTACTGAAATGCTGAATACGTTTTTTTACCTTTTCAGAATAATTTTCTAATTCTTCATTAGTTACTTCTTCTGGAGGGTCAGAAGGAACACGTCCCTGATCAGCTTTAGGGGTATCATCAACCACCTCAATTTCAATTTCAGGTTCAACAGGGGAAGGTGTTTTTTCCTGTCCCACTTCTTCACGATTAAGGGCACCTTCAACTTCTACCTCAAATTCTTCCTCTTTACCTTCCACTTCCACTTCTTTACCTCCTTTTTCCTGTTTATCAGGATTGGGAAATTCATACTCTACCTGTTGCATTGGCATAACTTACTCCTTACGCACGAGAAATAACTCTCGGATCATCAACAACGGCTTCAATGGAATCATCATTCATCAGACGATACTCTTGTTGGCCGACCTTAAAACGTGTACCAGTGTTAGCCCGAAACATTACATAGTCCCCCGCTTTACACCACGGGCCAGTTGGGAACCTGTCTTTATCAGTATAGGCTTGCTCCCCCATATCCAAAACTACACCTATCGTAGACAGGATGTATTCTTCATGGAGGGTTTTAGCTGCTTTCAGGATTCCCCCTGAAAACGTTTCTTCTACATTAGGCAAGGCGATAAGTACCCTGTACCCTACAGGTTTAGGGATAAGCGCATCCAACGCTTCTTGCGCTGCCCCGTCTGTCTCTATTTTTTCCTTCCGTTTCATCTCCAAAGCGGTCATTTCAGTCATCTTCATCTTCCATATAATTGCGCGAGAGGTCATTTACTTCCCGTAATGCGACTTCGAGACCCCGAATAAAGCCACACAAATCCCTATACTCAGCAAAATCCTTAACTGCTCCACTGGACAAATGGTCTTTCGCAGCCGTTAATTCGACTGTAATCTTATCTTGCAGCACGCCAAAGACGGTCTTAGCCATTAGTTAACCTCTTCTTTAAGGTCTACAAAAATAGGTGTTCGCTCTCCCACCCATGCACCAAAAACATTAAAGTCCAAATACTCTACAGCTTCTTCGTAGCTCATATCTTGTTGCTGTAAAAGAGAAATGCACTTTTTAATGTCATAAACGGCAATCTCTGGCTGTCCACACCGATACCCGGTGCCTATAAGTGCTTCACCAAACCCATCAGCTAATAAAGTTCCCTCGTCCATTCTTTATTCCCCTACCGCCCGAATTACCCGACAGCCTTCCCGTCTGTCCCCTTCTACGTAATATATTTTACCGTCTGTTTGTAATTGAGCAGGTCTAGCAGTAATAGAGCTATAGGGTAAATAGGGGTACATCCTCCGTATTTCTTTTGTGGTAACCCCACGCTCTCCTGCTTTTACAATCTCTTTATAGACCAGTGTTAACATTTTCCCACTGGATACTTCGTTAGCTGCATCTTTACTACTTTGAGGATCATCTTTACGCGCCAGCTTAAAAGCAGGGGTATCCTCAAACATGTCTAAGGTTATCGTCATTACCTATCCTCTCTGTCATCGCGGTAAGCTTCAGACGCATCTTTATGCGCTTCCGCCCGTTCTTTTGTTGCATCTACTATTGCTTTGGCTTCAGCCAAGTCGTTCTTTGCCTGTGCTTGCTCATTCTGGGAAGCTATACGCTGGGCCTCTAATACTGCATCAACCTTGGCCTTCTCTTCATCCAACGCCAGTCTTCGTTGCTTCAATGCCAATTCACCAGCATCTTTAGTAACCAACCGCTCTTGATCATCCATTTCAAGTTGTAGTTCTCGCTGCTGCATTTGTACAAGTGGGTCTTCCGCAATCTGCTGGGCTTGTTGTTGAGCCGCCTGTGCCTGCTTCTCTTTATTAAGTTGTATAGCTGCTTGGGCTTGCAAGGATGCAATAGAATTTTCCAGCACTTCCACATACTCTTCATTAGGTGGAGGCAACGGCGCTCCCAGATTTGTTTCTATTTGTTGACGATAGAGAAAACCCATGTGTTCACCCAAATGTGCTTGCATTGCCCCCATAATCTCATTAGCCCGTGGGTTCTGTCCGATAAACGCGGCCATTTGTGGATCAGTTAAAAAAGCATCGTGGGTTGTAATATGTGCTTGATGGTCTTGAGTAATGAAAGCCTGTAAAGGAACCCCTGTTAATACATTCATATTCTCACTAACCGGGTCTACAGGCTTATTATCATCATCCGTGGGTACCAGCTTATCGGCATTTTTAATCCCCAACACCTCAATCATCTGTCTATGCAATTGAGGAAGATCATAAATCTGTGGGGCAGCCTGCGCCATCTGCATAACAGTCTGATATTGCACAACTCTTTGTGCCATTGTACTGCTATTGGGGTCACTGACAGGAATCACTTCCACTGTGGCATAATCAGCTTGGCGAGCACGCGGCTCACCCCGGTCAGGCATGTACTCATACTCAACTGGAGCATACTCAGCCATAATTGCCCGAAGCAATTTAAATTCCTGCTTCATAGCGTAATGGACACGTGATTGCACCGCAGCCATTGGCTTTAAGGTACGCTCAAGTAGGGCAAGTGTGGTTCCAACAGGTGCATTTGCACTCATATCGGAGATATTCATTTCGGATATAGCGCCTAAACGACGCCCTTCCTCAGTAATCTTATCCAAAAGCGCCAATAACGTCTGACTTGGCTCTTTATAGGGTAAGGGGAGGATATTCTCGCGTATTGACCCACTCGGTACGTCAACATCGCGGAATTCACCCGGCCCAATGGGGGTATCATCCCCTTTTACCCGCAATCCACGTGATTTTAAGCCACCCGGTAGGTTAGAAAGTGTACCAGCGTCAACTAATTGACGGATTATGGAGGTTCCTGCACGTGCATAACCCCCAATAATGTGAATTAAACCAAGACCATAGAAACCAAACCCCGGAACATACACATAATGGACAAAATGATGACGCTTAAGCGTCAAAGGATCGTCAGGGTTCCAGTTTCTTCGTACTGCAAGTACGGTTCCCGTACCTTGTTCGATAGTAATGACATAAGGTTTGGCAAGTTGGGGGTCTTCCCCGGCATTTCGGTCTTCCCCACGTGCTAATCCCATCCCCCGTGGCTCTACTCCCCCTTCATTATCTATCTCATCAAGTACTACATCTGCATGTATCTCATAAAGGGTATACCGGTCATCAGAACTAAGGGAAAATCCCCCCTCTTTGGCCTTTTCTTCTTCAATATCAGTAAAAAAGGTAACCGGGTCACCAAGTTCTACATTCCTGTAAAACCCAGCCGCCTGCAATTTAGCCATTTCATTCTTGGTTTTACGCATTACATGGGTTACACGCTCCGCTGTTTCAAGATTAGAAGCACCATAAGGCACAATCATGTCTTCAGCAGGAATGTACAAAGCCACCTGACGGTCAAAGCTGGGATCAAAATAAATCTTTTTGAAGGCTGAACCTGCTAACCCAAGACTATAAAGCAACCGTTCATGTTCAGGGCGATACTCCACCATGACATCTGTAAGCTCATAGTTCATATCAGTTTTTACACGCAGGGCTGCGTCTTCTTTATCCTGAGTAATCTCTCCAAGAATCTTGGTTTTCACCGGCCCCGCTGCGGGAAAGGTTTCACTCATCGCTTCCGCTTGGAAACGTATGGCTGCTTCAGCTAAAACAGTACTGTACACCCCGCAGGCATCTTCCCACGGCTCTGTACGGTTTTCGTAATTGAACCCCAGAACCTCCAGCCCTTTAACAAAGGTATCTGCCCATTCCCTCCGGCTATTAATATCGGTTTGTACACACGCCACCAGTTCAGTAGACATTGCAGTAAGCTGACCATCATCCATATACTCAGCTAAATTGGCATCAAAAGGCGCAGTGGTTAAATCGGTAACTTCCTCTACCAATGTTATTTCTGCACTCCCATCGTCTAAAAGAGCTATTTCAGGAGTCTCTAGTTCAATCTCTACAGCCTCAGTTGCCCCACCAATATCTTCCATACCCTCTGGGGGTGTGAACAAACTTCTTTCAATAGCCATATTATTTATCCCTCAACCGCTGCCCATTTACCAATGGGACATCGTTGCTTCATTAGCCATACTTTTGCTGGCATAAAACATCCACACTCTTTACACACTTGTACCGCTTTAACCAACCTAGGGCAGTCATTACATGTGGCTAACCTCTCCACCACTCTCTGTTGGCTATCCCCTAACTTGACTTCCATTAATAATAGCCCCCTCTACGATGTTTGAAATACCGGATTTCATCAGGCTCATCAGTAGGCAACGATACAAAACCCCCTTGCCTGAAACGCATCAACGCCATCACCATAGAATCAACAAGATCATCATGCGGCATGAAGGGGAAACCTGCAACTTCTTCAACCAATTCTTCAGCCCATCGTGTCTGGGGAACCCATACCAGCCCGGAACTTACAATGTCAGCTACTGAATTAAGCCGTGCTGTTTTATCCCCCGTACCCCGATGGGGAGTATACTCTTGAACCATCATCCCTGTCCTGCGTAATTCTTGGTATAGTGGTGTTCCATTACTTTTCTTTTCCACTATGAACGCATCCGGTTCCCACTCTTTATATTCTTCTTGGGCAAGCTTTTTAAGTTCAGGGAATTCCACACGTTTTTTAATTGAGTTAAGAAGGATAATACAATAACAATCCTCCTCCTCATTCATAAACACACCCCATGTGGTAATGGCAGTATAGTCGGCACGGTTATGTGTCTCGGCGGCTGCATCGAGTGACATAATCAAATACTCACACTCCGGCGGTTTTGCCTCTGTCCACTCCTTCCACCACTCCCTTTTAATAAGAGCAGCTTCTTCAGCGGTGGGGTTCTGCTGATACTGGGCATTCCACTGAAACAACGGCATGGAAGCCTTGGTACGTGCGAGGGCATCCAGATTAAAAAATTCAGGCCACAACGGTTTCTCCACCGTTTCCATACGGGTTACCTTCTTCCGGCCCTTCTTCTCTACCACTTCGTTCTCAACTTCCAGAATTGCCGGGAACTCTACAATCTCATACTGGTCAGCCTGTTCGTTATGTGCCATGTCCCGTACCACCCGCCCGGTCAGGTCATCCATGTGC
>Ga0208433_1000478_pt1 | contig 17343 bp, 26 predicted proteins | sample 3_EtaG_FD_184075 | JGI IMG/M metagenome (GOLD analysis project Ga0208433, IMG submission 184075) | Marine viral communities from the Subarctic Pacific Ocean - 3_ETSP_OMZ_AT15126 metaG (SPAdes) (version 2) | ecosystem: Environmental > Aquatic > Marine > Oceanic | place: Pacific Ocean | collected...
AGGGGGTACGGGTATGTTGGTTCATAAAGAACACAATAGGATACTTATCAATTGGGAGGATACGAGAATATAAATGTTTATCGCCCATGATCACACATTGCTTAATTCTTTTTGTTGGGACTGTGACCACTTCAATAGCTCCCGATTGGACAAGATCAGCAAATGTTATCTCCTGGACATCAGGCTCTTCTGGTAACTCTAGGTTACCCTGAGCCCTACCTTGCTCTAATTGCTGCTGATAAATTTGCTGTAATTGCTGAATAGCAGCCTGAGCTTCTTCTGGCTCTACAACAGTCTGCCCCTGAATTATCCAGGCGGGTTGTCGTAGATACTCCTCAAACTCCTTATCATCCAATAAGTCCTCATCCCCAGTCATACTCTCATAGACCCTATGATGATCAATCATTAGAGCATAGTATCTTTCATACCCTCTAATATATTCATCATTATCACCAAAGTTTGCTATTGTCTGTACTTCTGGAGACTCAGGCCAAGTCGTCTCACCATCGTCTTCTCTTCCAGTGGATGGCCTGTCTGTCATAAAATTTTCTGTAGAGGCATTACCAATAGCCTTCTTATACATTGGGTATAAGGCCTTAGCCTGGTCTTTAGTGTAAAGCCTTGATATAATTACATTTTCTGCATCATCACCATGAGGACTTCTAGAATTAGGGTCTATATAGACATCTAGCGGATCAATATCATGTATACAAACTTCACCCTTCCCCATATCCATCATTGGGTCTATATACACTAACGCACAGCCAAGTCCAGTAACATAATAATCGTCTACAACTCTTCTTAAAACAGTATTACCCTCTGATATCTGCCATATATATTCTAATAATCCATTTACAGCCTGTGCTACTTTGTTATCACTATCTTCTCTTGGGGATACTCTGAATTGAGGTTTATTTGCAGTTATGAGAGCCTTAGCAGCCTCTACTGCTGGATGGATACGATTAACAACAAGGGCTGCTTGTCCTCGTTCTTCTAAAATTCGCTTCTGATCTGATGTCCATTGCTTACCTAATCTGAATTCACGATCTTCTTGAGCATGGTGTGCCCATCGTTCACGCTTTTGAGAATAGGTTTTCCAGAGACTTTGCGTCTCTTCAACGAGTTTTTTGCCCGATTTCTGTGATTTGGAGTTATAAGCCATCATTTAATATTACAACCTACATGGTTAGCCAGTCAAGTATTTTATTACTTTTTATTTCAGCCCCCTTCTTCGGGTCAAACTCATCCCTTTTTACCCTACAAGGTCTCGAGCCTTCTAATGCAGTCCATATCGCATCCATCACATCATCATTCTTTCCTCTGGGGTAAGATAAGAACTCTTGCTGTGCAGAGAGGTCTTGAGGTCTAAAGAAAAACTGACCTTTAGCAAACAGGGGCACTAATGATAATAATCTCTCACTTTTTCGGTTCCTCGGTTTCACCCCTTTCTCTAATCCAGGGATGTATAAATTCTTTTCGAGCATTATAGCCCTGGTAGCACTTCTCAATGCCTCCTGATACGCAACAGTCTCTATCTTCATTCTCTTTGGATGGAATCTTTCATAAATATCAATAATCTTTTGAGGTTGCCTCGCAGGATCGAGCCTTTCCCTAAAAATGTCGACAATGTACTTATTATTATCAGCATCAATAGCAATGGTAGCAATAACAAAATAGTCAGCACGGGCACTAAGACTAGATGCAGGATCAACTCCAGTGTATAATTCGACTGGGATAATTTTCTTTTCATCACCCACCTCCCTTACTAAACAAGATTGGCTATTTATTCTTTCATGGTCATAATGATGCAGTTTTATATAATCTGGTTTAAATGGGGCATCATCTGGAGACTGTGCAATATTCATGTATTCCTGGTAGAATCCATTTATATTGCCAACACTCTCAAACTCACTCTTTATCTGAAGGATTCTATCCTTAGGGAACCTTTCGGGCCAGATACTATTCTCATCATCATCCCAGATACTGTACCAGAGCGTCTCCCAAGTTGGACTATCCTTCGCCCAATATAAGAAACAATCCTCAGAAATCACAGTACCAATCATTATTATTCTACCATCATCAGAAAGTGAAGGTATAACAGCCTCCGTCATCCATTTCCTATTCTTAGTTCTGCCCTCAGGCGTAAAAGCATTCAACTCAGACTCGAAATCATCAACAATAATTACATTGGGCCTCGTGTCCCCCTCAATAAACCCACGAACCCTCTGCCCAGTACCAACAGCAACTATACGAGTACCATTTTTGAGTATAATATCTGCACCAGTCCATCTCTTAGCTGTAGCCGAACTAAAATCTCCAAATATATGCTTGAAATTATCACTATGTTCTAGGTGATACTTTATTCTAGATAAGAAGTTTACTGACTGAGCCTGAGACTCGGATACAACAACAATAAACAAATCCTCTGTAGGCTTCTTGTATGCTATTTTATATAAAGGAAAGATCAAAGAACACACGGTACTCTTGGCAGTCCCCCTAGGGGCTGCAATAAGTACACGCTTCGTCTCATCATTCTTTAAATTTTTATATATATCTCTATGAAAAGACGGAGTATCCTTAGCTAAGGCAGTTGGAAAACAATACTTCCCAAACCAACCCATATCACGCTGGAATTCTTTCTTCTCTTTGTCAAGAGTATACGAAGCCTCGTAGTCAATATTTCGGTTTTTTAGTCCTTTTTGGACTATTGCTTCCATTACGCTTCCTCTTTATCACTTTCTTCTTTTTTTTCTGTTGCCTGTTCCAACCCATGCTTCTCCTCCGTTTGTGTTGCTTTAAAAAGTTTCTTCTTCTCTTGGATATCAGCAAGAGTGTGTTCTACGGTAGAAGCTTCTATCTGGTGGGTAGTAATAACCTTACCCTTACTCTTCATATCGTTCATATCCATTAACTTATCCAATATGGACACTGCTATCTTGGAATCACCATCCTTACCCATCTTATCCCCATCCCAGTCCATAGCTCTGTCTAATACGGCTGCTAGGGCTCTAGCTGTATCCATCTTACCTATTGGAAATTGCTCGACTATCTTATCTAATTCATCGTTTACCATGCGTCTAAAGACCTCCATTCTCATTGTCTTATTTAGTGAATATCGTTTATTATCAGGCAAATGCCCGAATACTAACCTAATAGCAGCTTTCTTTGTCATACCAGGCTGTGCCATAAGATGTGCTAACTTCTTAAAGTTATCATTCTTCGACACAAACTTACCACGATTATTTTTACCACTCTCGGTATAGTTGTTAATTCTTCCTATTGATTTTATATCATCCTCACCAGAACGTACGAATGACGGCCCCCAAGGATACTTTACCTTGAGAGTCCCACCCTTCATTCGACTCCTCTTTAGGCATACGGATACCTCTTCATCTGACGATATCCCGTAATCTCCCTCTGAAACATCAAAAGGGTGTTTATACGACAAACCCAGCTCATCCGCCTCTTTACGTGAATAAACTGGGTATTCTTTTCCAGATACGATTTCGTATCTCACAAATAAAAGTTACTTCCCTCTTTGACTATACGAACCACGCACAACCTCAGGGGCTTTCTTCTCAACTTTTTTTACAGCTTTTTTTACAGCTTTCGCTGCTTTTTTCTCTTTCGCCATTCCTGACTCCTTCCATATAAGCACTATTATGTTTCCATTGCTCGTCTAATCCAACCAACAATAAAGTCAGCTAGCTTAGGTTTTCTTGTTATCAGATCAGTGTAGAATAGAATCCTAAACACCTTTAGTCTAGAATCATCAATCTTTTTTGATTCTCTTATAGTATTCCTTCCTATAAGACCATCTACGACTAACTTGCACCCTTTCGAGTTACAAGCTTTCTGTAAAATCTTTACAGCTCTTCGCTGTCCCATATTAACTACCATGTCAAAATATGTCTCTTGTAAACTACCTGGAAGAGAGGAAGCCTTTGATGGCGTCCAATACTCCTTCTCATATATCTCAGTAGCCCGTTCTTTCGTAAGATTCTTTATATCTTCCTTAGGATGACTCCTCTTAGCTATGCCATACTTAGTTTCCCCGCCAGGATCACTCGGATGGTCTACATATCCGCCCTCTCTTTTAAGGATATCACCTATTAAATCTTTAAACTCCATCAAGCACTTCTCCCGTTTATTCTACCTTTGAGATACGCAAGATCATCAGTAACATCGTTCAGTTCTTTCACAATATCTTCCCTATGTCTTTGACTAAGATCATCTGATTTATTCCATCTTTCGATCAATTTTATTGTAATCCCCTCAACATTTTGCATTGTCGTTTCAATTTTAGAAATATGCACTCTCATATCATCTAAATCATCATTTTGTACCCTCTGGCTCTTGATCAGATTCATTATCATCATTACAAACAATGATACAATTATTCCAATCGCACCGTATTCCATGTATACTTCCATCATATAGCTCTAGCCTTGCATCCCTAGTGTTATTCATAATCCACTCAACATTAGGAAAAATAAGAGGGGCCCCTCTAAAACGGTACTTCATCGATCTCAGCATTAACGCTCGCATTGTGCGAGATTTCGCCATTATTAAGACTCTCGAAGAGTCCGACGACTCTGTGGTAATGATCTTCTCTTCTTGTCTGAGCCATGAAGCCCGTTATTTCTTCCATATCTCTATAAATCTTTTGATAATCCAACGATTCATCGCTTCTAATATAGTCATTAATATTGAAACTAGACAATGATTTTCTCCTATTTCCCCTGACCCCTGTATCTCTTAGTATAACGCCTTTTAGAGCCTTTGTGACTGTATTTTGTTAGTTTACTACTCCCTTGAGTAGTCTTTTTACCCCGTTTCTGAGGCCTGTAACCCTGTGATGTCTGCATAATTAGAATCCAAAATCTTATCTTAAGAAGGAAGTCGTTTATTTTTACCTATAATTTATATAATAATATACACTATATGCAATAGTCAAGGCTTACTTTATCCTTCTTCGTTAAGATTAACAATATCAACGATATAAGGAAAACCTGGATTTTTTAAAAAAATATATTTTAGAATAGAGTAAGGAATCCTACTAGCTCGGTTTCCCAAAAATTAATTTAGATTGGGATTACGAGATATACAGGTTGCTACACCCCCTCGAATTTCACGGGGTGGGTTGCCGTCCCCGTTGAAACTCTCGTTGGCTTGCAAGATAGCCCCCTTCTAACTACTGCAAGTAGTTTAGCTTGCAGTATCATAGTATCTATGATATCTTTCTCACTTAACCATAAGGTAAACCATATGGCTGACGCAATAAAGACTGAAGATAACATCGTAGACGATGCTACATTCAGCAATACTGCAGCAGGCACCACCTTCCGTGGCGACTTTGAACCAGAGCGTGACCGCACTGGCAAGATTCTGTACACACAGAACTTCAAAGTACGCACACTGCAAGTTGACCGCACATTCCCAGCTGTTATCACAGCTAAGAGTGTTGCTAAGATTGCCAAGGCTTCAGAGAAGCTTGAGCAACCTCTCAACTCTGCTGAAGGTGTTGATTACCGCCTTAGTGGCGAACCCACACAGTACGAAGGTACTGATGAGTTACCACCAGCGGCAATCGCCTACTATAAGCCTATCGTCCTCAGGGACTCCATCAGTTTCTGATGTAGGCTATAGTGGCACCTGCATAAGATATATACGAGCTTCGCAAGCTACGGATGTATATATCTTTTTTATTGTCTGTATATAGAGTCAGGGCGTTATAATAGTAACGTCTAGGCTAGTACAGGCATATAATCCAATAGATAAGAGGTAATTAAGCTATGGATAAAAGGATAGAAAAAGTAATTAGTAGAGGTACAAAGATGGAAATGGTTATTATCCAGACGCCTTTAAAGGGCATAAAGAACAGAAAAGGCAAACAAGCCTTTAGTTCTGTAACCGTGCATCGTAAGATAAGGTAGTATGCATACACATGTATTTTGAATATATATTACACATTGGTATGATTATATGCTTAATCAATGTAGCCATTGTTATAAAGCATCATTCTATGATGATGAAGAAAGACAACGATGAGAAGATCACTTAATGTAAAAAGAATAGGTTATCGTAAGCATCATACAAACCCCACACGAAGCAGAGAAGTGCCTCCAAGCCAGACAAAGCAAGCGTTGAAAGTGCTCAAAGCACACAACAAGTTTGGTACGGATACACTTAGTCCAACTCAGTTAGATGAAATACCTGGGTTAGAGATATTAGGTATAAATACAGTGAAGATAAACTGATGAATCATAGTATATAAATCCTGAGCAAGATATTAAACTGCTCAAAGATTATTGGCACTCAGACTAATATCAGTCTATAAATTATTATAAAGGTAGAAAGATAGTTCAGCTAATCACTGAGTAGATTACTATCAAGTAGTCTTTATAATAGTGTATGAAATAAGCATACTTGACTGACGTATCTGCGGAAACGAACTTGAGTGCCAAAAAATTGTCCTTGTACTGTCAAAAGAGTATCTATTTAATATGGGTGCATGGAGAGATAAATGGAGCATATAATGCATAATATGCCACAGCCTTATTAAATGGTGTTGTAAACAGAGTGATGTTACGACAGGTCTTACTTAAACAAGTTTGATAGTACTTGGACAAAATTTAGGTGTAGGAACTGTATATGAAAACTACATAAATTGGTTGGTCTGACAGTACAATCAATACCTAATTCATTTATTCAAGGGAGGATAAAATGGTTACATTAGATAAATACAAGATGAATCTTAGAATCCATGATGAATTTGTTCATGGGACTAAAATCTATTCCTATAATACACATGTCGCAGACATAGACCATAGAGAAAAGGTAATAAAGCCTAATGGTTGGTATTCTAAGACAACATCACAACACATTAATTATGTAGCACAGAAATATGGCTATGTAATTATTAAAAATAACAGAAGGAGACAGATATGATAGTAGATATTGTATTATTAACAGTTCTTGTATTCTTTAGTTTGTGGATAATAAATAAGCATTATGACAATGCATATGATATCGAAGAATTACAAAGAAAGATGAGAAATCAATGGGGTTTAACAAATAAACCAGTATCAACAATAAAGTACACTGCTCATGATATAAAAGGCTTACAAAATGAAAATAAAACTTTAAGGGCAGACATGCGAACAATGCAGGTCGACTTAATACAGTTTAAACAAAGCCTTATAAATATTGATGCTAAGTATAAAATAAAAGATAAATGGTGTGTTGATACTATTGAAAAACTCACTCATATACAAAATAAAACGATGAATGAGGTAATTTAATGTTGCGAAGGAGAGCTTGATACTAATAATAAAAGTAATAGGCTAAAGGTTGGTACCACTTCTTCGCATTAACATGACATAGGATACAGTCACTGACAAAGGCAATGCAGAGTTTTAGAAACTCTCACACTGTATTCTTGTTTATTTGAAGAAAGCGAGGTGGAGTGATGATATATGTAATTGGTAGACCCATTAATGGAATTAGTATTAATGGGTTAGAGTATTTACTTGATGATGATAATAAGGTAATCGAATTTAATGATTATGATAAATGCCTGACTTATATAAAAGAAAATATAACTAATGTAGAACCCGAAGACTATCTTTGGCAAAAAGAAAGAGAGGAGTAAAAAAACCATGAGTATGTCAATTAATATAAAACTGGTAACTGCTAGGTATCTTTGTACAATAAATAATAAATATACTGTTGTAGTTAGTATAGATGGGAATAAATCTCGTTATAATTATATCGACAAATTAGGTAATTCAAGATTCTGGAATTTTTATCATAATGGTAAGTTAATTAAATCGTTACCAGGGTTAGATGAATCAAAAATTAAAGAACGAATAATGAAATTGATAAAATCGATAGAAGCACCCTTAAGGGAAAGGGAGAAGGAGTAAGATATGCTTGATACAAGTATATTACAAACAAAAACCGTCGGTCACTTAGTTAATCTTCTAAAGTTAGCAAAGAGTATAACTAAAACTGGCAGCAATTATTGTAAAGGTGTAAATAAAGAGATAGAAAAAACTTTAATATTACACGATAAAGCAATGAAAAAAGTAAAGAAAAGGAGATAAACGAATGAGTTTATTTGAGTGTTTAATGCTTTTTGTAGGATTTTTTGGAGGTGTAATAATTACAGGAGTATTTTATTATTTTCCATTAAAAAAACTACGGAATCAGTTATACAAAGTTAAGGGTCAAGTTTACTACTGGTCAAGACAGATGCCAGTAGCTAAAAAGCGTGGAAGACCTAAAAAAAATAAATCTGTTTAACGCCTAACCGTACGGAGGATAATATGGCTAATGTAACAGTCGTATCATTCCACAATGGTGGAATGCCCAGAGAAATGGAAGGCAGTACTCCTGCCGATCTTGCTACACAGCTTGATCTTTCTCTTCAGGGAGTTCAAATACATGTAGAAAGTAGTGAGGCTAATGCCACTCACACACTTGCTGATGGGAATTTTGTCTCTTTTCAAAAGAGCAAAGTAGCATCAGGTAAGTAGACTACCGTCTGCATGCCCGAGATAGGAGAAGTGAATAGTGTTGTTACTATTTAATGGTCAATATCCCAGAAAGATCAAAGCTTACCAGCTTTTCCTACTTTAACTAAACCAAGTAAATCAAACAATATGAGGAGTTGTCATGATTAATAATATTGAAAAAACCTTCCCAATTAAAATGGGAGAGATCACATCTATATCTGGATTACCTTTTAAATCAAAGGTTAAATCTTTCGATAGTAGATTAAAAAGAACTTTTATGAAAGTTTTTAGAGTGGAGAATATGGATAATGAATATTGGAAAATTCTTAAAAATATGACATTAAATCCAGACGAAGTATTTGGATTAGTCGCTATAGATGGATATGTTCATGATGTATGGGGCAAAGATGATATTGCTCTCGTGTTTAATATGGGTATACCAAGATTAAGAGGTAGAAAAGTTCATTATCTTGACAGAATATACGCACGTATAGAAAAAAATAGGAATGTTAAATTATATAATTCTATGTACAATGATAAATGGTCTAATCATTTTGAGTTTTGTGCAGAGACACCTGCTTGGCATCCACATATTTCTGGATCAGAGCCTTGTTTAGGTGGATATGATAGAGACCTTAGTAAATGGAAATCCGAGGGCAACCCAATTATGTATTTAAAGACATTGCATTCGTTCTTAAATACTTGGAACTCTCGTTCACCATTTTGGAATTTAAATCGTTGTGTAATAATAGATAAAGTAACCAATGGATTAGAAGGATCAGAGAATATTACTAAAGAATTCTTGTCATCTGTAATACAATCTGTTACTTATAAAAAATCAATAGATAAATTTGATGAATTTAGAAATTTCATAAAAAATAATCTATGTAAAATAAATACTGGATCAGTTCCTAATGATATTTATTGTTTAGCAGAAATATTTAAAAGAATAGATCATATTAAGCCTCATTTATCTGAAAAGATAAAGAAAGAGTTTGATAATAAACAATATTTATATTTTCAAGCACATACAACGGAGGTTAATAAAAGAAAGGATAATAGAAGAAAATATTCTCAATCTGAGTTTTCTATCTTACCATGGGTCAGTGCTAATACTATGTTTGTTATTCCAAATGCAAGCGAAGATGGTACTATGACTTATTTTACAACAAGAGAAATAATGTCTGGTGTTGATCAAAGACTGTCAGAGATAGAAGGACATGGTGTAAATAAATCTATTTTGCTTGCATTATCTACAGTACTTAACGATTTTTATCATTGGATAAATAGTAATGAAATGATAAAGAGTTTGTTAAATGATGCTGATTATGCAATAGATATATATTGTACATATTTAGCTCCTTTACAGACAAGAAAGCAATTATTCTATGATAAAATGACTAATACTGGATTATATAAGCATAGAGTAACTGAAACTTCAATAGATACAGAAGATGCAATGCAGAATACACTTAATACTGAAGAATATAAGAAAAAGTATTATCTAAATCATCTTTATAACTCTAGATGTAAGAGAATAAAAAGAATGCTTATAGCTTTTTATGGTAAATCTTTAAATAAAGAATTTATCTATAAATGTATTGAAAATAAGATATCTTCATATTTTAGGTATTCGATAGATAATAGAGAGAATCAAGATGATTATCTAATGGATACAGGTTTATTTTGGAGACGCATGTCATATTATCGTGTAGACGATGAGTTTCATAATACACTTAGTATTATGAATAAATTTGGCAAGATTAATAGTGTAGAATCTTTAATCAATACATATGAAGTTATAAAAAGGCAGTCAGTGACTGCAGAAACAGAGACGTTAATCAATGAATACGATAAAATAATAAGGAGTCTAAAGAAATATGGACATAAAACTGAACATACCAACAAAGATACACAACAAGTACACTTATCTTTTAAATAGATTTAAGAACTTAGAGTGGTCTGGCCCTGCATGGTATAGAGTAAAAACAGATAAAGATGGTTTTCCTAATGAATGGAAAATCGTTCATTTCCACCCTTTAAACCTAGGCAGTCACGCTGCTACTGAGTGGGAAGCTAAGGATTTAGCTACAATTCTGAAAGAAACCTATGCTTTAATGCCAAGCTTAAAGAAAGCCTATATAGGATTAATCCATAGTCATAATACTATGGGAGCATTTTTGTCTACAACAGACACAAATACAATCCAAGATATGGCACCAGAAGAAGGTTTCTACGGCAGTCTGGTGGTTGCTTCTGCTGGCAAAGCTTTGTATGCTTTTGGGTTTGGTTATAAGGATCAGTATAAAGTACGACATTGTTTTGAGGCGGATGAATCAGATATTAATATATTGATACCTGGACTCAAACCTCTTAATGAATGGGTATCTGAAGCTGATCTTATCGAAAAGAATAAACCTGTTCCAATTTACGGACAACAGACAAGTTTATTAAATGGTGTAAAGAATGAATGGAATAAAACTCCAGAGAAATCTGTTCCTATTGATACTTTGAGTAATAGTCCAGTAGCTTTCTTTAAAAAAAGAGACGAATTATTGTCTAAACTTTCTGCAACTCAGAAAAAAAAGACAGAATTCATTCTTAATAAATGGGATGCAGCTGAAATGAGTGACATTGAATGTGAAAGACAGCTAGAATTAGTGAAATTGTCTTCTACTCAAATATCAATTTTAATGAATTGGAATTTAGAAACAGATAATTTTGGATATAATTATGGAGGTAATTATGGCTACTAACAGATTCTTAAGAAATAAGGATTTAATACCTCAAGCTAAGTTAAACCATATTGGTATATTGGGATTGGGAGGTATCGGCTCACAGCTGGTACCTCTACTTTCGATAATGGGATTCAAAAAGATTACAGGATGGGATCATGATATATTAGAAGAACATAACTTGAGTACTACAATGTATCCTCAAGGAGCATTAGGTAAACCTAAAGCTGAAGTAGCAGAAAATGTTTCTAAAATGTATGCAATAAATCCAGACGAAGTAAAGTTCTATGATGAATATTATGATGAAAAAAGTCCTACAATGCCTAAGATGGTTACTTGTCTTGATAATATGGAGAGTAGACTTGTTGCATATAATCTGTGGTTAGAGCAGAGTAACAGGAAATTCTTTATTGATTTAAGAATGGGAGCTATGGCTATGGAAATAATTGTTGCTACAAAAGAAAATGACAATTATTTAGATACGTGGCTTCCTTCTCATCAGATAAGTCAAGAGCCCTGTACAATGAAGCATACTATCTTTACAGCATCAATTGTTGGAGGATTTGGAGTAGACCAAATCTTTAATGTTATTGCTGAGAGACCATATTATGCTTATATTTGGATAGGTTTAATGCCTTTAGAAATGCGAACTGACAATCTCATTGTAAAAACAAGATAAGGATAGTTATGGATATTCAAGTTAGAAAAGTATCCACTGACTGGACTAAATTACCCAATGGGTTGACCTGGTATTTTATCGGTCAACCCAAAACGGGTAAAACTACTCAAGCCAGTAAATGGAGTCCCAAGGGAGCCGAGGGATGCCTATTAATAGATACAGATTTAGGTGCAGACTTTGTAGATGGAGCTAATACAGTTACAGTTACATCTTTAAACACACCTACAAGGCCAAAAATGATTGATAATAAACAAGCTATAGAAAAGGGTAAGCCTATTACAGAAATAGTGCCCAATGAAGAGCGTGGATATTATAATAGAACAGGTGAAACTGTTGGAGAATCAATAGAAGTATATTCTATGGTAGAAGTATACTATTGGTTAAAGGATAATTTAAAAAAATTACCTTACGATACTATTGTTATTGATACTATTGATCACATAAATAGATGGATTGAAGCTGAAGTATGTGATGAAAGAGGACAAGCAGCAATGGGAGAAGGTTCTTCATGGGGTGCTGACTGGGCACAAGCCAGAAAGAAGAATCTTGATATTGTTAAAAAATTCCAAGTATTGTGTAAATCATTAAGTAGGAATTTAGTGATTGTTTCACATGCAAAGAGTACTGTCATAACTGATGGAAAGAGTCAGTTAGGGCCCGAGCTACCAAGAGGTTTAGCTTATGCTTTAACTGCAAGTGCAGACGTGATAGGGTACGCTATGGCTAATAAAGAAGATGGTAAATTCTATCTTTCTTTTAAAGCATACGACGAAAGAACTGTAGGCAGTAGGCTGAGACCTCTAGCCCAGAAAGTTCTTGAATTTGATTACAATAGCGTAATGAATGAAATCCTAAAATACAAAGAAGAATAGGAGTAATAAATGCCGTACAGAGGTTCTTATAAACAAGAGTCACCTACATCTGGAGGAGTTAACTTTCTTGGTTTTCAAGCAGTTACACTTACCGATATAGTGGACAGATCAGCTGAATATCCAAATATGGATATGTTTCTAGAGATTTACTTTAGAAATGAAAACTCACAATATCCCTGGAAATATAGCCTATTAGGCACATTTGACAGAGAAAGTGATAATACTTTAACTGGTCAGAGTAGTCTACTCAAAAGAATCTTGTACTTCACTGATGCAATTGGTTGGGATGGCGGAGTAAACACCGATGGTTTATGGGTTGATGAAAATGATAAGCTTGTAAAAGATATTGCAGGTTTATTAAATCATAACTTTACAAAAGCCAACTATGGTGTTTCTCAATCAGACACTGAACATAAGTATTACATATTTACTTATAAGAAGTGGAATGAAAAAGCTGGTAAAGCATACACTCAAGTATGTCCCAAAATTGTAAAGAATAATGATCAAGGTCGAAATGATCTTGATAGTTATGTCACTTACATGAAAGCCAATAAATTCATTGTTGAGCACGATAACACCCAAGCACCTGTTAATAACGGAGACATGACCAGTACCACTGCTGGTAGCTCTGTAAACAAGTTCTAGGTGGAACTTTATCACGAAGTAGCGATAGGGAGCCCTCAAAACAGGGGGCTCCTTATTCCGCAAGAACAAATAATTGATGTTATATTAGAGCATGGTGATAAATATGCTGTCTATAAAAGTTTATATCTATATGATGAAGAAGGAAAAGAATATCATAAGCTAAGGAAAACATTCAAAGATTTCTTAGGTAAGCGATATATTAGAGATATTTTAATCGATATAGATAGAGGCGATAATTCTGATGATTATACACTTAACAAAACAAAAGGTATATTATTTGAATTAGAAGAGCTAGACGTTCACAAACGCTCCTACAATATCTATTTCAGTGGAACTGGATATCATATAATAATAAGTGGAGAAGTCTTTAATTTCCCAGAAGGAACTACTGATTTACCATTTATTGTTAAAGAAACTATGAATAATTTATTCAGTGATATAGATTTAGCAGTATATAATAGAACATCAATATATAGATGCCCAAATACCTTAAATCAAAAATCTAATCTATATAAAATTCCATTAACGCACAATCAAATAAATGAATCTACAGCTAAAGAGATACATTCTGAAGCAAGTAAACGAATTATAATTGAGACTGAACCTATTTGGGGAGATGGTGAATTAGAAAATAAAATAATCACCAAAGTTCCTAAGATAAGAGTTATGGAATCTAGTGTAGAGCCACGAAACATTGTACCCTGTATTCAAAAGATGTATAAACTTGGCCCTGAAGAGGGATCAAGAAATAATACTATGATGCGAATAGCATCTCATTTCTTTAGACATGGTATACCTAGTGTAGCTGCTAAAGCTGCGTTATTAGAGTGGAATAATAGACAATTGAGAAGTGATGTAGTACTTAAAAAGGTAGAAGACACCTATCGTGGTGGATATAAATATGGTTGCAAAGATGTGTTAATGCATAATCATTGTCAACCAAATTGTATCTACTACAAAAGAAAAGATTATTTGATAGATGTAAAGAATAGTGAACAATTACAATCAGAGTTAGCAGAAAGATTAGAAACTGATTTCTCTGGAAGAACAATTGATTTAGCTAAGTCTTTAGGAGTATACGACAAAGATGCAACAGTATATCCTGGAGAATTAGTAACTATCTTTGGATCAACTGGTGCAAACAAAACAGCATTAGCTCAAAATATTGTACTGGGTTATAATGCTGACCACGATCAAATAATAAAAGAAAAACAAATTCCAACATTGTTCTTATCATTAGAACTATCAGGATATGTGATGCATAGAAGAAACTTACAAATTGTTTCTGGAGCTAATAAAGATACAGTAATGAAAAATTATAAAAGTCTTTATAAATACCACAAACAAGAGTTAAGTCACATCATAATGCAATCTATTAGTCCCACTATACCGCAAATACAAGAAAAGATAAAGCAACTACAACCTAAATGTGTTGTAATAGACTATATTGACCTTGTAGATGTACCATTCAATAAAAGAGGAGAGTATGAAAAACTTAATTACATAAGTCACTCTCTATCTAATATAGCTGTAAATGAAGATATTATCATTATACAGATATCTCAAGTGTCAAGAGACTATTCGAGAAATCAAATAATGGATTTATATGCAGCTAAAGGAAGTGGAGCAATAGAAAATGCATCAAGAAAAGTGCTTGGTATCACAGGCTCAGCTGAAGATGCAGGAAAAAAAGTATCACTATATAAGAATAGTGATGGTGACCTCTTCGATATTGAGCTTGAATGGACACCTTCATTTAGACTGAAAAAAAAGAAACCTGAAGTTATACATAGTAAAATAATGAATAAGAACTTCACAATTTTGGAGGAATGATGGCAACAACAAGAGAACTGGTTTGCGAGCTCATTGATATAAATCAACAACTCGAGCACATAGAGCAAGCCACTGACATTGACATGGAACAACACAAGAGCCTCGAAGAGGCGAGAACAGCACTACATAGGGAAATCAAGACTAAAATACAAAATGTCGATCACTTCATGCTTGAACTTAACAAAAAAGAATACTTACTTGACGCAGAGGTTGAAGCATTGAAAGATGAAATTGACAGATTAAAGTCACGACGAAGAGGACTTAAAAAGACACAGGACTTCTTTAACAAGCAATTGTTACCAGCTGTTATAATGGAAATTGGGAACGAAGATGGAGTATACGAGACTAATACTGCAAGGTATAAGCTTTATGAAACATTTGGCCCAGTCGACGTTGATCCACATACTATATCTGATGATTTCAAAAAAGTAGAGATTGTTGAGAAATTGGATAAAGTAAAGGCGAGAAAGGCTGCAATATCAGCATTTAACGCTGAAAGCGATATGCCACAAGGCATAAACATAAGAAAAGTTAAAAGAGTAAAACGTACATAAAGTTTAAATACTTGTATGATACGAACTTTTAATAATAAATTATCAGGGCTCAGTTGATTGAAAGGGGGAGGACAAAGACCTCTTACACGCCCAGCGATGTATCATAAGCCTTTTAACAAGCAAAGTAATGCAAAAAACGCTGAGCCCTTATAATTATGAAATATGATAAAGAAACATTTCGAGAGGTATTAGAACCTCATCATCGTACTTATTGGAAGATTGCTTATAAAAAGCTCCAGAGAAAAATGCAAAGTCTCAAATCCTCCCTTAAAAAACGATCCGAAGATTCACAAGTTTTATTCGATATTGAGATGGATGAGCTTCGTGAAATGTTTTATAATAGTTATGGTGATGGATGTAAATACTGTGATAAAAAAATGACATTAAAAAATATGGTATGTGATCATATTATTCCATTGGCTAAAGATGGAGACTCTGTCATTGATAACTTGCAGCTAATTTGTAAATCATGTAACACCAGGAAAGGCCCATTAGATGAAGATGAATTTAAATATCTTATGGAATGGGTAGAACATTTAAAAGACGAAACAAAAGAATATGTGCTAAGAAAATTAGCCAAAGGAGGAAGATACTAATGAATGCTAAATTATTTGGAATAAAACAAAAAGGGCATGATGAATCACATATCCATGCTGTAAAACTTGCAGATGGAGAATGGATTGATATATGGAGTGAACCAGAAATTATTGAGGATAATGATTATGTTGATAAGAAGTATATAAAATTACAATCTTATCAAAGATATCGATCTCCAAATTCACAGGAGGTTGAAGAAATAAAGCATGATTATCATATAATTACTAGTGCTGATAATATTATTGCAATAAAGGTTGGAGGATTAGAATGAACTTAAATCGTGAACAAGCTGAAATTATTATGACAGCTTTAAATAATTATAGAGGAGAGCTCTATATAAATAGTGATAACACCGACGCTTTAAATAAGGTAAGTGATCTTATCAGAGATATCGAAGATTCAATGAAATCTAAAGATATTAGCCAAAAAAGGATACCTGTAACTAAAGAAATGTATGTAGCTACAGAAGTTGGTTCAGAGACTGGGATAGAAGAATATTATCATACAGACCCAAAGTTATCTGAGAATTGTAATGAATAAAACATTACAACAAATAGCAAACGATCGGGAAACTCTGCATAAATACCATAAGTCGAGTAGACCATTGAGTAAAAATTACGAATATGTAGGCTTAAAAGGTGAATCTCAATTCGCAAAAGAGTTTGGGTTTAAAATAGATAAAATATTAAGACCTTCTGGCGATAATGGTAAGGACTTTGAAACGAAGATTGGAATTATTGATGTAAAAACCGCAAGAAATGCATTTAATCTCATTGTTGAAAAAGGCAAAGTTGTCTCAGATATTTATGTATTAGCTAAATACATAGATGATACAGATACAGTAGAGCTATTAGGCTGGGAATATAAAAAAGAAATCTTAAAAGCCCCAACAAGAGATTTTGGATATGG
>Ga0208433_1000488_pt1 | contig 17078 bp, 23 predicted proteins | sample 3_EtaG_FD_184075 | JGI IMG/M metagenome (GOLD analysis project Ga0208433, IMG submission 184075) | Marine viral communities from the Subarctic Pacific Ocean - 3_ETSP_OMZ_AT15126 metaG (SPAdes) (version 2) | ecosystem: Environmental > Aquatic > Marine > Oceanic | place: Pacific Ocean | collected...
AGTCGTCTGGCCAGGAAACCCCATTCCTGGATCAGTTGGCCGGAGTGCGCGGTGGTCCGGAGGTAGGAGCTCAGCCCTACCTGGTCCCCCCAAGAGAGCACAGGGGCGGCATGGACGACTACGTTGACTACGTTAGTCCGACAGAGGGCGCGTTGGCCGAGGGCATTCCAGAGGAGATGCGTGGGAAGCCGTTCAAGAAGCCCATGGGGGTTCAGTTTGACGAGCGAGTCCCGGGCGAGCCTCGAGGCGGGTACAAAGAGATGCTGAAGGAGGCGGAGGACTTCCCGAAAGACCCGTTCCGTGACGCAGCCGGCAAGCTCATTGGGCCTGGCGCCGCAGCCAGGTTGGTGACGTCGGAAACCGCACTCAAGTCCTTGGTTGAAGGAAGTGGCAAGCCAATGGATCTGCTTGCCCAATATCACAAGCATGAGGCGGCCTTAATCCGACGTGGCTACCGGGACGAGGCTGACGAACTTGAGAGGGCCAGAAAGGTGGCATGGGAGCAAGGGGCGAGAGAGAAGAGTCGGTTTGTGATGGCAATGATTCCCACTTTGCGGGAAATGGGCATTACAAACCCAGAGGGATTTGCTGAAGTGTATTGGGACCACCCAAAGCAGGCTGAGAAATTCTCTAAATTCGCCGCTGACGCCATGTTGCAACGGCTTAAGAACCAGCCCGAGTACGCAAAGATGCACGCGCAATATCAAAACGCAAAGAGGGCCGGAGAGGCTAGGGAGAATCTTGAGGCTCGCGATGCGCGCGAACGCTACGCTGCTCGAGTCGAGATGGCGCGCGGGAAGCTTGACAAGGCTGAAGCGGAGGGCAGCCAGGCAGTTGATAGTCACAAGGCGGCCTACGAGAGCCTTGTGGACGCGGTTGGCAGGCATGGGGCGTTTGGGCGTGGTGGCATTGAGTACCTCGTAAAGAACGACCCAAACCTACTCGGAATGTCCCCATCAGCAATTGCCAGCGGGGACGACCCGGATGTCCGAAGCAGGTTTATAGCTGCGGTGTCTAGCAACCCAGCCGGTTACGGGTTGGATGACGAACGGGTAAGCGCGTACAGAAGGGCTCAAGTCCTCGGCCAACGCGGCCAAGAGTTGCTTGACTCTGTCTACACGGCGCAGCAGGCCCTTAGCCTGCAGGAGGAGGCCACCCTGGACGGGAAGCGTCTCCCAGAGACCGTTCCGGTGGCGTCTAGAGGGACGGATAAGTGGGGCCGGACTCGTGGGGATGGCGGGGAGACGACTGTACGCGCTCCCAGCCACTGGAGCGGAGCGTTTGCGCCGAGGGATGCAGACGGAAACCCAATGGACATTGCCGGTATCTTGGGCACCGACGGAATTCTGGATGAACTAGCAAACGCCGAGTTCGCTGGGCAGGTGGCGGAGTCAGGGGTTTATGCCACGGGTAAGGATCCATATGCCCAGACGAAGACCGGGTACCAACCCAGGTCCCCTACGCCAGGCGAGGCGGAAATAGAGGCGTACGCGAGGAGGCTTGAGGGCCAGCCATACGCTCTCTCAAAGAAGAGCGCCATGGCAGCAGCTCGAGCAACCGCCGCAGACCCCGACAGGTTTTGGAAAGCGTTCCGAGAGCCCCCACCTCGCGGCTACATGCCGCCACCCCCCGGCGGATTACGCTCCAGGGGAGCCGCCGAGCCGCAAGAAGAGGAAAGGGAATACCCGGAGCAGTACGATGAGGATTGGAAGCAGGGCGCGTATGATTCTGGTCGCTATGAGCTTGTTGGTGGCGAGTGGCGGGGCCTCGATGGGCCTCTAAAGGGCCGGGTTGTTCCTGAGCACAAAGTGCGCGACAGCTTTGGGGGCTAGGTGCCTTCTGTCTCAGACGAAGAGTTTGACGCTTACGAGCGCCAATTCCGCAACGAGCCAAGCGCGGTAGGGCGGGGCGACGTTTCGGATGAGGAGTTTGATGCGTACGAGTCGGGGTTCGGGTTGGATCCGGAGGGGGCGGTTGGTGGTCAGGTCTCTGACGAGGAGTTTGATCTCCACGAGAGGTCGGCTGCTCTTGAGGAGGAGTATCGCGAGTACGACCTTATGCGGAAGCAGGTTTATGCGGCAAAAGACATCGCGAGGATGACAGACGAGCCAATCGCAAAGGTTAGGGCTGCCGCGAAGGCGCAGTACCTCCAAGACAAGATGGTTGGGGCCAAGCCAAGTGAGGAGGAGCTGCAGGAGTTCCTTGCCACCTCCCGCCTCCCAGGGGCAATGCCAGGCAAGAAGGAGGGTTTTCTTGCCGCAGCTGACGTTGGGGACTTCCTCACGTCGCCCGTTTCAAGACCGCTTTTCTCGGTCATCTCGGCGTCTGCCGACACTGGTGCGCTGGCGAACATGCCGACCGAAGAGCGGGTCAAGTGGCTCGACAACATGCACCCGGAAGACCCTAGGCGGGATATCTACTGGGAGCTCCATGAGCTTACAGAGGCGGCAAAGGAGGACCCAGGCAGTGCGCTGTCGACAACCCTGAAGAAGGCTGGGTGGAGCGGCCTTCTGGCCCTTCGCTATTGGTTGCCTGGGATTGACCCCTACGGAGGCGGGCCGGCAAGGCCCTGGCAGGAGACCGAGAGAGGGGGCGTGATTGTTGGCGACGAGAGCGCGGCAACGGCAGACATCCTCGCCAGAAGCCTAGTGCGGGGGGAGGGGGCGGACGCTGCGGCAGATTGGCTGCGCTCCACGGTGCATGGCCTTGCTGAGTACGCCGAAGTTCTACCCGAGGCTTTCGGGGCGCTTGCTCCTGGCGGGGAGTCTTTTGGCGAGGCTTGGAGCCGCTCAGCCGAAGAAGCTTACAAGGTTTGGTCGGGGCATCCGGACGCGGACCCGTATGAAGGGTCGTTTCTTCCGTCGCTTCTGTTCACGGTGGCGCCGGAACTCGTTCTTTCGCCCTCCGGGGTATTCAAGGGCATAGACCTAGTGCGTACCGGGGCGGGGGTTGTGACCAAGGCGGGCGACCAGGCGATGATGTCGTCCGTTTCAAGAGTTACGGAGAGGTTGACCTCTGAGGCCCTTGTCAGAGATCCGGGCCTTTCGACAGAGTCTCTTGAGGCGCTCGTCGATGCCTCTGAAACCCTGACCAAGCAGGCCTACGCCACGATTGGTGATTTGGCAACACGGGGGGTTCGGCTGGACGGTGCTGGCGATGTTGCGAAGACGGCGGATGAGCTCGTTGCGGACATTGTTCCGACCGCCGCAGATCGCGTTGGGGTTGTTCACATCGACCTAGGCGATGCGGTCACCCTAAAGACTGCAGACGATGGCGCGCTAGTCCCCGCCTTAGACCTAAAGAAGGCGAGAGCTCTTTACGCAGACGACCCGTTGATAAAGAAGGCAACCAGAGATGCGGTCATGCGCTCTTTGGATGAGCCAGAGAAGGCCCTCCTAAAGAGAGCTCTAGACGATATGGATGCGGACGACCTCTCCTCCGTGGAGATCTTCGCAAACCTGAAGCAGCGTGGGTTTGGGAATAAGCTCGCCCTGGCGGGTGGGCTTGGGTTTGGAGCGGGGGCGCTGTCTGCCGCAGAGGGCGGAGATCTTGGGGACATTCTTAAGGGCGGCCTTAAGGGGGGGCTCGCTGGATTGGCGGGCGGAACTGTTGCTTTTGGTGGCGGGAAGGGCATCGGGACTGTCATAGACAGCACTGGTCGAGCCGCGATAAAGCTTGGCTTTCCAACCGGCTCTCTGCGGCTTGAGCTACTCGAAAAGGGAAGGAAGGGTCTGCCCGGGTTCAAGGAACTCAAGCCCTGGGCGACAAAGACCGCCGACGGCGATTGGCGGGCCATCGAGTTTGCAGACCTTATCGGTGACCACAAGTGGGCCCACGCTCGTTGGTTGGCGCGGAGGAGGGGCTTTACAGAGAAGCAGCTCCAAGCAGAGTCGGGAGAGGCGATCTTCAACGTCTTCAAGGAACGCTTCTTCAACAAGAGAGAGCGAGAGCTTGCGGCGGTCTTTTCCGAGGTCTTGGACGACGGGAGCAAGGCTGGCAGCGATGCCCACACAATTCTCAGAGGCCTCCGGCACCACCTAACCAAGGCTCTTCGATTCCTTCCGGCGGAGAGGTCAAGATACTTCGACCTAGACCTGGGGGGGTCGCCCAGTCTTGGCAGCCGCTTCGACAAGGAAGGGGATATGTGGGAGGCGTTTGACGCCGCAATTAGAGCTAACGACATCGACGAAATCGAATCGTTTATTAGCGCCCAGTCATCGATGGGCTACGCCAGTGGCGGGGACCACCTCCGCTCCCTTGGCAATCGGGTCAAGCACAACCTTAAGGGCTTGTCGTCTACCTCAGGCGGTCGGTACCTGAAGGCAAGGGTCGACTACATCCTTGAGTCTGCCAAGGCTAAGAAGGGCGGAGGGATGGCCGGCAGGGCCCGAACTCGAGCAGACCGAGCAAGGCGGGAACTCGAGGCTCTTCAGGCTGAGTTGGGGGCGGGGACCGTAGCGAAGAAGGGGCGGGGAAAGAAGGCGAAGCTTGAGAGGGAGCGGGCGGAGGCTGCAGATGAGTTGCGGTCTCTACTTCGTGAAGATCCGTATGTGCCCGGTGTTGGGCGGTCTGCCGTAGATGTGATCACGCGACACGCCGAAAAGGCGACGATGATTAGCCAGATCTTGAGGCAGGTTACCGGGGTTGCTGACGAGGTTGAGCTGAGGGCCCTTGAGAAGGTTGAGCGCTACCTGTCCCGCGCGTCTGGGAGGGCGGCCAAGCGTCTGCAGACAGACGAGGAGTTTGTGAAGGCCCTTGAGGGCCTCTCCCCCCTCGACGTAAAGCGCGCCCATGCTGCGTTTAGGAAGCGGAAGCCAAACGGGACGCTTGACCCGAGATATGTAGATGCCAGCGACGATGTCAAGAGGGTCGTTGACGGGGTTCGGGGATTCTTCTCCGACGCATTCAGGAGGCTTCAGGCGGAGGGAGCCCTCCCGATGGATTGGTCCCTTGAGCATTTCTTGGACTCAATGGAGGTTAGTGGCTACGTCAGTCACATGTTGACCAAGGGTGGGGCTCGCACCATTAGGTCTCTGAAGAAGAAGGGCCTTATTGGGGGGCTCAGTACCGCACTGGATGTGGTGGAGAAACGGGGGCTCAAGGGCACGATTGAGGAGATCAATCAAGAAACTCGTCTTGGTATCGCAGAAATGATTTGGAGAAACCTCAACTCGAACAGGCCAAGGGCGAACATCAAGAGGGTGCCCAGAGAGGAGCTTGAGTCGATTATCGCGAACGAGGGCTTGGATAAGATCAAGTTTTTCGAGACTGACGCCGCGAAGATCATGTCGGAGTACGGCGGTAAGACTGCCAGGTGGATTTCCAACACGAGATACATCAAAAACATCACCAACATGTTCAAGGAGGAGGGAGACCGCCTTGCCTCGATAGCCGGGGGGGACGGGTTCTTGGCGGCTGATGCGGCAGCTCAGGCTGTTGGCTATCGAAGGGTAGACGGTGTGCTTCACCTTAGGGCTATCGCGGGCGAAGGGGCCTGGCCCGGGTTCAAAAAGCACAAGGAGGCTATTCAGAGGCTCCTGATCGACGAAGACCCATCGGTTCGCGGTGCAAAGCTCTACGAGTTTCTAAGGAAGCACGGGGCAGACATCGACGACCCCATGGTGAAGGTCCACGCAGAGACCCTCTCCCGATACATGTACGTCCCGTCCCACTACGCGGACATGATCGAAACTCTTGCGGTTCCGAGTCACATGCAGAGGTGGGCGTCTGGAGACGGTGTTCTCGCGAAGGCAATCGGTACGTGGGACGACGTTACAAACTATTTCAAGATGGCCACGACCCTGCTGGCCAGCGCGTTCCATGGCAGGAATTACGTCAGCAACACGATTACGAACCTGATGGTTCACGGGCCGAGCTCTCTTAGAGTGTCGAATCAGATCGACTCAATCTTCCTGATGCGGGCTCCGGATGGCGCAGAGTGGACCCTGACAAGGGTTACTCCTGGCGGGCGAAAGGTGGAGATCACCCAGACCGTCAAGGAGTGGCGGAATGAGATGCGTAAGCAGGGGATCATCGCTGATGTTGACCTCTCGGACCAGATTCGGAGTGGCGTGGGCAAGCCAAGCCATCTAAAGACTGGGCTGATGACCGATGCAGACCCGGTAGACATTGGCAGAAGTAAGGCGATGACAGCCCTGTTTGGGGTTGGCGAGTACTCAAGGGTGCTCAAGGCGTCCAGCTACCAGGTTCCCGCATACACAGCAGCCCTCGGGGCGGCGATTGGTGGCCTTGCTGGCTACGGCTCTGGCGGAACCAACGAGGAGCGCCTTAGGAAGGCGTTCACGGGCGTTTTGGTTGGCGGGATGGCTGGAATGGGCACCGGGTCAATGTACGACCTGTTCCTCAAGGACCCGTTCTCGGCTGCGAAGCAGGCCTACGGCGAGGCGGGTGGCCCAGCCGTTCGAGCGGGTCTTCTTTGGAAGAGCCCGGAGTTCTACCAAAACATGAAGCCCGCCTTCTCAGCTGGCTTTGACGAGTGGATGGACATCATCGGCGGGGCAGAAAAGGCTGGGTTTAAGAACTCTGTTCTTCATGTGTTGTCGGGAACCTCTGCTGGTCGAGTTGCTCTAGTTGGCGGTGCGGTTGGCGGCTTGATTGGCGGGGCTACCACAACGCAGGACGAGGGCTGGGTTGGCGGGGCGATGCAGGGGGCGGCTGCCGGAATGCTCCTGACTGGGGGCACCAAGGCCTGGGGCGAGGGCGCGTTCGTTATCGCTGGCGGCTTGGGCCGAAAGATCGAAGAGCAGGCAAAGATTGCTAGTTACATCGCAGGCAGGAAGAAGGGGATGTCTCCCGACGCAGCGGCAGACATCGTTCACAAGACCCTCTTCGACTACAACGACCTTTCCGCCTTTGAGCGCCATTGGCTGAGGAGGTTTTTCCCCTTCTACACATGGAGCTCCAAGAACGCGACGGCGCTACAGCCCTGGCTTGTTCAGAACAGGCCGAAGTCGGTTTCGTTCATGACGAAGTTCCTGGACGCCGCAGACGGTGGCTTTAGCGCAACGGAGGACTACGCCTTCCTTCCGGAGCACATGCGCTATCGGGCGGTTGTAAACGCTGGGCTCGGCAAGGTTTTTGCTGGGTTTGGCTTGCCTCAGGAGGACTTTGTCGAGCTTTTGAAGTTCCGTGGCTTGGCCCCGTCCGGAGTTATTGGCCGAATGCACCCGGCGATGCTGCTCCTGTACAAGTTCACCGCGTCAAAGGACCCCTACTACAACGTCGACCTAGACCAGGTTCGATCTGGTCGCGATGTTCGGTATCTGCCGCCATTTATCCAGAGGTATGTTGGCTTTGCGGAGGTTGAAAGGACCCGCCTTGTTGACGGTGTTCGCCAGACCTACACCTCCTACGAGGTGGGCATCTTCCCGGGCGACGATCCCGGCGACCTAAGCGGGAGAAGCAAGTCTCTCGGAGCGAAGAGGCTTGCCCTTCTCAGGGCCCTTCCAGCCTGGAGGCTTGTTTCTGAGTACAACAAGATGATGACGGACACGTTTATGCCCGCCTTACGCGCAGAGTCTGGGGCAAAAGCCACTGCTGATGAGCGACTCCTTGCCCTGTTTTCTGGAATTAAGCCGTACGCGGTCAATTGGGACTCCCTCGAGAGCTACGCATACCAGAGGTTTGAGGAGGGCCTGACTAAAGAACTGGAGGAGCAGGGCCTCTTGACTGAAATGCCGATTATGCTCAAGGAGCCGCGCACGGAGGTGGGCGAGGTAGAGGCGCTCCGGGAGCTCGGGATTTACAAGCCAGCAGCTCCGGCGAGAAGGTCCCCGTAATGCCCGTTGATCACACCCGCTTCAAGAGGCGCAGGCCTCACGACTCCAAAGACACAGCCGTAGAGGTTCTTTCGCTTGGTCCTGGGGCAGCGGTTCGCGTTACCGGGGACATCGAGGCGAAAGACCCAGACGGGAACAAAGCAAGTTTGTCTGTTTCCCGTCTTTCGGCTGATGGGCAACTTGTTTCTGACTTACAATCGCAAGAACTGCTACAAGCGGTCTTGTTGGAACTCAAGCACATCAGGCTTCATCTTGAAGCTTTGACAGGTGAAGACCTAAGAGGAGATGTTGGCTATGCAGATCAATGATGGGACGGGAAATGGTTACTCAGCATCGGTAACCAGCAAGAATCGACTCTCCGTAGAGGCCTCGTCTCAGGCTGACGCGCCATCCAGGGCTGCTGCCGAGAAGCGCGCGTGGATGGTCAACACGGGCACCACCGCCGACACCCTGACCATTACCAGCACGGGTGGAGTCATCGCCACCGTTGAGAACCCAAGCACGTCCACCAAGACTGTCGTCATTGAGCGTGTCCAGGTTTCCGTGTCAGCCACGATGGTCTACAAGAGCGCAGTGGCGTCAATTGCAACCGGTGCGCCGGGCAACGCCAACACGTTTACGGCAGTTCCCACCTATTCCGGCGGCGATGTCTCATCTCCCGTGAGCTGCTACACCTGGGACGAGACCGGCGGCAGCGATGGAATTACAAACTGGGGAGCGGGAACCGAACTGTCGACCGCATTGCTTGCTGTCGGTACGACCGTCATGGACGAGGGCGGGGTTGTTGTCCTTACGCCCGGTCAGGGCTTCTCTGTAGCCCTAAAGTCTGCAGGAGAGGCAGCCATCAACATTCTCTTCTACGAGGCAGGGCTGTAGACTCAAACAATAGGACTCCCTGACGAGCGGGAGTTGAAAGCCATGGAGACTCGCTTTGGCCATATCACTTTTATCAACACCGACCTAGGCATAAATGTAGTCTAGGTCTCACACCGATGCCCCCTAACGAGCGGGGGCTGGGATGCCAGGAGACTCGTAATGGCAATCATCATTCCCGTATATGAGCGTGTCGCTGACTATCAGCTCACCGGCCACGACTTCACCGTAACGGCTGTGACTGCGCTGAGCGGCCTAGACCTTGGGGCGGCCACAGAGCCGCTGAGCAAGGGCTTGCTGTGTGGCATGTGCGTGACTCTGCAGGACAACACCGGCCCCGCCGCCTCTGATTACAAGGTAGAGCTCTACACCGAAAACTCGGCAACGCTCACCTCTGGAACGGCGGCAAACATCTACACCGCTACCTTCTCATTTGGCGGTGTAGGCAGATCTCTGACAGACATGTTGGCGACTCCGATTCCGCTGTTTGCCCAACCATTCATCCGTGTTGCCCAAACGACCACAGCGACCGACGACAACACGCTGCGAATCAAGTTCTTCGTCCAAGCCACCGCAAACTAGGGATCTCTCATGGGCGTTGTTCGCGACCATCCTGCAGAGACATCGTTGGCGGAGTCGAGCGGCGTTGCTCGAGATCATCCCAGAAAGCAGTCAATAGCCGAGGAGAACGGTGTTCTCCGAGACAGTCCGTCGGCCCCGTTTGACCCCAGAAACCTAGGGAAAGACCTCCTTTGCTGGACTCGGGCAGACCTCGGAATCACTCCAAACTCATCAACCGCTGCCGCGTGGGCCGACCTCTCTGGCGAGGACAACAACTGGAGACAGACGACTGCAGACGACCAGCCAACGATAAGCGAAACCACGTTCGGCGCTCGGGCGGAGCTTCGCTTCGACGGGTCCAACGACTGTATGCTTGGTCTGGACCTGTACGGTGAGCTGTCAAGCGCGTCTTACTGGACGATTGTCGTTGTGATGCAGGGGTGGTCCTACGGGGGTGGCGGAAACCCCTGGACGGCAGAGGGCATTCTGGGGGCCCCGTCCGGTGGCGCCAACTATTTTAATGTTGGTTTAACGGCTAAGGCCTACGGCTCGGTTGGGTTCCAGAATTACGACGGCGCCACCAACCGGTCGGCGATGAGCGGCGACACCGACCTAGACGAGGGCGTGCCGCTCATCGCGGTTTTTGCCACCGATAATGGCACCGGGTTTACGCGAGCCAATGGCAAGGAGGGGACGCCAAACGCAAACACCTCCTCTCTGAACTCTAATGCCACAACAGTCAAGCTGGGCAAAGGACCACGGTCTGACGCTCAGACCCCCAATTTTTACAGCGGCTCGTTCTCTGAGGTAATGATTTTCGATGGGGCGCTGAGCAAGGCAGACATCTCTTCCCTTGAGTCTGCGCTTGCGCTGCGGTACGGAATAGCCCTATGAAATGGCTTGTCCTGGTCGGTGCCACTGAGGCAGCAACGCGATCTGCCGCGATCTCCTTGGCGATGGGGTATCCACTTCAGCCAACGCGCACAGAGCGAGCAACGAACACCATCTCTCACACAGATGGCCGAGCTGCTGTTGGCATTGCCTCGAGCGTCTGGTCTTGGGTGGCGAACGCAAAGATCGACATGGAGTCTCTTCTGACGGGCGACGAGGTCTCATCACTGCAGAGCGTGGGCGCCATGGACTCTGACGGCTGGTTTCCAGACGAGCCGAATCCATGGGATTGATGTGAGCGTCTTTATCGAGTACTGGCCATTCATTGTGTCACTCGCTGGCATCGTCGTGGGCGCCGCTGCGTGGGCTGCGAAGGTCTATTTTATGCTTGTGACCATCCTCGCCAGCATTGAGCGGACAGACCGCAATTTGGCAACGCACCGGCATGACCAGACCGGTCGTGTCATCATTCCCGCGAGATAGAAATGCCGTCTTTCAGCAAAGCAAGCAGAGGCCGCCTCGACACCTGTCACCCGGATCTAATTCGGTTGATGGAGGAGGTGATCAAGCATGTCGATATCACAATTCTGTGCGGGGCTAGATCAGTAGAAGAGCAGAAGGAGTTGTATCGCCAGGGCAAGAGCAAGCTCGATGGTGTCAACAAGATGTCAAAACACAACCACGTTCCCAGCCTCGCAGTGGACTTCAGCCCCTACCCGGTCAAGTGGGACAGGGAGCGCTTCGTTGCTGCTGCTTATTTCGCAAAGGGAATCGCGTCCCAGTTGGGCATCAAGGTACGGCTTGGGTGTGACTGGAACGCAGACCTTTCATTTGACAAGTCTGAGTTTTTCGATGGTCCGCACATTGAACTAGAGGATTGAAGATGACAACACGCAAAAGACAGGCAGTCACAGTGGGGTGCTGCATTGTGCTTTGCGCTGCCCTGATCCTGGCGGCCCTCTTCCAGGGCGTGCCGGACCCGGCGGACGATGACGACAGCACCCAAGACAGCGGCGCGGATGATGACGACAGCGCGAGCGACGATGACTCCGGAGGCTAGAGGTGGCCGAGGACGACCACGAGGAACCAACGTGGGACACCACGGAGGCCGTCGCCGTGATCGAAGACGCTGCGAGACGCGCCAAGCGGCAGGGGCGGCTCAGCGATGCAGTGAGTCACGCCGTGGCGCAGGGCGACATTACGGAAGCAAGGCTGCCGCTCAAGGTCGTGATCGGCTTGGTCCTCTGGGTCGTGAGCCAGGCCCTCGCCGGAGCTACGCTCTATTATCAGCTCAGCGGAGATATCCGAAGTCTGCAAGAGGGCCAGCCGCAGGTCGGGGATCTTGTGTCGATGGCCGAAATTCAAGCGGTTCGAGCGGAGTTGACTTCGCTCAAAGAGTCTCTGCATCGGGTCGAGTCCTCCTCTCAGGCACCCCCAACCAACCTGGATCACCTCCGAGCAATCGGAGAGCTCCGTGGAGACGTACGGCTGTTGGAGCAACGGATCGAGTTCCTCGAGCGCAGGAGATAGAGAGATGAACGTGAGCGACTACCTTGATCTAGCCATTCGGATGTCGATGATCGGCATGGGCAGCTACGTGCTTACCGGTCAGGTTTGCAAGCCAGCCATCCGAATGATCGCCAAATACATGGACGACGACGGAAAGCTATCGAAGGGAACGGAGGCGTTTCTTCGCTGGCTGACCCGAGCCACGGCGATTGTTCTGGGCGGAGCTATGGGTGCGCTGCCTCTGTGGCCGGATACCCTCCAGGGCTCCTGGGGGCCCATCTTAGGCCTCGTGGGCGGCTCGCTTGCCCCTGGCATCTACGCAGCAGTCAAAAAAGCCCTGCCAGCCGCTGTTGCTCGTTTGGTCTCCGGGAAGGGGCTCAAGGACAGATGAACTCTGGTCTTGTCGTTTTGCTTGTGGTGCTGGCGCTTGCCCTTGGTGCGGCTGCGTGGAGGTTTCCGAGGCTGAGGGCTGGCCTTGGGGTGGCCGCTGCTGCCGTTGCTGGGCTCGCCGCCCTGGTCGTAGCCCTCCTCTCTGCAAAGGGGAACGTGAGGGCAGCCGTTCGGCAGGTAAAGGCCAAGCGCAAGGTCAAGAGGGCCCTGGTGGAACACAAGGAGGCGATGGCTGTAGAGGTCTCTGCAGTCGAGGAAGCTCAAGGGGAGCTCGAAAAGATCGTGGAGAGCAACGAAGAGACCCCTGACTTGCAAGAGCTAGCCGACGCATTCAACGACAAGTTCTCGAAACTATGAAGAAGATCGTCACCCTCTGGACTTGGTTTTTCTGCTTCCTGGTGTGGGCGCTGACCTCTGGGTGTGCCCACTTCCCGGTCGGAAGCACGCTCTTTCCCGTTGACTTCCCTCGAGTGGACATTCCTGAGCCCGAGGTTCCCGCTCCAGACGAGGGGTGGTGCGAGGAAGCTAAGCCTATCGGCCCTGGGTCGGATGTGGAGTGCATCGGAATCCTGACCCCGCCTCACAAGCTCAGCCTGCTGATGGCCGAGGGGGACATCCTTGACCAGACAAGGTCGGTCATTGAGACCTCCTACAAGGGTCGACAGGCGGACAGGGAATACGCGGCTTCAATTCTGCAGGCCAGAGACGAGCAGCTCAGGATTGCAAAGGAAAAACATCCCAAGCTATTTGGCCTTGGTTTGGGGATTGGCGGCGGTGTTACGATGGGATTCGTCGTAGGGATTCTTGCGGCAACCGGTTCCAATTGAGAAGACAATTCCAATGAAGTACAAGAAGACAACGGTCGGCTCTGCTTACGGAAAGTCGCCCAAAAAGAAACCAAGGAAAAAGAAGAAGGTCAGCCGGCGTGGTCGACGCCCTGCACCGTCTTCCAGTAGGACTCGGAGTAGGTAATGGCGACAGCGACTACAGCGAAGCAAGGGACTCCAATTGGAACCGTCCTGTTCACCCTGACAGAGACCTCCACCACGGCGTCTGCAGTGAACATGGACGGTGGCGGTGGCTCGATCATCATGATTGAGATCGACAACTCGTCCAACACGGCTGCGGCCTACGTCAGTCTCTACGCCGCTGGCAGCGCCACGGTCGGTACGACAGACGAGGACTACGTTTTCATGGCTCCCGCGTCGACTCGAATCACGTATGCCTGCCCCGAGGGTGCTGTATACACAACGGGCCTTACTGGCGCAATTGTGTCGGCTCCTGGTGGCTCTACCGGGCCTGGCGTCACCGTCACCGCATACATCCTATCCAATACCTAGGAGAACAAGATGGCTGTTGCTGTTGCTAGCTCTGGAGTTTCGAGCCCATTTTCGGTTCGGTCTTTGGACATCGCAGACCTCGAGAACACGGGCCTGTCGGACTTTGTGAGTGCTTCTGCCACGGTGTACACCCTGGACTTGGACAACTCTGCGAACGGCGCGATCACGTACTTCAAGCTGTACGACAGCGCCAGCCCAACGTATGGGACGACCGACCCCAATTTGATGATCTTGGTGGCTGCCTCCACCCGTCAAGTGTGGTCCGTCGCCCAGGGCTTGTCGCTCTCCGCTGGGTTTTCCGTCGCCGCATCGGATGCGAACGGGCCAGACGCGGGGTCTAACCCCGGCTCGGCGTTCAACATGAGTGTGGTGCTGAGCTAGGCCCGAGGCAGCAGAGACGGCCAGTTCTCGGCCATCATCGGCATTAGAGCTCCGAGCCTCGCCTTGTCGTCTGTGATTTCCTCCCAGGTCACTTCCTGGTTGTGAATCGAGGCGATTGGGTTGTCTGCCAGGGCTTCTAGGGCGTAGGAGAACGCCTCGTCGGTGTCTTCACCGAAGCCAACTACGGGGATTGAGAAGCAGTACGCGCGCATTTTGCCTTCTTAGCTCTGATGAACCTGTAGATCGCACTGTGGCAGTCTCTGCAGATGACATCGTACCCGAGGTCGACACCGACAAGACCACCAGACTCTCTCACATAGACCTGTCCTGGGGCGCAAAAGTCTTTCCCGATGGGGTTTTTACACCAGTCACACACCCCGTCCGCCCTCACGACAATGTCTGTGGCAATGCGCGCCAGCTGCTCTTTTGACGTAATCACCTGGCCCCCTTCCACATCTTCATAAAGCTGAAGCTCCTGAGCGGCTTTGTAGAGCTGCGGTAGTAGTGTTCGTGGCCACAGCTGCATCTCTGTATCCAGAACGGCTCAAGGCGGAGGCTTTTGATGTACTCCTCGTCTGGCAGATCGGAGTTGGGCCCCTGCTTGTGTAGCTTCCAGGCGCTGAACTGGTGTTGATGCCTTACTTTTTGCGCCACGGCGTAGACTCCTGCACCACGAGCCGCCAGTCATCCTCGTCCAGGCTCTTGAGCGACATTATGAGGGCCTTTAGCGCCTGTTCCCTGGTCCAGCCAGCCGGAAGCAGGGAAGACGTCCCACCGAGGTCATAGAGGGCCTCAATGATGGCGCCCCTTCTCTCCTGGTCCTTGGTCACCACAAGGGCGGTGCGAAGGATGTTGATCGCGTCCCTCTTGTGAATCATCTCTTTCATTCCCCAAGAATCCTCCGGCAGTACTCAGCGATGCACCCAGCGTCAGCGATGTTGTCGTCTGGCTTCTTCTTTCGCCCTGGCGTCAGGTCGAGGGATGGAATCAGCCTTCGGCAGGCAGAGATGCTTCTGGGCTTTGGGTCTCCAGAGCCTGGACAAATCTCGGTCTGCCATCTCTTTGGTTGGACAATGTCGTATCGGCATCCAATGCCCGAGAGCCAGCCGTCCAGGCGACCCCAGTTCTTGCCCATCGTAATGGCCGAGCTCGCGCCCATCTTTGGTGCGGGTCTCGAGCCGAGGGCTTCTATGACGGCAACGACGCTGTCTGGGCTGCAGCCCTCGTCACAGCAGTGTCCATCCAGCCAAATGGTGAGAGTGGTGAGGTCCAGGTCTTTGCCGACGTGCGGCAGCTTCAGGGACGAAGCAAGAGAGCCGTCCCTCCGAAGAAGCACAGCTGCTCCCTGCTTGCCTGGGTCTACTCCGAGGTAAAGCATCGGCGTGCCCTCCCCGGAACCCCGCCGTCGCCATACGAAACCGACGGCGGGGCCGGCTGTGCAAGCAGCCCCTCAAACCCCAAGGCTACCTGCCGGCAGGCGGACCATTCCGCCCCCGGCACACACAACTTCCTAGAAGGGGATTTCTTCATCGTCGTTGAAGTCTGGTTCTGTGTTGGTGTCTTCGGGCTCCTTTGTGTCGTCAACGCACTCGTTGAAGTAGAAGACTGGATAGCCGTTCTTGTTCGTCTTTTGACGCATCTTGACGGTCTTGCCCTTCAACTCTCCCTGGATGGACCCAGCCTTGTTGTTCTCCTTGTCGAAGATGGCTGCAAAGGATGGCTTCTCTCCAGTCAACAGCACCACATCGCCGGCCAAGATCCCCATAGAGATTTCGTTCACCTTCGTGAACTTCTCGATGTAGGAGCCCTTGCAGACCCCCTCAGTCACGCGAAGCCCCCACTTGTACCAGAGGACGCCCTTCCCCTCCCAATAGTTGAAGAAGACGACCCTCACGAGGTACTCGCCGTCTTCCAGCTCGGCCACCTCAGGAAGCGCCTGACCGTCAGGAGTGCTCCTGTCTTCTGGCTTTGCCTCATCCCACATCATCGAAAGTTCCTTCATCGTGCTCATTTTGATTCTCCTTCTTTGTCTTCACCCGCATCGGGGCTGCTGAACGCCTTCTTGAACTCCGCTGCAAGCGCCGCGAAGCTCAACTCCATTGTTTCTGGAAGCGGCCTGCCGAGCTCACCTCGTTGACCGCACTCAATGTGAAACTCGTCGCTCAAAAACGGTGTTGTTCTGAGCTGTCGAGCCCCGCCCTCAACGACCTCCGCTCGAAAGATGAAGTCGACCGAGCCGTGCAACACCTTTCTTGCCGACCCGGGCAGGGCCGACGTGATGAAGGTTGTTCCTGCTCGCTTGCCGTTGTCGTCGATCTCCTTCTCCTGTCTCTCGTGGCTGACGAAGACCAACGCCATGTCCAGCGCACGGAGATTCGCAATCGCAGCAGACAGCTTCCGACGAGCCAGCTTGTAGCCCTTGCCAAAGCCCGGATCTCCGAGGTCGACCCAGCCGTTGGCGTTGCACACGTCGTCTTGAAGAAACTCGTAGAGGTTGTCGACTGTGTCGACGACCACGGTCTTCCACCTGTGCTTCTGGTCTCTCAGGCCCTTCACTGTGTTTGTGAAGTCAGTCCACGAGCTGATCTGCATTTCTGCAGCCTCCATGGCCGCAGTCCCTGGCTCAGTGGCCAGGAACAAGGCGTCGTTCCACTGGTTCGCAAACGTCGTCTTGCCGACCTTTGGCGGGCCGTAGATAAGCCAGACGTACTGCGACATTCGCCTCTTTGGCTTGTGTTTTTCTTTCGGGATTTTCACACCCATGAAAATGTTCCTTCCTTAGTCCAGTTCGGGATGAAGTTTTTCTTCGACGGCGAACGACCCTCGGTCGAGCGCACCGCAACAAAGGTCCAGAAACCTGCATCGTCCGAACCTGCCGACACAACTCTCAGTGTTTCGGATGGCGAGTTTGCCAGCCTCAAGAGCCAAAATCCTCTTGTGAATCTCCCAGGCCTCCTGCCGCCAGAGGGTCATCTGAGCCTCGCTCCTGGTGAGGAGTTCCTCAAGGAAGTAGAACTCCGGTCGAGACCGGTAGTCGCTGACGATTCGTTCTCGGAACTCAACAATGCTCTCCTTCTGGCGTTTTCTGATTCCTGGCTTTTTGATGACGCGATACGTCGCGTGCCGCACCGGCTGACCCTGAAGGACTGACGCTGCCTCCATGTAGGCCGAAACCTGGTAGTCGATCTCGAGCCTGTCGACGTAGCTCGCGTCGATTGAAGACGCTGTCTTGAACTCCCAGACCCTGCCAGGTGACAGCCCGTCGATCTTTCCACCAAAAGAGTGAGCCCGGGAAGACCTTCCAGTTCGAGGGTTTTTCAGTGGGATTCGGAAC
>Ga0208433_1000491_pt1 | contig 16995 bp, 18 predicted proteins | sample 3_EtaG_FD_184075 | JGI IMG/M metagenome (GOLD analysis project Ga0208433, IMG submission 184075) | Marine viral communities from the Subarctic Pacific Ocean - 3_ETSP_OMZ_AT15126 metaG (SPAdes) (version 2) | ecosystem: Environmental > Aquatic > Marine > Oceanic | place: Pacific Ocean | collected...
CTGTGGGAATTTTCGCTGTGTCGAGAGTCTGCGGTCTGTTTGATAATGTCTGCGGTCTGCGGTCTATAGGTATTAGAGGAACCAAAAACCTAATGGTTCTTTTTCAGTTGAAAAAATAAATTAAAAATAATTGATACATTTATATCTATCTTTTTACTTATCGTGTAAAATGATAGATACAAACTAAATGGAGAGCGATTATGAAACAATCAAAAGAAAAAAATAAAAAAATACGGGACCGCGTTGTATCAGAGATACTTGAGTTATTAAAGGACGGCGTTAATCCATGGAATAGACCATGGACCGCTGGCCAGTCTTTAGGTGATCACAATGCTTACAGCGGCCATAGTTACCAAGGAATCAATATCTCAATACTTGCTTATGCCAAAGAAAAAAATGGCTGGCAGTCAGATCAATGGCTAACTTTTGACAATGTCAGAAAAAACAAAGGTAGCGTTATCAAAGGCTCAAAGGCTACTCGCGTTGTTTTTGTTAAAACTATAGAGTTTAACAAGAAGGACGACGACGGCCGCGTTGTTACCGACGACAACGGTAAGCCGGTTAAAATCTATGTGGGTTATCTGAATGAATATCCAATATTCAATATTGAGCAAACTGAAAATGTGCAGTTACCCAAGGCCGAGCAAAAAAGAATAGAGGCTGCGATAGCTCGGGAGCTGCTTATGCAGTCCGATGCTGGCGTTCAATGGGTAGATAGTGTCTACACTAACCTAGATGTAGATGTTAAGCATACTACTGAAAGTAAAGCGTATTATTCACCGAGCAAAGATATGATCCATCTACCCAACTATTCCATGTTCAAAAAACCCAGCGGCTACACGGCGACAGCGCTGCATGAATTGGTGCATTGGACCGGTGCCGAGTCCAGAAACAACCGGCCCGGTATTGTCAAGTTTGAATACTTTGGATCTAGGTCATACGCCTTTGAAGAGTTAATAGCTGAGATTGGCTCGGTCATGCTGGGCCATAAGTATGGTATTAGTGGCAAAACTGAGAACCATGCCAGCTACATCGACGGCTGGATTAAAGCATTGGAAAGCGATTCTCAAAGTTTATTCGAGGCCAGTCATTTAGCCCAGCAAGCGATGGAGTATATCTCTGACAATACAGCCTAGTCATTCAGCCCCAACAATCCGCGCGTTGATGTTCAATTGATGCGCGGATTCTTTTATTCTGAGGTCGAAAATCTCAGATTTTTTTATTCGCGAACCCAACCCCCCCCTATGCTATTTGGGACTCCTACTGAAAGGATAGTATAATGACGTTCAACACAAATAATTTGCCCAAAAAAACATTTGAAACTATAGTGACTCCTATGCCTGCCGATTTAGGACATGTTCCAATCGATACCATGCGCGAGATCCTGTTGCTGCAAAATCGCTTGGAGAACTTTGATACCCAGGAAGTCATCCAGAGATCCTTCCTGGATTACATCCGTTATATCTGGCCTGAGTTCATCGAAGGCGAACACCACCGAATCTTTGCCGAGAAGCTCGATGAAATCGCCCATGGCGACACCAAGCGCCTCATCATCAACATGCCGCCTAGACACACCAAATCCGAGTTCGCCTCCGTTTATTTCCCCTCATGGATGATGGGACTGAAGCCCAACATGAAGATAATGCAGACCACGCATACCTCGGAGCTGTCCGTGCGCTTTGGGCGCAAAGTAAGGAATCTTATGGATTCCGAGGAGTATAAGGCCGTTTTTCCCAAAGTCACACTCAGTGCCGACTCGAAAAGCGCCGGGCGTTGGGAAACTAACCGCAACGGTGAGTATTTCGCTGCTGGAGTGGGCGGCGCCATTACCGGAAGGGGCGCCGATTTGCTGATCATTGACGATCCGCACTCGGAACAGGACGCGCTCTCACCCTCGGCTTTGGAGAGTGCTTATGAATGGTATACCTCCGGACCCAGGCAGCGGTTGCAGCCGGGCGGCTCGATTGTGATTGTCATGACTCGCTGGTCAACACTTGATTTGACCTCGAAACTGCTGAAGCGGCAGACGGAAGCGCATGCTGATCAGTGGCAGGTGGTGGAACTGCCGGCCATTTTTGAGGATACCGGTAATGCTTTGTGGCCGGGCTATTGGAGTCTCAAGGAATTGGAGAGTGTTAAGGCGTCACTGCCGGTGGCGAAGTGGAATGCGCAGTATATGCAGAACCCGACTTCCGAGGAAGGTGCGATTATTAAGCGCGACTGGTGGCAGTTGTGGGAGGGCGATAAGATCCCGCCTGTTGAGTATATTATTCAGAGTTATGATACTGCGTTCTCGCGCAGTGAGACTGCCGATTATTCGGCGATTACCACCTGGGGCATTTTTCGCCCAAATGAGGACAGTGGTGATGCGATTATTCTCCTCGATGCCAAGCGTGGGCGCTGGGATTTCCCGGTGCTGAAATCGATGGCGAGCGATGAATATAAGTATTGGGAACCGGAGATGGTATTGGTGGAGTCCCAGGCATCAGGCATGCCTTTGACTCAGGAATTGAGGAATATGGGCATCCCGGTAGTCAACTACCGGCCTTCGAGGGGTAATGACAAAGTGACCAGGGTGCATGCCGTGAGTCCCGTGTTTGAGGCGGGGATGGTGTGGGCGCCGAAGAAACGCTTTGCCGAGGATGTGATCGAGGAATGTGCGGCGTTTCCGTTCGGGGAGAACGATGATTATGTGGATTCCATGACCCAGGCGGTGATGAGATTTCGCCAAGGCAACTTTGTTCGGTTATACTCTGATGAGGAAGATGAGGAGAGCGTGCCCAAAAGGCATGTTTATTATTGATGCCGGAAACCAGAGAACAACGAATACAAAGGCGCTTAGAAGAAGCCACGGAACGCTCGCGCCAGGAAGAAAAGATCAAGGGTGGAATTGCCTCCATGTGGGAGTCGATGAATCCTGGGCAAAAGCTCGGCATGGCACCTATTCCTGTGGTGTCTGACATTGCCGGCGCTGTTGGTGATATCCAGATGTACAAAGAGGAGCCGGAAACAAGGACAGGATTGAATTATGCGCTGAGTGGTTTGGGTTTGATTCCGGGAGTGCCTGCTGTTGCCGGCTGGACGAAATCAAAAAAACTAATGGCATTGGAAAAAAGGTGGCTGGATGCTATGACAAAGGGAAAGCTCAGTCAACGGTGGATAAACAAACTGGAAGACAAAGTAATCGTCCAAAAAAACGCGGAGATTGCCAAAGCAAATAGGAAACTACTGAAAAACGAAGACATTGAACCTGAGTATATTGATGAGATGATTGAAGACTATGCCGGCGAGATTCTCTCTGTAGAGGAGGGGACTGGCAACATAGGCGCTTTTGACAGGATGTGGCCGGACATTCCACTGAGCCATAAAGGTGATGACATGACCAGGCAGTTTTTGGAGGAGCTCGGCTATGAAGAGGTTTTTGATGTCTGGGAGAAGGCGCCAAACACTTTTATCCAAGAGGGTGATAAGGTCGTAACCTACACGCCTTCCTTCAACAAGTCCGGGATTGAGCAAAAAACATTCAGAGATCCTACATTTGGAGAGCTAAGAGACTTTTTTGGTTTTTCCGAAGGCGGCATGGTAACAAAAGCCCACGGCGGCTTTATCGACAAAGCAATCACAGGTGGCAGTAAAGATATTTAATGGGTAGAATGGAAAAAACTGTTTTAAGCTTCTCGGTTCAATGGCGTAACTGGATCAGTAGTTTGTTGTTTAGATTAATGAATTAGCACAAGGGCGTAGTATGGCGGATATCGAAAAACGGATTTATCCTGCACAGGAAGAACCTGTCGATATTATGGATGACTCCAAGACGATTGAACTGGAAGACCCCAGATTAGCCGAGTTTAATGGTGAAGATGTTCCCATTACGCCCTTGGAAAGCGGCAGTATCCTTGTCGGTGAGGGTGAAATGCTGTCACCGCAAGTTGAATTTGGCGCCAATCTGGCCGATGAGCTTGACGATTCCGACTTACAAACCATTTTCAACCAATGCATTGCCGATGTCGAGGCCGATCTTAGTTCCCGCGCCGAGTGGGAACAGCAGTACCGTGATGGTTTGGAGTTCCTCGGCATGCGCTATGAGGAACGCAGCCAGCCGTTTGAGGGTGCCTCCGGCATAACTCATCCGCTGTTGGCAGAATCCGTTACCCAGTTCCAGGCACAGGCCTATGCCGAGATATTGCCATCGCAAGGACCGGTGAAAACCCAGATTGTGGGTGCCATCACTCCCGATTCCGAGGGACAGGCGGCCAGGGTCAAGGAATACATGAATTACCAATTGATGCACGTCATGGAAGAATACGATCCCGAAACCGACATGCTTCTCTTCTATCTGCCACTGTCGGGATCGGCTTTTAGGAAAGTTTATTACGACCAGAATTTGGGGCGGGCAGTGTCCCGGTTTATTCCCTCAGAGAACCTGGTCGTTCCCTATGACACCAGTAATCTGCAAACAGCCGTTCGGATCACCAATATTGTAACGATGCCGTTGAATGATGTGGTTAAGCTCCAGAACATCGGCTTCTATCGTGACGTGCAGCTTAAAGCCATGGGCATGCAGTATGAACAGCAGGATATCCAGGAGGAAATCGACAAATTGCAGGGGATTGAGCCCTCTTCACGCATGGACAGTGAGTGCGAGCTCTACGAAATTCATCTTGATCTGGACTTGGAGGGCTTTGAGGACACCGATGAGGCGGGCGAGCCCACCGGTATCAAGCTCCCCTACATCGTCACCCTGTCGAAAGCCAACAATGCGGTGCTTTCGATCCGCAGGAACTGGAACGAGGGCGATCCGCTGCGGAAAAAAGTCCAGTATTTCGTCCATTACAAGTTTTTACCGGGTCTTGGCTTCTATGGCTTTGGCCTGACACACATGATCGGGGGTTTATCAAGGGCATCAACCTCCATTTTACGCCAGCTGATCGATGCGGGCACTTTGGCCAACTTGCCTGCCGGGTTTAAAGCACGCGGTATCCGTATTCGTGACGACGATCAGCCCTTACAACCCGGAGAATTTCGCGATATGGACGCCCCTGGGGGCAGTTTGCGCGAATCCTTCATCCCGTTGCCGTTTAAAGAGCCGTCACAGACCCTGTTAGCCCTGATGGGCATCATGGTTGATGCCGGTAAGCGCTTTGCTTCCATTGCCGACATCCAGGTTGGCGATTCCAACCAGGAAATGCCGGTAGGCACCACCATTGCGCTGCTGGAACGCGGCACCAAGGTGATGTCGGCGATCCACAAGCGCCTGCATTACGCACAAAAGGTGGAGTTTAACCTGTTGGCACGCATTTTTGCCCAGTTCCTGCCACCTGAATACCCGTATATGACCAACAATGGCGACCAAATGATCAAACAGGCGGACTTTGATGACCGCGTGGACATTATCCCGGTATCGGACCCGAACATTTTCTCGATGAGCCAACGGGTGATGTTAGCGCAGCAAATGCTGCAAATGGCGCAATCGAACCCCGAAATCCATGGCAAAGCGGGCATTTATGAGGCGTATCGGCGCATGTATCAGGCACTCAATGTGCAGAATATTGATGCGTTGCTGCCACCACCGCCGCAACCGCAGCCGATTGATCCTGGCAAAGAGAATGCCGGACTGCTTACGGGACAACAGCCAAAAGCCTTTCCAGGACAAGACCACGACGCCCACATCGCTACCCACATGAGTCTTTATGGTACCGCTATCATGCAACAGAACCCACAGGGAATGGCAATGACGCAAGCGCATGTCTATGACCATGTTTCGCTGAAGGCCGAAGAGATGGTGCAGCAGCAAATGGCGCAGGATCCGCAGATGATGCAGATGCAACAGCAATTGATGCAGGCGCCACCGGAGCAACAACAGCAGATGCAACAGCAAATGATGCAGCAGCAGCAAAAACAAGTGGCAGCAACGATTGCCGGGCTGATGGAACAGATCAATCAGCAATTTATGCCACCGCCGCAACCGGAAGATCCATTGGTTGCACTCAGGCGCCAGGAGCTCGATATCAAAGCCGGTGATTTACAGCGCAAACAACAAGAATTTGGAGAACGCCAGGAAATAGATATAATGAAGATGGACCAGGATGAGGATTTGACGCGGGAGCGTATTGATTCATCCGAGGATATTGCAACAATGAGAAACGAAACCGCGCAGGACCGACTTGAGCAACAGGAACGGTTCAAGGCTGCGGACTTGAGAAAGGAGACGACATGAGTTCAGTAATGAAGGCCATGCAGGCCGCACACAAACACCAGAGATTGAAAGAGCGCATCGAGGAAGATGCAATGTTGGCGCAGGAAAAGGCGGATCGAGCCTGGCGCGGCGACCCGAAGCGCAAAGAACAGCTATTGGCTGCCAGGGCAGCGGAAGCAACAGAAGCAGTAGAGGCAGAAAAACCCAAAGCGAAGAAAAAAGCGGCGCCGAAAAAGAAAGCAGTAGCAAAAAAGAAAGCAGCCCCGAAGAAGAAAACAAAAGCGAAGAAAAAGAGTGCCGCTAAAAAAGGGTAGTGCTAAGAAGACAGTTTCTGCTAATATTGGGAGACTGAAGAAAGAAGGCTACGGAAAAAGACAAGCAGTTGCCATTGCCTTGGATAAGGCTGGCAAAGCGAAGAAGAAGAAGAAAAAGAAAAAACCCAAGAAGAGGAAAAAACGTCATGGCAAGAGCAAGACCCGGTAAATTTCGCGGCGCCATACCGAAAAGTTCAGGCGCGGCAAGCAAGTCAATGAAAATCAAGGATCAGGGCACAGTGCCCCTGTCACAGCCAAAGAAAGAAGCCAACGGCGGTCCACCTCAGCCCGGCATGGGCAAAGGCAAGTCGAGAGGCGGTGGCGCAGCTTTACGCGGCACCAAGTTTGAGGGGATATTCTGATGATGCCCCCCGGCGGTTTCGGACCCATACCCCCCACACCCGTACCACAGTGGTTATCGGACTTGTGGGAAAAACAAAGAAAGGCAGCGGCAAGAGCAAAAGCAGCAGCGGCTAGAAGAGCCAACCAAGCACAACGACAAGCATCTAGATCACCTGGAGGCTGGCAGTATGGCGGCTACGTTGGTCCGAATCAGACGGTGGAGGACATGATGCATCCCATCGGATTGAACTCTACATTTCAAGCGCCCATTCGCGCCAACCCCTCAATGTTAAGCGCAGGAATGGCAAGAAGGGCAAACCAAGCACAACGACTTGGTTCCAGAGGTCCCGGAGGCTGGCAGGCAGGCGGTCCCGTTAAGGGCTTTGCCCGGGGCGATCTGGCGACAGTAGAAGAACCTATGCCTCTGTGGGGAGCAGAACACAGACTAGACACAAGACTTGGACAAGGATTGCCACAATCTGTTTTTTCCACTGCTTATAATCGAGCCGCACAAGTGAGATCGCGTGATGATCCCGATTTTAAAGCGAGTATTCTAGGCCGCCTTGGTACCCTCCCTCTTGATATTCTTACACAGCTTGCGGAGATTATGCTTAGTCCAGCACAGTCTGCATCTGGATTGTCAGCAGGACGACAAGCTAGAGAAACAGGCGAATATTTATCTCAGGAAGATGTAAATGCTATATTTAATCCAAACTCTAGAGAGGCTCTTATAGCCGAAAGGGACAGGTTACAACAACAACTGCAAACAGCCGATGAGGCAATGGCGCAAGAAATAATGGCGCAAATCATGGAAATCAACAAAGAACTTGAAATGGCAGCAGCTCCCGGTATGGCCGGTGGCGGCATTCTTTCGCTGAGAGGCGGAGGCAGAACAGTAAATCCCAGAGCATGGGCAAGGAGGCCAATACAACAAGCGCTACAAGTGCCAATGGGCCCTCCAGCAAGGTTGAGCAGACCAGGTTGGGGTTCTCCTGGCTTAGATATACCCGGAGGAGGTTAATACAATGCCATACGGAAGTCCTTTTTACTCTTCATTGCCTGGCTTTAATACAGGTCCCTCCTTATATGGAGGCTATGGAGGCTACGGCGGTTACGGCAGTCCTATGGGCTACGGCGGTTACGGCAGTCCTATGGGCTATGGCGGAGGCTATGGCGGTTATGGCGGCATGGGCGGTTATGGCGGCTACGGCGGCTACGGCGGTTATGGCGGTATGGGTGGCTATGGCGGTTATGGAGGCATGGGTGGCTATGGCGGTTATGGCGGCATGGGCGGTATGGGAGGTTACGGCGGTTATGGCGGCATGGGTGGCTATGGCGGATTCAATCCGTTTTCATTCCCATTTGGCAGTTACAGCACCACCGGAACAGACACAACAGGAACAGACACTACAGGAACAGACACCACAGGAGCAGATACCACAACGGGTGACACCGCGGGAACCACATACACACCATTTGATCCAACATCCTATGACTGGAGCAATATATTTGGTACCTACGGAGGAGCAGGAACAGCAGGAACAGCAGGAGCCACAGGAGCCACAGGAGCCACAGGAGCTACAGGAGCTACGGGCGCAACAGGTGCCGCTGGCGCTACTTTTGACCCAACAGCTTATGATTGGAGCAACATATTTGGCACCTACGGAGGCGGAGCTGGAGGAGCAGGAACAGCTGGAGCCACAGGAGCTACGGGCGCAACAGGCGCAACTGGAGCTACGGGCGCAACAGGCGCAACTGGCGCAACAGGTGCCGCTGGTGCTACTTTTGACCCAACTTCCTACGACTGGAGTAATATATTTGGCACCTACGGAGGCGGAGCTGGAGGAGCAGGAGCGAGAGGAGCCACAGGAGCTACGGGAGCTACAGGCGCTATGGGAGCTACAGGCGCTATGGGAGCAACCGGAGCAGCAGGAGCCATGGGAGCAACCGGAGCAACCGGAGCAACCGGAGCAACCGGAGCAACCGGAGCAGCTGGTGCACAAGGGCTTCCAGGAACAACATTTGACCCTACCGCTTACGATTGGGGCAACATCATGGGACAATATGGCGGTCAAGGCCAAGCTACAGCAGCAGATTATGAGAGCTTTGCTGGTGGCTTGACTCCACAGCAAATAATGGAGTATGGAAATAGAGATGATTTAAGCCCCGAAGAAATAGCTATGGCTGATATTGATAAAAGCGGAACTGTGGATTTGCAGGACGCTATACAATCTCTTCAAGTGCAGAGTGGGCTCAGAGATCCAAGGAGTTTACAGGGCATCAATCCTTGGCTTCAGCAATATCAAATGAAAAGCGATATGCCAGATTTTAGCCAATATGCTTTAAAAGCTGATATGCCGACATATACACCATTTGATCCAAGCAATTTACAGTCACAAATTACAGCATTACAAGGCGCTCAACCACCTACACCATTTGATCCAAGCAATTTACAGTCAAGACTAGCTGCGCTGGAAGGCATGCAGCCACCCTCACCATTTGATGCAACTGGTTTGCAGGCAAGACTAGCTGCGCTGGAAGGCATGCAGCCACCCTCACCATTTGATGCAACTGGTTTGCAGGCAAGACTAGCTGCGCTGGAATCACAATTGGGTGCGGCTCAAAGCCCAGCTCCATTTGATCCAAGCGGTTTGCAGTCACGTCTAGCTGCCTTGGAAGGAAAAACTTATGGGGGTCCCAGCTTGACCGACATTGAAGCATTGATTGAACAACAGCTGGCGAACCAATTCCCTAGTGGCTCTTATGCCTCCGCACCAACTGACAATCCTTATGCGCCTGATGTTACATCTCCAGCAGATACTGGAGCATGGGGTACAAATTTAGGACCGTCTGACAGACCTTGGAGTCAGGTAAGAATAAAGGGCGGCTGGGGCTAGATTAAAAAATAGTGGACGGCGTAAGACTAGCAGAGTATATTCTAAAAGAACTGCGGAACAGACAAGGGCAGATTTCTGAACAACTGTGTGGCGGTTTGGTAAAAACGATGGAAGACTATCGTTTTCTCATGGGAGAGTTGACGGCACTTCGCTCCTTTGAGTCGGATTTAAAAGAAGTGTTGCAAAAAACAACTGGAGACAGTTTTGATGAGTGACTTAGCAGTCCCACAACATATCGCAGCCGAACGCAAGGCTCAAAATGAGGCGCAAAAAGAGGAAGTAAACAACGGCAGTGCATCTATTCAGGATGCCTATGTTGAACCAACAGAGTTGGTGCTTGATCCCTCCCTTCTCGATACCTCCCTATTGGAACGAATGCCAGAACCTACCGGATGGCGGATTTTGGTTTTGCCATATAGGGGCAAAGGCGTTACTGATGGGGGCATTGTGTTGCTGGACTCTGTAATTGACCGCGAAGCCTTGGCAACGGTAGTTGCGTATGTGTTGAAACTCGCCCCCCTTGCTTACAAGGATATGGGCAAGTTCAATGGCAAGCCTTGGTGCCAAGCTAAGGATTGGGTTTTGATCGGTCGTTATGCAGGTGCTCGTTTCAAACTAGAAGACGGAGCCGAGGTTAGAATTATCAATGACGATGAAGTCATTGGTACCATTTTGAACCCGGACGATATCCAGAGTTTATAACGGAGTAAATCATGGCAGATGCATTACCAGAAATAACGGACGAGGCGATTAAAAAAGCAGCGTTGCCCAAAGACAGGCGCACTGAAGAAGCCGTCTCGGAAGAATCTACTTTTATTGAGTTGGAAGGAAAAGACTTAGAAGGCTTGCCGCCAATAAAGGAAGAGTCGGTTGAAGAGGAATTTGAGCCCAGCGACCACATTAAAAAAGAAGCCAAAAAACAACCCAGCGAAACCGAACAACGTGCCCGATTGGCACAAAACAGGATTGATAAAGCGGTTCGTCAGGCGAAGGATTTTCAACGGCGAGAATTGCAAGCGCTTCAATATGCCAAGGGAGCCATGGAAGAAAACAAACAGCTCAAAGCACAACAGGCGCAAATGGGTCACGACTATGGTGCGAGCTATGGCGCTGAGTTTGCAGCGCGTGTGGAATCACAGCTGGAGGGTTCCAAGATTGCATTACAAAAAGCAATGGAAGAAGGGGAGGCCGATAAAATTGCGGAAGCCCAATCCATTTTAGCGGCAGCATCAGCGGATAAAGTTGCATTGGAGCAATACAAACAGCAAATGCAACAATACAACCAGCAAATGGAACAATATTATGCTCAACAGCAGGCTTATGCCGAACAGCAGGCTTATGCCCAACAGGCGCAACAACAAATGCCTGCGCAACCCGCTTATAACCCGCCATCTTCACGCGCTCAAAAATGGGCAAATGATAATGCTTGGTTTGGACAGGATCAGGTAATGACCAATGTTGCCTTGGCAGTTCATAACGAATTAGAGAAAGAAGGATTTGACACAGAGTCTGATGACTATTACTCTGAGATTAACAAACGAATGCAACGAGAGTTGCCAAATCGTTTTAAAAACGTGGAAGCAGGCGGGAAACCCGTCCAAACCGTAGCTTCACCATCACGCGGTAACTCAAATGGACGCAGGAAAAATCGTAATCAGGTGGAGCTGACACCCAGCGAACAGCAACTAGCTAAACGTCTGGGAGTTTCTTTCAAAGATTATGCAGTTCACAAAGCGAGGTTAGACAACTCATGAATGATAAAGCTGAAATCGAAGAAAACGTTGAAATTGACAGAACTCCTCGGAGTTCTGAAACACGCGAAACTCAAGAGGCACGACGCCCTTGGGAGCCGCCTTCTCTTTTGAAAACACCAGAACCCCCTCCCGGCATGCGATATCGATGGATTCGTACCGAGATTAGGGGACAGGAAGATCGAAAGAATGTCATGCAACGGTTTCGCGAGGGCTACGAGCCAGTTAAGCCTAATGAAATTCCGGAACTTGATGTACCAATCATTGATCACGGCAAACACGCAGGTGTTGTCGGAATCGGTGGCTTGATGCTGTGTAAGATCGATGACTCGATCGCCAGAGAACGGGATACTTATTTTGCAAACAAAACTGACAATCAGATGAATGCAGTTGATAATGACCTCATGCGTGAAGAACATCCTGCCATGCCGATTACTAAAAATCGGCAATCCAGGGTTACTTTTGGCGGTGGTTCAAAAGCGAAAGCCTAGAATCACTTAATATTAATCTCGTGATCGGAGAAGTTAATTATGGCAAATAAAGACGCCGCATTTGGTTTGCGTCCAGCCAAGCATGTTAGCGGTTCACCGTTCAACGGAGGTCAATCTAGATATCGTATTACAACTTCGGCTCAGGCCTATACGACTAAGATTTACATGGGTGATATTGTGACCCAGAACACAGCTGGTACGGTTACTCGTATTGCGCGTGCTGATGCTGCTGGCGCTACAAGCGACATCATTGTTGGTGTGTTCAACGGTTGCTTTTACACCGACCCTACAACCAGTAAGCCCTCATGGAGTAATTACTGGCCAGGAAACGCTGCCACGGATGCAGTTGCTTTCATCATAGACGACCCTTATGTCATCTATGAAGTACAAGCAGACGCTGCTTTCCCGGTAACGGATCTATGGGGTAACTTTGATATTGTAGATCAGTCGACAGTTGGATCAACCACAAGTGGTCGTTCCAATGTGGAGCTTGATGTGACAACTGGGGCTACTACAGCCACATTGCCACTGAAGGCGATTCAGATATCTACAGACCCTCAGAACTCCGATGCTGGTAGCGCGAACACCAATGTTCTTGTTATGATACAAAATTCATTGTATAGACAAGCACAAGTTGGTTTAGCGTAAGGGAGAAATAACTAATGGCAATTTCAAGAGCACAGCTCGTTAAGGAATTAGAACCTGGTTTAAACGCCCTATTCGGCATGGAGTACGCTCGTTATGAAGACGAGACAAAGGAAATTTTCGAAACTGAAAGTTCAGATAGAGCTTTTGAAGAAGAAGTTCTGATTACAGGATTCGGAAATGCTCCCGTGAAAAGAGAGGGTGACGGAGTTGAGTTTGATACAGCCTACGAAGGCTTTACTGCTCGCTATACTCATGAAACTATTGCACTGGCATTTGCTTTGACAGAAGAAGCCGTAGAGGACAACCTCTATGACCGGTTGGGTGCACGTTATACGAAAGCGCTTGCGCGTTCGATGGCACACACCAAACAGGTTAAAGGCGCTAATGTTTTAAACAATGCATTTAGCTCTAGTTACACGGGTGGAGATGGTCTATCTCTAGTGAATAGTTCGCACACCCTAGCGGGTGGCGGTACTTTCTCAAACCGTCCTAGTACCTACGTTGACTTGAACGAAACATCCCTTGAGGACTCGTTGATTACAGTTTCAACTTTTGTTGATGACCGTAATCTTACGCTTGCCCTTCAAGGAATGAAGCTAGTCGTGCCACCGCAACTTCAATTCATAGCAGAACGCTTGCTTGAAACTCCAGGCCGTGTTGGAACTGCTGACAACGACATTAATGCACTGAAGAATATGGGAATGATTTCACAAGGCTATGCCGTTAATCATTTCTTAACTGACACAGATGCATGGTTTGTCTTGACAGACTGTCCAGATGGAATGAAGCATTTTGAGCGTACGCCAATGAGCACAAACATGGAAGGTGATTTTGATACTGGAAATGTTCGCTTTAAGGCTAGAGAGCGTTACAGCTTTGGTTGGAGTAATCCGCGTGGCATATATGGCTCGTCGGGTGCTTAAGAACCAATAATGGAACCTGTGATGCGGGGGTTTCTGACTCAACCCGCATCAAACTTTCTAGGGTAAACTTGTCCTACAGACTGACCTAGCAGATAAGCCAAGACGGTAGGACTTATTTTTTCGGAGGAAAAAATTATGGCGAATACAACGTTTAGTGGACCAGTTAGATCCGAGAATGGATTTAAGATGGTCAACAAGGCCTCTACATCAGGCCTCGTAACAGATATATCAACCATCAACACAGCGACAAGGGATAACAGAAGATATTATTTGTCAGAGTATTGGAAACAAAGACCGGCTCTCAATGCCGATATCGACCAAGCATATACTGTTGAAGTAGCACGAGCTGCAAACAGGAACTTTGAAGTATTGGGCACCAATATGACAACTGCTTTATGTACCTTTGATTCTGACAGGGCTGGTATTGTAATTACAACTGCTACAGCAGATGAAGATCAGGCGATTATCGCTCCTCATTTGGACACCAACCAAACAGCTTGGACTGGCGTAAAATGGGGAACTGAGAATCAGACTCAATGGGAATGTGCAATATCTACCAATGCTATTGACAATCAAAAATTTTGGGCTGGTTTGAAATTAACCAACGATCAATTGGTTGCTACAGATGCTGACCAGGCTTATTTCTTGTTTGAAACCGATGGCGACAATGGCACCAGCTTGAGTGATTATACTTTGCTTCATTTTGTGCATAGTATAGGCGGCACTGATTATATTAGTGCACTGCCAATCACAGTTGCAGCCAATACGCTATACAGACTCAAGATAACGATTGATTCCAATAGGAAAGCATCTATGTTTGTCAACGGTGAGCAGTATAATGTAACGACTACTTCCGGTAGCACCGGCGGTACAGCGGTTACAACCGGGACAACGCCAACGGCTGCCCTAACTAATGACATCGACTTCATTCCTTATATTGGAATTGAGTGCGGTGCAGCAGCAGCGGAAGCCTTGGATGTGCATTATCAGGAAATTAATCGACTGGCTTACGAATAGGGGTAAGTTATGGCTAATACAGTAACAGGCCCCACCACTCAGTCTGACGGATTCAGGAAACTTATTGTTTATTGTTCCGTTTATTCCGATGGCAGTGCCAGTAGTACCACTTTAGTTGACGTTTCCGGACTAAACTCATCCCCACAGGGAAAGTCGTGTGTCCATGTTGCGCTTAACAGGATATGGTACAGCGTTGGAGGAGGAACGGATGCACCGGCATCTCTTGATTGGGATGCAACGACAGACGTTACCTTTCTGACCCTGGCTTATGACAACGATTTTGATTTCAGCACCATTGGTGGACTGGTCAATACCGAAGCCTCTGGTTATTCTGGTGATGTCCTGCTTGTTATTCCGTCAACGGCGGATGCAGGCAATGAATATACAGTTTGGTGCGAGTTTTTGAAATATTACGAAACGCCCAATAACTAGGAGTAAACAATGGCCACTTCTGGATCGCGTGACTTTCAACCCGATGTTGGCGAATGGATCGAGGAAGCCTATGAACGATGTGGGCTGGAACTGCGTACTGCTTATGACGCACGCACAGCCCGCCGTTCATTGAATATTCTGTTTGCTGACTGGGCAAACCGTGGGTTAAATCAATGGACTATCAGCAATGTCAGCCAGACATTGACTGAAGGCACTGACTCGTACAGCTTAAACGATTATGTGATCGATGTTCTCGATGTGGTGTTGAGGCGCACTGTCAATAGTGTTGCAACTGATTACCAGATGAACCAGGTTGGACGTGCAGAGTATTGGAACATTCCTACCAAATCGACCAAAGCAAGACCTACCCAATGGTTCCTGGACAAACAGGTTACGCCAAAAATATATGTTTGGCCGGCTCCTGAGAACAGCACCGACGTAATCAAAATGAATCAGCTTCTACGAATTGAAGATGTAGATGGATCGGTTAATGATTTGCAGATGCCGTTCCGTTTTTATCCTGCTTTGGTTGCCGGGTTGGCTTTTTATTTATCACAAAAACGTGCGCCTGAGAGAATGGAGTCATTGAAGGCTATTTATGAGGATGAGTTTGCCAGGGCTTTAGCTCAAGATGAAAGCCGTGCATCATTGATGGTAAAGCCAAACATGCGCTCTTATGGTTATTAGAGATGGCTTATGCATACGGTAAATACGCATACGGAATCTGTGATCGCTGCGGATTTCGTTATCTGTTGCATGAGCTGAAAGAAGAGTGGACTAATTTCAAGGTTTGTTCGGAGTGCTATGAGGCAAAAAGCCCACAGCTGGAACCACCTCCACATGTAGCAGATGCTGAGGCATTATATAATCCAAGACCTGATATTAATTACAAAACAGCAGCCTTGGGCATTGTATCCACTACTAAACCAGGTGGTATGACCACTACTGATGATCCAATCGGAACTGACTTCAAAGGACTTGAAGCAACTGGGGAAGTTGGTATTGTATTAGCAGGAGGAGACTAATGGCTTTTACTTATGCAACGCTAAAAACAGCAATCCAGGATTATATGGACAACGATGAAACTACGTTTGCCAACAACCTAGACAATTTCATTAAAAACACCGAAGAAGACATTCTTAAAAACGTAGAGCTTAATTACTACAAAAAAAACGTAACCGGAACCGCAACTTCTGGAAGTTCTTATTTAGGAATGCCATCTGATTTTCTCGCTCCATTCAGTTTGGCAGTCATCAGTTCCAGTGTTTATTATTACCTATTGTTGAAGCATCCATCATTCATACGAGACTACACCCCAAACGCATCAACTACAGGGCAACCTAAATATTACGGCGAATTTGATAATGACACCTTTATCCTGGCGCCTACGCCTGATGACAACTATACTTTTGAGTTGCATTACTTTTATCGACCAACTTCCTTGACAGCAGGTGCGTCCGACGGCACTACCTATCTTTCCAATAACATGCCTAATGTCATGTTGGCTGGATCGTTGTTGCAGGCTGCGGTTTTTATGAAATTGGATGCGGCGGAAATTGGGACATATAAACAGAATTATGACAAAGAGATGATGCAGCTTAAGTCTTGGGCAGAAGGCAAAACCACCAAGGAAGAAATGCGTTATGACAAAACTAGGGGACGCGTTTAATGATTAAGGATATTAAAGGTAAGCACATTGCTCTTGTTGCCATGGGACAAAGCCAATTGGATTATCACATGAGTATTACCCACAGCGTTGAATACGATGAGGTTTGGGCAATCAATTCCATGTGCGCAGTAGTCAAGACAGATCGAGTTTTTATGATGGATCCTGTTTCCCGATTCTTTGACACAGATGATGCAGGGCCACAGACTGAGGTAATGCGTAAGATTTTACCAACCTTGGAATGTCCCGTTTATTCATGTGAACTGGACAAGAGGGTGCCAGCCATTGAGCTTTATCCGTTAGAAAAAATCATCAAGG
>Ga0208433_1000503_pt1 | contig 16837 bp, 34 predicted proteins | sample 3_EtaG_FD_184075 | JGI IMG/M metagenome (GOLD analysis project Ga0208433, IMG submission 184075) | Marine viral communities from the Subarctic Pacific Ocean - 3_ETSP_OMZ_AT15126 metaG (SPAdes) (version 2) | ecosystem: Environmental > Aquatic > Marine > Oceanic | place: Pacific Ocean | collected...
GGGCCTCACCCCTGACCAGATCATCGCACGATGGGAGAAACGCCATGGCAGGAAGTAAATCTCCAGACGACACTCACGAACGCATCGCCTCGCTATTCTGGGACACGTACGAAGCATGTACTACCCGCTGTTGCGTACATGTAGTTACCCCTACGGAATGGTCTGCAGTGGATCAAGCGACCGAGCGGGAGGGGGCAGTTGAACAGGCACTAGAGGATGCATTTGACTTTGGAGGAGTGTTTGATGGATAACACGAAGGACTTGATACACGAACCATTCGCAGAGGTGTGGCGTGCCTCGTATCGGTCGCGAGTGGCAGTCTTTGGCGACAGCCTAACTACGCCGAATGGCATTCTCGATGGTCGTGCATACTGGTCTATTGAGGACTCGCTGATGGATGCCGTAGGGGATCTCACAGATGGATGATACATACGGACTAATCGAGACTTGTACTCTTGCCGTGTACGACCAGTGCAGGAAGCAGTGCCCACTAGATGATATGGTGGACCGCTACTGGAGGCGATGGGAGAGAGCGATCGACTGGAATACTAGCGAGTATACTGGTGAAGAAGCTACGAGGTTAGGCGATGGATGATACATACAAGCGGATAGAGCAGATCTACAGCAAGGCGAGGGGAGAGTGTGCGATCGGATGCACGGCTCACTACAAGTTCATGTTCACCGACTCACGCGAGGACAGCGAGATGTGGGATCTTAGGATGGCGATGTCTTCTGGCGTTGGCAATGAAGCCTGGAGGTTACGCAAAGATGGATGACACAGCGGTGAAGATGCGCGAAGTGACGCAACGGGTGTTCGTGGAGTGCAGCGAGATGTGCGGAGCGAGACTTTGGCTAGACATCAAGGGGTTGGGTGAGACTTCTGAGAACTGGCTGGTTCCGATGCACCTTGGGGGTTTCGTAAAACAGTTGACAGATCGCCCCGGCTGGAGTTAGAACAGATACAGAGTCGCACTGCTCGACTCGACCGCCACCCCTCGACAGAGCGGGTAGCACAGCAGTGACAAATTGATGCGGCGGCGATTGTGACTCCGACGCCCAAAGGGGACCACCCGGTTATACCCATCGGAGAAAGCGTGTGGCACGCACGAGAAAACTGTGTGATCCATCGTTCCAGCAGGCGACAACGTACGGGCTGGGTGTCGAAAGGCTAGGTGGCGTCGTTGGGTTTCCCAGACGCGACGTTAAACTAAGAGACGGGCAAGCGTGAATACGACGCCTCAACGGCATCACGCTAGTAGCCTCACGTAGGTGGTTAATGACCATCAGCATGGGGTTGCTACGCTCACCCTCGACCTAACAGCATCCCATGTTGCATTGGAGACCGCAATGACTAAGAAGAAGCGTAGCCTACGACAAACACCATCGGGTCCAACATACGGGCACGACATCATGGTGGTTGGCGAACACAAGGGAAAGTGTCTGCGTGACATCCCAGTGAACTACTGGCGAAAGGTTCTCCGTGGTGACATAGCACCGCATCACCCCAGCCTAAGAGTTTACGCTCGACGCCGCATCACCAACACACTTTCAAAGGCCAAACAGATAAAGCCCAAGGCACCCACCCCCGCATTGAAGGGGTTGCTCAACCGAATGCAAGCGAAAAGGAAAGCACGATGGACAAAGCAATAAGAGCGATGGTCGGCAAGGATGGATGGTGGCACCTACAGGGATTGATCAAAGATGAGTTCGGGAGACAGGTTGAGCACAAGGTTTGGTGGGAGGTCAAGAGTCCTGTCGGTCAGCAGCTACCAGAAACCGTCTGGGCAATAGGGCACGTCGGTCGAGGCGTACTGTTTGATGTGATATCACTAGGAGAGAGCAATGAATGAGATGGAAATGTTTGCCAGCGACCACCACCTCTGGCGTATCACACACCAACTGCGTGCCACATGTAGTGAGTGGATAGAGAGCAGGGTGTGGAACGAATTGAAGCGAGGAGTTCAGACCGAGACTATCACGCACCAGATAGCAGTTAGGACTGGAGTTGGACTATATTTTCTGAGAGAGGAGTAGGAAATGGATGAAGCAATCGCCCGGCTAGTGGGCAAAGACTACCTTTGGGATATAGATGCTGAACTTGGACAGATGAGTTCAGCGTTGAGCAGGCAGGTTTGGTACGGCGTGAAGTCACCGTCGTCCCACGAGATGACAATAGAACGACCCGTAGAATTTGGAGTACAGGATCATGTCCGACGACAAAGCGATTAAGCGACTCGGCAGCGATAGCCACTTGTGGAACTCAGAGCGGGAGATCTCCAAGCATTGCGCAGAGGCTGACTACATTGTCTGGCGCAGCGTAAAAGGCAGTGTCGATCAAAAGCTAGGGAGGCTAGAGAACGTCGTTCATATCGGGGTCTTTCAACAACAACATTCCATTGGTCCTTGACTTCTAGCCACCCCGCCCCTACGATACACACATACACCACATTTCTAGGAGAACTACCATGTCAGACTCAGGAACCTACGACGCTGGACCTACCTTCTACAAGGCACTACTCGCCGCGTGTAAGGAAGTCACCGCACTCGGTCACGACCAGACCAACACATTCAGCAGGTACAAGTACACCTCCGCTGAATCCCTCATCGCCTACTCCCGTGACCTGCTCAACAAGCACGGGTTGGTGGTAGAGCGACACGAGTACACCCTGGGAGAACCGCTCAACGAGATGGACCCCAGCGGCAAGCCCTCGATTCACCGAGATGTCACGATCATGTTCCGTGTTGTGCATGAAAAAGGCGAGCGAATGTACTACTCTGGCGTCTTTCCAGCGTGTCTAACCAAGGGCACGCCGTGGGACAAAGCGGTCGCTGCCGCACTCACGACCAGCCTCGCCTACTTCCTGAGAGATCTCCTACAAATTCCACGCACCGGAGCCGGGGAGACGATGGACGAGCGTAACGACCACGCCGACGAGACACCTGCGCCGAAGGGAGCAAAGCATCCGAAGAGGACAAAGAAGTCTCCCGCTGAGGTGGCCGACGACAAGGCACAGGTCAACGCAGCGAAGGGGCTATGCCTGGAAATGTCAGGGGCAAAGACCCTCAAGGCACTGGAAGTCCTCCGTGATAAGTTCCATGATGGGAAGATGAACTTCACCCAAGCCCTGACAGGCAAGGTGCGAACGGCGTACCGGAAGCGATTCCGCGAACTCGGTGGCGTGGTCGATGCGAAGTGATGACACTCACACCACCATAGACGTGGTGACCAACCCCAAACCCGGCGGGTATTGTGCAGCTGTAAGCTATGTGGTTATCCAAGGCACGGCTTGCGGCGACCTTCTCCACGCCGCTGTCATAGATGGAGTGGAGCATGGAACAGGATCTATTCGAGTTCGCGATACCCCCAGTACCAGAGGTGAGGTTACCTAAGCCCGCCTTTGATCCCCGGTTTTACCAGAGCGAGGCAGTAGATAATGCCTTTGAAGCCTGGGATTCTGGTGCTGTGGGGTGTCTGCTAGTACAAGCAACCGGCACCGGCAAGACTGCGACTGGTTGCTTTATCGTCAAACGCTGGTTAGAGCAGGGGCCGGATTATCGTGTTCTGGTAGTTCTCCACGAACGGCCCTTGTTCTACCAGTTCTCAGATGACATCGAGAAGATCCTCCGTGTCACCCCCGGTCTAGAGGCAGGAGCAGATCATCGCCTGCAGCTCCCTATCCCGAAGATCGTAGTGGCGATGCGTCAGTCTCTTGTTGATCGCGTTCGCAACGGGCAGATCGTATCTCGACTTGGCAAGTACGACACCGACAAGAAGTACCTCCTGATCCTCGACGAAGCACACAGATACAAGAAGGGCCTGAAGCAGGTCGCTCCGATCCTAGAGCGTTTCACGGATGCTCGCCGGTTGCTGCTCACCGCCACGCCAGAACGAGGGGACAAGGTTTCGCTCGCTAGTCTCGGGGAAGTGGTGGTCGCTGACTACCCGCATACATCCCTGGATGGCAGACCAAGTGCCTGCGGCGATGGATTTGTCGTTGACTTTGAGCAGCATTTTGTCACAATCAATTCAGTCGATCTGCAGAAAGTGAAGGGACATAAGTCAAGGGATTGGAGTGCTGAGGACCTGTCTGACAAGCTGTCCCAGGTACGTGCCCTAGACGAAATCATCCAGCCGTCACTCGACATCGTGCAAGATAAGAAGTCGCTGGTGTTCTGTGTTGACCGCGCGATGAGCAAGGCATTAGTAGATCGGATCAACCACAAGTACATACCGGGTGCAGCGAGATGGATCGACGCCACCCTCCCCATGGAAGAGCGGAAGGAAATACTAGCAGCACACAAAGCGAACGAGTTTCAGTTCTTGTGTGTCGTAGGATTATGCAGAGAGGGTTACAACGACCCGTACATAGAGGCTGTAGTGTGTGCAAGACCAACGAAGTCAGCGTCACTCGCGGAACAGATGAAGGGTCGCGGGTGCCGTGTATTGCCAGGAGTAATCGATGGCCTGGATACGAGAGAAGAACGATTGGAAGCGATCAGGAACAGCGGGAAGCCGAAGTGCATTGCAAAGGGGTCTCTTGTGCTTACCGACCAGGGTGAGGTGCCTATTGAGGAGATCACAACACAGATGAAGGTGTGGGACGGCGTAGAGTTCGTTTCGCACCTAGGCGTAGCGTCACAAGGTATACAACAAGTAATAACGTACAGCGGGTTAACCGCAACACCAGACCACAAGGTAATGACACATGACGGACAATGGACAACGCTCACGGAAGCCGCCCGCAAACAAACTCCCCTCCGTGCTGCCACAACTAAAGGGAAAAAGGGTCGGGACATTGACCATAGACACTGGGTTTGTGTTACGAAAGAAAGGGAAGCCCATGTTGTCGGTAACATGCGACTGCGGTTGGGTGTCTGTCAAACCCCACGACTCCCTTATCTCCGGAAGGTCGGGTTGCTTCAAGTGTGCTGTGGCAAAGAGGCTGACTGGCGTGCCACAATGGCTTCAGAGAAGGATAGGCAGCATAAAAAGGCGATGCACAAACCCAAACGATCCGTCATATCACAACTACGGAGGGAGGGGGATAAGGTTCGGTTTTCCGTCAGTCAGTTCAATGGGGACATGGGTACTGGAGAACTTAGGGGATCACCAAGAACTTCAGATCGACCGAATAGACAGCAACGGGCACTACGAACCGGGCAATATTCGGTACGCAACTGCACGGCAGAACATGAACAACATGAGGCGAAGGCAGGTTATGCCGGAACTTCATGCGTTTATGTTAGCGCATCCAGAAGTACAGTATGCTCCAATGTACATTTGGCGGTTGCTGAAGAAGGGGGTTACGTGGGAGAGTGTGTGCGAGAAGTACGCTCAATGGGAAAAGACAAGATCCACGGACGGAAGAAGGAGGTGTACGACATTATTAACGCCGGACCCCGCCATCGCTTCGCTGTTTCAGGGGCGATAGTTCATAATTGCATTGTAGTGGACCTCGTGGGCGCAACGGGACTAGCCGGGAATCAAACAGTTGCGAGTGTGCTGGCAAAAGGACTGCCGGATCATCTCGTCGACCTTGTCACAGAGAGGGCGAATCTCCTTGCCAAAGAAGCCTCAACGGAACTTTCACTTAAGGAGATCGTCGAGAAGACCGCCGAAGACCTTCTAGAGGAGGACCGCATCGCAGAGGAAATGGTCGAGCGGGAGAGGTTGCGTTACATCGAGAATCAAATCGATGCTGCCCGACTTGCTGGTCTTACCCTCGACGTGGACTACACCTCCAAGATAGTGGATCAGGGCGAAGGGACGGTACTGAAATTCAAGCGACCAGAGATGCGAGTAAGCAACGGCAAGTACAAAGGCAAGCTACTCTCGCGTGTACCCACAGGATACATCGAGTTCATGGTGGGCAAGCTAAAGCCTGGGTGGTATCGATCGAAGTTCGTGGCAGAGTTGAAGTACAGGAAACCACAACTATGAGCACCACGCACTTGATACACAAGGCGGTATGGGGCAGCGTGGAGGAGATCCTGAATAAGCACAGCAACCCGAACCTCGCCCTCGGCGTACGACTAGAGGTGAGATGGGCTGTCCATGCAATGATCGACTCGCAACTAGACGACCATGTAGTTCGTGGCGTATGGGAGACCAGCAAATGGACGCCAGGAATATGATCGAATGTAGGTTAGCGACCCATATGGAGATAGAACTAAACACAGAGGTTGACCCAGCGGTCAGGTTTTCTGTTCGCCAAGGAGTGCGGTGGCCTGTGTACGACACAACAGATGTGGAGATAAACCAACAGTTTGGACGCACAATACTATCCGAAGTTCGTGTTTTACGAACAACCAACAACCCCCGGAGAGACCAATGAAGATAACGATCCACGAAGCAACTAAGACACCCATTACAGTGAAGGACGACCGACCGTTCCTCAAGGAACCATCTAGTGTGTATGTCATCGATGAGACCCGAGGCCTATGGCGTCGAGTCAAACCAAAGGCGTACCAAGACCACAAGATGAGCAGCGACCATACCATTCGGGGGGTATACCAAACCCCGGAGAATATCTTCCTGTTCATCCGAGACACCAGCCTAGAGAAGATGTTGCTAGCTGTGTGCGGTCCAGCCCCCTGCTGCGGTGCAAAAAAAGATCCAGAAAAAGCACTTGACTCTTCGTTCGACGCTTCCTACACTGAATGTAGCGAGGACGAGACGGCAATCGTCGCCTGATCGTTATGAACATCCCGCCTCCCCCTGTGCCATGCCCTTCACGCAGGGGGAGGCACCTTTTATCAAGGAGCGAGTGAAAATGCCTACGACGATTAATGAACTTACGGACGAGCAGACAGCGAGGTTTGGTGAATTCCGCGACAAGTGGATCGCCAACGGGTTGTCCACGGAGAAGGCCGACTTCTCATTAGCTAGTGACGGTCTGAACGGTTGCTACGGTGCAGCGAAACTCGCTAGTCCCGAGATCGTTCTGCAGTTCGCCAGCCCCCTAGCTACCGTCATCGGCGGCTGCATGGGCAACATCGCCTTCCCCGTGACCCGAGGGTTGGCGGTAGGCACAGACATGACAAGTTCTGAACCACTGACGACAACGCCGACCGGTGAGGAAGAACCCGGTGCAGACCCTGACCTGTCGGTCTCACAGAAATACATGGAGATGCCTAACGCCGAGGAGTACGAGGTTCGCCACGCTGTCCTCGACACATTCAAAAGCGAGTCCGACTTCAACCTCATCACAGACATTTGGAATGAGACCAGTCAGCAGCTCCGATCGCAGGCCGGTGTGGATGGTGCTCACCCAGCGTTTCGTCGCCTATCCGGTGGCATTAACGCCGAAGTCTGGAAGGTTACCAAGGACCGCATCTCTGATGAGTGGCGTCAATATCGAGGAGGCAATCTGTGGTCATCCTGGTACGCCTATGTCACGTACTTCCGCGATGCCTGTAATTGGGAAAACCCTGCACTAGAGGCGTTCGCTCACGACGAAAAGTGTGCGTTGAACGCTGGTTGGATTTGGTACAGCCGCAAGGTAGCTGCCATCTCCGACCGACCCAGCATCCTGCTCCGTAATGCAGATGGGGAATTACACTGCGAAGACGGTCCCGCAATGGCTTGGCGTGACGGCTGGGCGTTGTGGCGAGTCAATGGTGTCGAAGTCGATGAGCAGATCATCATGACACCTGAGACACAGACGATCGAGCAGATGCATGCCGACGATAATGCCGACCGCCAATCTATTCGCATCGAGCGATACGGATGGGCAAAGTACCTCAAGGACTCCGGTGCCAAGGAGGTAGACAAAGCTACGGACGACGTTAGTGGTTGTCCCCAGGTTTTGTACCGTACTCACAATGGTGGACAGAGGCTTGTAGTCGTCTGTCAGACTGGTCGAGTCTTTGCGATGGGCGTCCCTAGTGACGTTGAGACGTGCGAGCAGGCCCAGAAGTGGTTAGCCCCTGAAGGTATTAACATCATCGCTGCGACGTAATGTGCGTTGTTTCCCGTAAATTGTTTCCAAGGCAAGGAAGAAAAAGATGAAGACAATCGATTCGATTACTGAATGTGCCGCCCAGATCCACCGTGGTGAGCACTCCGAAGTGAAGCCTGGGATGTCTGTCCGCATGTCCGAAGCGGCTGCTCCCCAGGACTCTATCCGACAGGGGGATCTCTACCTCACTGTCGCGTTGAGCGTTCCCGAAGGCTACATCAAAGCCTCAAAGCCGAACGTCCAACTCGTCCCCGGCAACACCAAAGGTGCTCGTCACTGTCTTGACAGCCTCGAAGGTGTGACCATGTATTACCCGCCAGGATTCGAGACGGCTGGTGATTCATGGGATGCTATGGAAGGCCCAGTCCTTGAGTTGTCGAAGGAGCGAAAGGTTCTCCACCCGACTCACGGTCACGTAACGATCCCTGCCGGATTCACCGTTGGTTGCACATACCAGCGTGAATGGGATCAAGAGCAACGTCGCGAACGTCGCAACGCCGACTGATGCTCACTCGCTGCAGCCGCTGCTATGCTCAAGGATGTTCATGGCAGCGGCTGTTTTTTTATATGCACGGAGGTGAGCGATGACACGGCACATTACCAACGACCTACGCCTCTCGCGTGACGAGAAGCCAAAGGTACGCGACGAGTTTCTTATCTTACTGGGTGCCGCTCTGGCCGACCCGGCGTACTGCGTCCTCCTCTTAGACGCCATCCCCGACGACATGGACTCCTGGGGTTCAGGCGATCTCGACGCATGGGTACAGGCGCTACGCCTAGAGAACCCAACTCTCCTCGCTGACTGCTGCGAGCACATCACGCACGAACGCCCCGACTCCGGTGGTACGATACGCGATGCATGCCTGTCGCAGATACGCACGAGCTTCTCCGACCGCCTCGCCAAGCTGCAACGACTCCGCAGCTTGTACCGGGAATCCCTAGAGGTCAAGCTGGGGTTGAAGAAATGAATCTCAAGCTGAACGGCAAGCGATATAAACTACGCTACGTCTCAGGCGTGTCGTATTTAGGGGAGTGTGATCCCCCGTCGCTCGCAGGCAAAGAGATTCGGATCAACGCAGATGTCACGGGTGAGAAATTATTAGACACTTACCTACACGAATTTCTACACGCACTGTACTGGCACATCGACGAGGATCACATCGCTAAACCAGCGGAGGATCTAGCCCGTGCGCTGTGGCGGCTAGGCTATCGAATGAAGGAGGATGAGTGATGAACCTCATTAAGGACATCAAGAACCTACCTAAGTCAGTGCGGAAGCGGGGATGGGTAGAACGTCTGCCCGAGAAGAAACGCAAAGAACTAGAAGCGGTCGTCAAGGCATGGGAGGCTGACGAGTTCCGTGGACTAACGAAGCTGGATGTTGCACGGAAGTGTGTCGAAGCATTGGATCTGCGGGTCCACGTCACGACCGTGTCACGCATATTCCCTACTCTAGATTAAGGTGACACATGGGACTCAAGGACGACCTCGCCAAAGCAAGCGAGAAGAAGCAGGAAGAGGAATCAGCAGTCATCAAGGAGTTGCGGAGTAGGGATCGTGAACTCGCCAAGGCCAAGGCGGCTCTCAAGACAGCGAAGATCAAGCTGAAGCAGAGCGAAGAGGAGTTGGAACTAGAGAAGCAGAAGTCGGAGATCGTGGTAGCCACATCCGGGGCACCAAAGAACCGTCGCTTCGCCCGCAAGAAGGGCAAGTCCACCAGCAACGCCGTGGGTATTGTGTGCCTCACTGACTGGCATGTCGAGGAGACGATCGACCCCGCCACAGTCAACGATCTCAATGCATTCACCCTCGACATAGCCGACGCTCGCATTCGCCGCACATTCGACAAGTCCCTTGATATGCTCCAGTTCTCTAGGGGCCAGAGCAACATCAAAGAACTGTGGGTATGGCTAGGTGGCGACTTCATTACTGGGTACATCCATGAGGAGTTAGAGGAATCCAACTCCCTCTCCCCACCCGAGGCTGTCGTCTGGCTGCAAGACAGAATGTATACCGGCCTGAAGTTCCTTGCGCAACACGCCGACGTAGATCGTATACGAGTCATCCCATCCTGGGGTAACCACGCACGCACTAACAAGAAGACACGCATCTCAACCCGAGCAGAGAATACCTATGAATGGATCTTGTACCACAACCTCGCCCGAGCATTCAACGACGACCCAACAGTTGAGTTCAAAATCGAGAAGGGTTACCACAACATCAACGACTGGTACGGATACAAAGTACGATTTCATCACGGTGATGGGCTCAGATACAACGGGGGCGTGGGAGGCATTACCATCCCTGTCAACAAGTCGATCAACCAGTGGAATAAAGCTACACGATGCGACCTAGACGTGTTCGGCCACTACCACCAGTTCATCAACTGTCGCACGTTCGTCAGCGTGGGGTGCCTCATTGGGTACAGCCCGTACGCCTTAGAGATCAAGGCAGAGTGGGAGCCGCCAACGCAGTCGTTTATTGTGATCGACAAGCACTACGGCAAGGTACTAGCGGAGCAGATCTTCTGCGAGGAAGCCAAGTGAGCAAAGACCCTACATGCGAGGAAGTAACCGACGCGATCGAAGGTGACTTGGCCCACAAATACCGCCCCTGGGATTTAATTGGTATCGGGTTCCATAATGAAGTCTTAGATGCCATGGGTGACACAGGTTGGGTTAGAGCGATCGGCGTAGAAATAAATAAGGTGATTCGTGAAACGAGATAGCACATACCTAGACATCGAGCGGCACCTAGATCGCGACCTCAACGACAAGGGGTTATACAACCTAGTTGGTGTTGACCAGTGCGTGGTGACCAGAGTCAGGGATGAACTCATGCTTGAGGAATCAGGCGTTACAAGGATGTGTATGCAAGTAGACCAAGGCATAGCAACGCAAGGAACGACGATTAGATGATGACCCCCGCTGAACAAGAGATGATCGCTGAGTACAGGCTAGAGCACGACAAGTGTGCCCTCTGCCATGTGTCAGATAGAGATGAACCAATGGACATCGCCCACATCTATGGCGGTGCCCGACGCGCACATGAGCATACCAACATCCTGCTCCTCTGTCGCAAGTGTCACTCACACCAGCACGATGGAACCGAACCCAGCATCACGTCGGTCGAACTGATGCGATGCAAGTGGGAACTGGGCGAGTTGTGCCCAGCGGAAATGGCAGAGATTGCATGTTACACTGAACGCTGGATCTTCGACGCCGCCAACGAGTGTGTTCTACCGCAGCACTTCCTCGACCTGAGAGAGCAGCATGGACACAACCCGCAATGACTGGAGATGTTTTGGGATGAACAACACCACAACCCGGTCTATCGTGAATGAAGCTGTGTATCACGAGGTGCGGCATGAGTTGATTCGCAGGGTGGAGAAAGACATCCTCTCACAGGTAGCGGGTGACATACGCATCAATGGCTGGAACCCATTAAATAGCATCATCTCAAGAGAGATCAACTGGGAACTTAGCCCATGGAGGTAACCCTCGTGATCCCCGGTCTGCCTATAGGGAAGCCCCGACAAACTAAGCGAGACGTGTGGCTCAATCCTCCCCGACCGCCAGTGCAGAAGTACCGAGACTGGTGCGACAAGGTGCGTGAGAGTATCAAGGAGCAGGAGGTAGTGATCCCCCCGGCAGCGTCGATACAGCACATCAACTGGACAGCGTACTTCCCACCGTGTGAGAGGGTGCAAGACGGCAGGACCAAGAGCGGTAAGATCCGGTACAGGAAGACCACCTTAGCAGAGAAGGGAACGATGCTGGGGGAGTTATATCGACGCAAACCGGACATCGACAACATCGCGAAATGCTGGGACTGCCTATTCGATGAAGACGAAGCGATCGCGTTCTGCACTCTACGCAAGGAGTACAGCCAGACCCCCCGGACTGAGGTGCGAATTACCTACGAAGAATCCGTTTGACGACCTCCCCCAAACAGCGTATACTGTACTCCCCCGCAGGCTAACAGCGACAATTAGCCTGGAGTACATCCATGAAGTTCACCACCAGACGCTTTATCCGAGGGGATATCGACGAAGTCCTAGACATTGAGGCGTATAGCTTCGACCAACCGTGGGCACGAAAGGACTTCGTTACCCTTCTACGGCACCCCAATGTCGTCAATCGAGTAGCCCTAATCGACGGTGTGATCGTCGCCTATGCCTCGATCGAACTCTACGGACGCCGAGCCGACATCCTCAACTTCGCCGTTCGTTGGGACTACCGCAGGCAAGGAATAGGCCGAGAGTTCCTGCGGCATCTACGGCATACATCCCTCAACGACCGCTCTGCTATCAGCTTTGCCGTCAGCGAATACAACGCCTCCGGCCAGATATTCCTCCGGTCCTGCAAGTTCCGGGTGACCTCGATCATGCGAGAGCACTACGAAGGATCAGACGAAGATTCCTACTATTTCGAGTGGGTTCCAGGTCAACCCCCCCAGAAGTACCTCCCCTGCAATAGAATATCGGGGTATATCTGACGGTTTTTCCTAGAAAAACACCCACTAACTTGCAACTAGGGGGTGTAATATCGTAAAATGTAATAGAAGGGTTGCGTTTCATTAGCGATCTTGATACAATAATGAGAACTACTACCTTTGGCCCATGCTTGGCCCCCTCGCTGTCGAGACCGCCCCGCGACAGTGAGGAGGGCTGGGCATTTTACTAGGAGAGATCGATGCCCTCACGACGGTTCGTTAAACTCGACTGCCGGGAATACTGCCTGTCCCGGTCCTGGCGATTGCGTCGGTTCCGTGGGACTAGTGCTAGTGTGATCGACCAAGCCGTATCCATACTAGACACCGCCAACGTAAACTTCCACACAGAGTATGGTCGGGATTACCTCCGCAACCGCCTCGTTCGCACAGCGAAGACGCAGAGGGCAGGCAACCCCATCGCGTTGTTCATCATCACGAACATCCTCATTCCGATCATTATCAAGCTCGTCATAGCTTGGTGGGAGAAGCGTCAGAAGTGATTAGATACACCCTCGCCGCGATCATCCTGGCACTCGCGCCGCTTGTCCAGGCCCAGGAAATACAGCTGACTCATCAGGTGATAGCCGCGTCTCCCTTGGAAGCTACCGCCTACTCATGGACTGTCTTGGTTGATGGGGTCCAGCGACCGCAACCATCGAGCGACAAGAAGACGGTCATTGTCACCCTTCACGACCAACAGACGGTCACGCTCGTGCTCTCGGTCGTCGTCGATGGACAACTGCAAACCTTCGTAACTGACGCCAACGCCCCAGGTCCAGCCCCCCCTGTACCTCCGGTTCCAGTCCCAAACCCATCGGGGGTGGCTTCTCTAGTGATCGTGACAGAGACAGCCAACCGGACCCCCGACCAGCAGCGATTGTTCGTGCAGATCCAGACGAAGTACAAGACGTACCCAGTGTTGATAGTGGATCAGGACGCGACGAAGGGAGATCTCAAGGCAGTGATCAAAGCAGCACAAGATCTCGGAGTTCCAGCCGTGGTATCTTTAGACGCAGACGGTAAGGTACTCGCCACTACATCGCTCCCTGCTACCACCACCTACGAACAGTTTCAGGAGTTGATCAAGTGACCGACTACATTGACTTCGCAAACGACGAGGTAGATGACGGGCTATTCAATGGCTGCGTCCCCCGTGAAGATGCACCCGGCGATAACTTCGCTGTGTTCTCATCCAAGTTCAGGACGATACCCCGCGACGAATGGATCGAGTTGCCGGAAGATGAATCCAACAAGGCGTTGATACAGAAGATTAAGAACCAAGGTCGAGAAGGAACATGCACCGCCAACGGTTGTGCGTCGGGCATTGAATGTGCCTGGAACATGACGTTCGGCACCGACCGGTGGGTAGAACTCTCCCCTATCTCGCTCTACAAGCAGTGTGCTAGAGGCCCAAACACAGGGTCGTCTGTCTCCTGCATCATGAAGACAGCCCGTGAACTAGGTGCCTTACCAGTAGACACCCCCGAGAATCGTGCTTGGATGGAGTCGGTCGGACTGAACCCGGCACATGTCATGGACGCCACGGGTTTCTCTCAACGCTACCCTCAAGACTGGGAGCAGACCGCGCAGCACTTCAGAGTGGATGAGGTGTTCGACATCGAGAGTTTCGATGAGTTCATCACAGCACTGCAAAAAGGCTTTGTCGTTTCTTACGGTCGCAAGGGTCACAGCATCCTTGGAGTCAGAGCCGTACGCAAGTCAGGTCAATGGTGCATCGAGTACGCCAATTCATGGGGCGACTGGGGTGCAGATGGATACGGTTACGATACAGAACAATTTGTTTCCGGTTCGATACGCCAGTACGGTGCGATCGCGATCAGGAATTGTCACGTCCCCACATTTATGAGGCAGTTAGATGAATAAACAAGCAATCAAGGCCAAGCTAGATGAGGCCGCTAAGACAGTACAAGGCGACGGCACAGGGTTCTCCTTTGAATCATTGTGGACCGTGATCGAGTCCGTTCTACAAGACGGTCAGGTAACAGCCGACGACTTCCAGCCAATCCTCCTGTACGCAGAGGAATTATTTGATGAGTTTGTTGTGCCGTACAACATCCCCAAGGTTCCTGCCTTCCTTGAAAGTATCATCGAAAAGCGTGTGCTCCGACCAATGATTCGCATCGGCCTGGAACTGCTATTCGACACCTACTTCAAAGAAGAAGAGTAGACGCGACCAAGTAACACCTCAGCCCCCCCCAGCTACTAACTTAACACCACAACAAGGGCACTGAGAATGTACTTTTTAATGCAAGCCGACCCAGGCGTTTACGAACTCGCGAACAAACTGACACCGCTCGCAGCGATCATCGGTCTTGTCATATACCTAATAGGAGTTCATCTTCCAAGGAAGGAATCTGCTGAAGCGACAGAGCGAAGAGAGCGGTTAGAGGCAGCGGCTGCGAAGGACATCATCCATGCAGCAACACTAGAAGAGCAGCGCAAGGACTTCCGAGAGGAACTAAAGGTCAACCGCAGTCACAACAACGAGCAACACAAGGAAGTAATCCTAAAGGTAGAGGGACTGTCCACGCAAATCGGAGAACTGTAATGGGATTGACTGTGGGAGGGGCCAGCGTAAAATACACACGTCCCCCCCTATTACACAAAGGCAACCCATGACACACGAATCGCTCACGCTTACAGCAGGAATCAAGCAGGCAACAGAAGGGCTTAACACGTACGGGCCACAGAAACCAGTCTGGCAAATAGCCTTTTCAGGAGGCAAAGACAGCACAGCACTCGTGCTGCTAATGGTTCACCTCGTTAAGTCAGGCAAAGTGAAACCCCCCGAGAAGGTGTTCGTTACTATCGTAGACACAATGCAGGAACTCCCTCCACTTATCGACAACGCACGCAACGTGGCGGCGATATGCGAGGAGATAGGCTGGACCGTCGTCTGGATCACCCCACCGCTTGAGTCGAGGTTTCACTATCAGTTACTTGGCCGAGGGCTCCACACCCCAGGTATGAACGGACGCAACCGCTGGTGTACACGCCACCTGAAGTCGCAACCGCTGCATGATAAGAAGGGATGGACGGCACATCACGACATCGATCCAGATGACGTGCTCTTGCTTTATGGTTCAAGGGTTGACGAGAGCAACAGCAGGGCTGTTAGCATGGCGAATAGCTGCACCTTAGCTGGTTCAGAATGTGGAACCGGACTGTACATGCAGGACAAGGCAGAAGGCAGCAGATATAGCCCTATTACAAACTGGCGCAATTGCTCTGTGTGGGACTGGCTTGCGATGGCAAAGCGGAAGGTTGGCTATGACCCCGCCATGCTACTTAATCTGTACGGCAAGGCAGAGCATTTTGTCACCAAAGACATAGGTGACATGACCCCTGAACAGGTGCTCGACGCCATCGACGCAACAACAAGAACAGGGTGCATTGGTTGTCCTGTAGTTGGGCACGACTATGCCCTTGACCGCGTGTGTGAGTGGCCCGAGTGGTCTCACTTAGAGCCATTCAAGGGACTCAGGACGCTGTATGTTGAACTCAGGGAGCACAGGAATCGATTGCGTCAGCCTGCGGGGGAGAGGTACAAAAGTGGCAAGTTGTGCAAAAACCAAAACAGAGTTGGCCCGATCTGTATCAGTGCGAGGATACGCGGACTTAAAGGGATACTGGCCATGCAAGAGGAGTCCCACGCCATAGCCGACGAACACGGTCGAGATAGATACTGGCTGATAGACGAAGAACTTCAGGCTGCGATCGAGGAAGCAATAGAAGCCAAGACATACCCACGGGGATGGACTGGTGACGAGCCCCTGGCGACCGACCCAGGCTGTCCTGCCGCAGACTACGTCGGACCAGACACACTGCAACCATATTTATTCTAAGAGGAATACATGCTGATCCTCCTCCTGCTGTCATCGATCACATACGATCAAACGCAAGAGGTTGACCTGATCGAACTCAACTGCTTCTACGACAATGAGGCGCAGTTGGTGTTCAAGCAAATGATCTACTACCGATGGAGCCACGTTGATAACAGATACCATGTGATCGACTGGCGACTACTGAAGAACCGGGACATGATACCGATCAAGCAAGGCAGATACTACGAGACGATCTGGATGGATGGCGACCAGCTGCGGAGGATACGAGCAAAGTACTTCCGCAGGTCGTGGACGCATGAAGACCCGGAGATAATGGAACGAGAACGGATGCCGAAAGACCGGCGACGGGGCTTAATCAAGATGCTGAAACCTAAACCTGATGAGACTGACCAATGAACAGCGAGACTTGTGCGCGGAACACGTACCACTAGCACAAGACTGGGCTGCACACTTTATAGCTAAACACCCCTGGGCAGAGCGGGTAATCGACTGCGAATCAACGGCGTTTGAAGCCTT
>Ga0208433_1000504_pt1 | contig 16833 bp, 16 predicted proteins | sample 3_EtaG_FD_184075 | JGI IMG/M metagenome (GOLD analysis project Ga0208433, IMG submission 184075) | Marine viral communities from the Subarctic Pacific Ocean - 3_ETSP_OMZ_AT15126 metaG (SPAdes) (version 2) | ecosystem: Environmental > Aquatic > Marine > Oceanic | place: Pacific Ocean | collected...
GGCAGAAGGTCGAGATCGTCAGCATGGACATGTGGAACCCCTACCGGGCAGCGGTCAAGGCTGTGCTGCCCCAGGCCCGTATCGTGGTCGATAAGTTCCATGTGGTGCGCATGGCCAACGATGCCCTGGAGAAGGTGCGCAAGGGCCTCAGAAAGGAGCTGAAACCGTCCCAGAGCCGGACTCTCAAGGGAGACCGGAAAATCCTGCTGAAACGCGCTCACGAAGTTTCAGATCGGGAACGGCTGATCATGGAGACCTGGACAGGCGCATTCCCGCAACTGCTGGCCGCCTACGAGCACAAGGAACGCTTCTACGGCATCTGGGACGCCACCACACGGCCCCAGTCAAAAGCCGCCCTGGACGAGTGGATAGCCACCATTCCGAAAGGCCAGAAGGAAGTCTGGAGCGATCTGGTCAGGGCTGTGGGCAACTGGCGCGAAGAGATCATGACCTACTTCGAGACGGACATGCCCGTCACCAACGCTTACACGGAGTCGATCAACCGACTGGCCAAAGACAAGAACCGTGAAGGGCGTGGTTACTCCTTCGAGGTGATGCGGGCACGAATGCTCTACACCACGAAGCACAAAAAGAAGGCACCCACTGCGAAGGTCTCTCCGTTCTACAAGAAAACCATCGGTTACGGACTACCGGACTTCGCAGAGGAGCTCAACTACGGGGTCGATCTATCAACCATCTGAGGGTGGTACCGAGTAGGTGGGGCAAGAGCACCCCATCAACCATTTAATCCGAATACCCTATTCTTTTTGATTTCAAACGGGTCACCTGCAGCTTGGTGATTCACACCGTTATGGTGCTGGCCATCTATGCGTTGATCGTGCAGGGAACATTGCAGTACGCCCCGCTGCTAAAGGCGGACCCGGTGACCAAGGATCTGGTCTCCGTGTACTGGGTTAACAGCATGATCGCTTTTGCCACGCCGTTTCTGGCCATGGTGTTCGGCTTCACCTATGTGTTGCTGCGGCGCTGGCAGATTCGTGAAAAGCAGATCCGTGCCCTGGCGGTGACCGACCCGCTCACCGGTCTCGATAATCGCCGGGCGCTGTTCGACCAGTTCAGCTACGAGCTGGCACGCAGCCGCCGCAGCGGTAGCCCGGTGTCGGTCTGCGTGATGGATCTGGATCATTTCAAACAGATCAACGATCGCTACGGGCACGCCACCGGGGACAAGGTGCTATTGATGGTGGCCCGGGTGTTGCGTGATTGTCTGCGCGAAACCGATCGCATTGGCCGCATCGGTGGCGAGGAATTCATGTTGCTGATGCCGGAAACGGATCAGCAGGGTGCCGCCAAGGTGATTGAGCGTTGCCGACAAAGGCTCTGCGATACACCGGTAGAGGTGGGGGGGCAGGCGCCGTTCCATGTCAGCGCCAGCTTCGGTGTCACCTGTTCCGGCACTGGCGCTACCCTGGGTGAGGAGCAGCTTTTCACCCGGGCGGATCAGGCGCTCTATCAGGCCAAAGAAGCGGGCCGCAACCGGATGGCATTCTGGTCTTTGCCGCAGCAAGCGGCGACAGCCTGAGGGATAGCGGTAGGTGTTCGTTGGAGCTTTGCTTACAAGGCGAAGTGGTCAGATAACCCTTCGCCTTGCGAGCAAGGCTGGCTCCAACAAGCTACGACTCCAGCCCGGCAATCAACGCATTCACGGCCCGGGCAAACTGCACCGGCGAATCTTCCTGAAGAAAGTGACCGCCCACCAGGGTCTGGTGAGGCTGTCCCTTGGCGCCGGGGATGCGTTCCTGCATGTACTTGTCGCCACCCCGGGTGATGGGGTCGCCATTGCTGAAGGTGGTCAGGAACGGTTTGTCCCATTGCTCCAGCACTTTCCAGGCCTGGCGGTTGGCATCGCTGGCCGGGTCATCCGGGGTCACTGGCACCAGCTTGGGAAACGCCCGGGCGCCGGCCTTGTATTTCTTGCTCGGGAAGGGCGCATCGTAGGCGCGGCGCTCATCCGGGCCCAGTGTCTTGAAGGTGCCGCTGCCGATGATGCGGGCGATGGGGAATACCGGGCTGTAGAGCGCGAAATTTTTCCACAGTGTAAAGGCTTTGGGGACTTTCAGATCGCCTGTGGGCAGCATGCCGTTACCCACCACGATGGCCCGGAAGCGCTCCGGGTTTTCCGCCGCCAGGCGCAGGCCCAGCAGTGAGCCCCAGTCCTGGCAGACCAGGGTGATATCACGCAGGTCCAGCTGTTCCAGCCAGGATTGCAGCCAGTCCATGTGGCTCTGGTAGCTGTAGGCGTTGATGTCGGTGGGCTTGTCGGATTTACCGAAACCGATCAGGTCCGGCGCGACCACCCGGTGGCCGGCGGCGGCGCAGATCGGAATCATGTGCCGATACAGGTACGACCAGGACGGCTCACCATGCATCATCAGCACCGGCTTGGCATCCGCCGGGCCTTCATCCAGATAATGCATGCGCAGGCCACCCACGTCCGTGTAGTTGGGCTCGAAGGGGTAGTCCAGCAGTCGCTCGAAACGGGAATCGGGGGTGCGCAGAAAATCCATGGTTCATCCTGATGAAAAGGAAAACCCAAGGATAGCTGTTTCTGGCCGCGGATGACCATGTCTTCCCGGGCCAAATGGCGATACGGGATGGTTTGCGTAGGGTGCCACTGAGCCTGGGGCGAACTGCACCATGACCACGGCGGTTGCGGTGCAGTTCGCCCCAGGCTCAGTGGCACCCTACGGTTTAGCCTGGCTTGGGGTTATTCGTCCCAGAGACCTTCCAGGCTGCAATCGCTGCCCGGCTGTGCCCAGAAGCCGCCGTCCACGTAGCGGCGGTGGCGGTCCAGGTCGGCGATGGCCTGCATGTCGTCCTCGCTGAGTGTCAGGTCGGCGGCAGCCAGGTTCTGTTGCAGCCGTTGCGGGTTCACCGATTTCGGAATCACCGCGGTGCCGCGCTGCAGGGCCCAGGCGATCAACACCTGTGCCGGGCTGGCGCTGTGGTTGTCGGCGATGTCATGAATGATCGGGTCTTCCAGCAGCACCGGTTCGTCCTCGGCCTTGAGGCCTGCCGGGCGGTCGGAGGAGCCCAGCGGGGAGTAGGCCGTCAGATGAATGCCCTGCTGTTGGCAGAAGCGCAGCATGGCGGTCTGCTGCAGGTAGGGGTGCAATTCGATCTGGTTCATGGCCGGTTTCAACCGTGCCTTGCCGACCAGGTCTTCCAGCTTTTTCACACTGAAATTGGACACGCCGATCTGCCGGGTCAGATTCTCGTCCACCAGCGCTTCCATGGCGGCCCAGGTGGTGGCCACCGGCAAGTCGTTCAGGGAGACCATGTCGTCGCCGGACTGGGGAAAGGGCACGCCTTTTTTCAGGGCCACCGGCCAGTGCATCAGGTACAGGTCCAGATAATCCAGCTTCAGGTTGTTCAGGGTGGTTTCCAGGGCGGGCTGCACATCCTCCGGGGCATGGTCGCTGTTCCACAGCTTGGAGGTGACCCACAGGTCCTCGCGCTGCACTGTGCCGGCGGCGAACACATCCTGCAGTGCCTGGCCGATTTCGTCCTCGTTGCCGTAAATATGGGCACAATCAATGTGCCGGTAACCCATCTCGATGGCCGCCTTCACGGCCTCGTAGACCTCGCCGGGCTGGGATTTCCAGGTACCCAGGCCCAGTTGCGGCATGGTGTCGCCGTTGGCAAATGTCAGTGTTTTCATCACCTGCTCCTGTAGATGCTGTGTGATAGTCCCGGTCGCTTTTGGCAGCCGTTAATAGCCTAATGACAGTGACCCTTAACAGGCACCGCAGTTCCTGCCGGATTCTTGTCCGATTCTCCGGAATGAGCGCTTGAGCCGCTTCGGCCATTTCGCTACTGTGGCCAGCCTTTCTTTTCTGTCCGGCGGCGCCTTTTCTCGTCGCCCCCTGCTTGGAACCTGTTTATGTGGATCAAGAATCTGGTTGTGTTTGTGGGCGAAGAGGCCTTTCCTTCCTCCGTGGCCGAGCTCGATGAAACCCTGGACCAGAACCGCTGCCAGCCCTGTGGCTCCCAGACCCTGCGCACGGAAGGTTTTGTGCCGCCCCTGAAAGGGCAGGACCCCATGGTCTATGCGGTGGACGGCTTTATCTACTGCACCTATCAGGAAACCTCCCGCCTGCTGCCCGGGCCGGTGATCAAGGAGCTGCTCGACGAGAAGGTGGAGCACATCCAGGACGAGGAAGGCCGCAAGGTGGGTCGCAAGGAAAAGGCGGATCTGAAAGAGCAGATCACCTTCGAGCTGATGCCCCGCGCTTTCACCCGCTCCCGTCGTACTTCCCTGCTGATCGACACCGAACGCAAGCGGGTGATGGTGGATGCCTCGTCCGCCGGCCGTGCCGAAGAAGTGGTGGCCTGCCTGCGCAAGGCCATCGGCACCCTGCCGGTAGCGTACCCGGCCCCGAACTCCGCCCCCTACACCAGCTTCAGCAACTGGCTGAAAGACACCAAGCTACTGCCGGAAGGCTTCACTCTGGGTGACCGTTGCGAGCTGAAAGGCACCAAGGACGAAGGCGCGGCGGTGAAGTTCACCGCCGTGGATCTGGGCCAGGAAGAAATCCTCGCCCATCTGGAGACCGGCATGGTGGCCACCCGCATCAACCTGGCGTGGCAGGATTCCCTGGAGCTGGATATCAACGACAAGCTGGAGATCAAGCGCATCAAGGCGCTGGATCTGCTGCAGGAAAATATCGACGCCATGGACGCGGACGATGCCGTGGCAGAACTGCAGGCGCGCATCAGCCTGCAGGGCAATGTACTGCGCGAAGCGCTGGATGGGTTGTTCGGGTATTTCGAGGTGAACCCGGCCTGATCGGAGCCGGAACCTCTGCCGTAGGAGCGTCGCTGGCGGCGCGATAAAAAACGTTTGGTATCGCGCCGCGAGCGACGCTCCTACGGAAAGAGAGGGAAGGGCTTAATTATCAATGTCTTTGTCGTCTTCCTGGTCCTTGTCCAGTTTGACGATGGAGCCTTCATCACAGTCCGGGGAGTGGGTGAAGGTCCGGGTCACATCCAGATAGCCCAGATGCGACAGGGTGCGGCGACCCAGCAGTACCGGATAGATCATGTCCGAGCGATCGTTCAGGGTGAATTGCTCTTCATAGACGGTGTTGCCCATGCACAGATTCATCAGCACCACCGGGCGACGATCAATGCCACCGGCACCGCGGATCAACACCTTGCGGTAACGGGGCTTCTCGAAGGTTTTTTGCATTTTTTTACCGCTCGCTTCATCGCGCACATCCACGGTAAAGCGCACCCAGTCATCGCCCTCTTTTTCAAACACTTCCACATCCGTGGCATGCATTGACGAGGTCAGGGCGCCGCTGTCCAGCTTCGCCTTCAGTTCCACCCCCCAGGGTTCCAGCGTGGTCTTTTCCACCCAGCCGAATACCGGGCGATCGGCGGCGAAAGTCTGGCCGGCCAGCAGTAGCAGGGCGGGGAGCAGGGCAAGTGTCAGGAGTATGAGTATAGGAAGAACAAACGCCTTCATCCGAGTATATGAGGCCAGTCCGTCGTCGGCAACAGGACCTCGCGCGGGGTTTCGTCGGGGTTTTTTGTGGTCGCGAGGTACGCCGGTTGTTGCTTGGCGGTTGCTTGGCGACGTGAAATCGGCTGCCTGGCGGGCAGTGAACGCGCCGGGCCCGGTGTTGATACGAGTAGACCCTTACCGCCCGAGCCAGCGGCCAGCGGTTTGCTTGAAGTCAGTTCAGCCAGATGTCAGGTGAAGCCGCGGCGCCGGCAGCCCCGGTAGCGGCCTGGGCGGTGCACGCGCCGCCGGAAGCTGATACGCCTGTGGCATAGCGCCCGTTTTCTCCAGATGATCGAGAATTGACCGAATGACGGCGGGGTCCTCGATGGTGGCGATGATCCGCACCTCGCCCCCGCAGGCCTCGCAAGTGGCAATGTCGATGTCAAAGACCCGCTTGAGGCGCTGCGCCCAACTCATGGCGGCGCGCCGCGCGCCGGGTGGTTTGACCTCGGGGCTGGCGCGTCGGTTTGGATTCCCCTTGCCCCGGTGCGCCGGTGTCACCTGGGCCCGCCACTGGCTATTTGGGGCAAAGACCCCGTGAAAGCGCGTCAGATTCACCCGCGGCCGCGGCACCAGCGCGGCCAGGCGGGCCAGGAAATCCAGCGGCTCGAAGAAGACGTGGGTCGTTCCATCGCGGTACGGGGTCTTGAGCTGGTAACGCACTAGGCCGTTGTTGGTCAACGACAGACGCTTTTCCGATACCGCGGGTCGGCTAATGTAGCGACACAAGCGTTCCAGCTTATCGCGCTGATCGGCCCGCGCGGCCACGCCCGCGTGCAGCGAGAAGCCACCCACTTGGCCGATGCCGTCCCCAAAGGAGGGATCCTCTGCCGGCAGCGTTTGCAGTGTCATCACCTTGCGTCCGGCGTTGGGCCCCACTGCAATGCGATAGGTAATGGAATGGCCCAGCACGCTGCTCATGGGGTCCTCATCAGGGTCTTCGCCGGCCAAGTAACTATTCTCGGCGTCGCGCTCCAACAGTCCCTGGCGCTCCAGGTAGCGCCCGACCCGGCGGGCGATGGTGTCGGCCAGGTGGGTGAGCTCTACACTCAGCGGCGCCTTGACCCAGCGAAAGCGAATCCGGCCATCGCCGCGCTCGACATACACCCCGTCCAGAAACAGCATGTGGAAGTGAAGATTGAGATTGAGCGCGCTGCCGAAACGCTGGATCAGCGTGACCGCGCCGGTGTGCGCACTTTTGCGCGTGAAGCCCGCCTTCTTAATCAGGTGCGTGGCGATGACGCGGTAGACGATGGCCAGCACATGGGTCATCACCTCGGGCTTGTTAGCAAACAAAAAGCGCAGCGGGTAGGGAAAGCTCAGGACCCACTGTCTGATGGGCTGCTCGGGAAAGACCTCATCGACCAGCAACGCCGCGGCTTCGGCCATGCGCCGCGCTCCGCAACTGGGGCAAAACCCCCGGCGCTTGCAGCTAAAGGCCACCAGCCGCTCGGCGTGGCAGTCATGGCAACGCACGCGCAAGAAGCCGTGTTCCAATCGCCCGCAGCGCAGGAACTCGTCGAATTCGCGCTGCACATAGTGTGGCAGCGGCCGACCCTCGCAGGCCATCTGCTCGACAAACGCGGGGTAGTTGTCTTCGACGATCTGGTAGAGCAGCGTTTGCTCGGGACGATGGCGCTGGTAGCGCCGTGCATTCGCTCTCGATGCCGGGTTCCGGTCAGGCTTGCCCCAGGCTTGTCCACCGGCGCGACAGCAAACCCCGCCGGAGGGCGCTTGGCGGCGCTGCGATGTGGTGCGAGTCATGGTTTATAGAACTGTACATGCGTATGGGCTATCCACTTAGCTCCACAACTTCGAGTACTGTACATAACCCCAGTAGTGGTACTGTACACAAATGCCCGAAGCAAGCAAGGACTATCCCGGCAACTGGCGCGAATTTCATGCGTGGTTTGCGACAGAGCAGGCCTGTATTGAGTACCTGGAAAAGGTCCGCTGGCCAGAGGGCTTCGTCTGCCCGAGCTGTCAGGAGCACGCCGAGCCCTATCGCGTCAGCCGGTCTCGGTTCGTGTGCAGGGCTTGCCGGTATCAATGCACCGTCACGGCCGGCACGATCTTCGAGAAAACGCGCACGCCGCTACAGGTCTGGTTGGCAGCCGCGTGGTACATCACGAATCAGAAGCAAGGCGTCAGCGCCTTGGGGCTTCAGCGCGGCTGGGTCTAGGCAGCTATCAGACCGCGTGGACGATGCTGCATCGATTCCGGCGCGCCATGGTACGCAGTGGTCGTGACAAGCTTCGGGGAACGGTCGAGATCGATGAGACCTACGTGGCCATCACGGACCGATCCGTAGGTCGTTCAATTAAAGGCAAAAAGAGCCGGACCGGCCATGCATTCGTGGCCGTAGCAGTGGAGATCATCGAGCCGAAAGGCTTTGGTCGCATTCGGCTACAAAGGCTGGATAGAGACTCTGCGGAGCACGTTGAGCCGTTCATAAAAGGCGCCGTAGCGCCTGGCTCCATCGTCAAGACCGACGGGTCTGCCGCCTACCTCGACGAATTCGCCTTTCGATTCAATCGCCGAAAGTCAGGTTCACGAGGAATGCTTTTCTATCGCTTGATGCAACAAGCACTGGAAACCGCTCCGTTGACCTATGAAAGCGTCGTTTCGGCTCAGCCGAAGACCGTTCAAGGGGCGATGCGCCGTTGAGGAAACTCGCTCGGGTCCGCCGCCGGATCATCCGCCGCCGATCCCATGAGAAAACTGCCGCCGGGCACCGCCACAAAGGCGGGCGGCGCGTCTTCGCTGCAGGCACCGGCCAGAAGCAGCAAAAGAGCGGGCAGAAGGCGGGCAAGCGTCAATGAGGGCTCCTCGTTAAAATAGGACATAATATATGTCAATAATATTGCATCTTGAACCGGTCTCCAGGATCATGATCCATAGGCGTAAAGAAACGGGAGGGAGAGCGGACATGACACAAGAGCATTACCGTATCATCGGCGGCCTCGGCTCGCCTTATTCCATGAAGATGCGCGCCATTTTCCGTTACCGGCGCATTCCCCATCTCTGGGTGCAGCAGAACATGGAAACGCGCAAAGAGGTCGCTCATGTGCGCCCGCCCGTCATTCCCATCATCCAATATCCGGACGGCACCTATCACAACGACTCTACGCCCATGATCTATGATCTGGAAGCGCGCCATACTGGCCGCTCCATCGTGCCTGAGGAAGAAGGCCAGGCTTTTCTCGCCTATCTCATCGAAGACATGGCCGATGAGTGGCTCACCAAGATGATGTTCCATTACCGCTGGTTCCTGGAGCGCGACCAGAAGCAGATGAGCCTCTGGCTCGCCTTCGACACGCTGCCGGGCGAAGGGCTGGAGACCATCGAAGGCTTCGCCAAAACCTTCCGCGACCGGCAGGTGGGCCGCATGGCGCTGGTCGGCTGCACGGCGCATAACCAGCAACTGATTGAGCAAACCTGCACCCGGCTTTTCGAATTGCTGGAAGCGCATGTCACCGGCAAGGAGCGCTATCTTTTCGGCGCGCGCCCCTCACTCGCTGATTTCTCCATCATGGGCCAGTTTTCGCAGCTCGCCGTCGACCCGACGCCCTGCGACAAGATGCGGGCCGAAGCGCCTTTCCTCTTCCGCTGGCTGATGGAGCTGGACGATCTAAGCGGTCTTGAAGAAGGCGCCTGGCGTGATCCGGCGGCGCCTCTGTCTCCGGCGCTTGAAGGGTTCCTTCAAATGGCAGGCGAGGTCTATCTGCCTTTCCTCGAGGCCAACAAGAAGGCCTATGAAGCAGGCGAGGAAACCTTCCGTTTCGAGGCGCTGGGCCTTCCTTATGAGCAGGGCACCTTCCGTTATCAGGTGAAATGTCTGAGCGAATTGCGCCACCGGTTCCAGAGCCTGAGCGGAGAGGCAAAGGCTCGCCTCGAACCGGCCCTTGAAAAAGCCGGGCTTCTGACGTCCCTCAGCGCGCCTGCATAAATGAACACGCGGCTGTGAAGCGCGGGGTCTTGCGGCAGCGGGCCGGGGCGGCTTAACTCCTGCCATCGAAATTCTTGGAACAGGGGAGGAAACCCATGAACCGCGTCCTCGCGCATCTCGGCACGAAATATCCCATCATCCAGGCCCCCATGGGCTGGATCGCCCGCTCGCAGCTCGCCTCCGCCGTCTGCGAGGCGGGCGCGCTCGGCATCATCGAGACCTCGTCCGGCGAAACGGAGGCCTGCAAGGCCGAAATCGAAAAGATGCGCGAGCTGACGGACAAGCCTTTCGGAGTCAACCTGCCGATCCTGTTCCTGAAGGACCGGGCGATGCTGGACTATGTCTGCGCCTCCGGCGTGAAATTCGTCACGACCTCCGCGGGCAGCCCGGCCAAGTTCATCGAACCGCTCCATGAGGCCGGCATCATCGTTTACCATGCGGTCCCGACGCTTGAAGCGGCGGTGAAATGCGCGGAAGCGGGCGTCGATGGCCTGGTGGTGGAAGGCGCCGAAGGCGGCGGCTTCAAGAATCCGGAAGAAGTGTCCACGCTGGTGCTATTGCAGGCGATCCGCCGCGAGGTGGACCTGCCGCTCGTTGCAGCGGGCGGCATTTGCGACGGCAAGGGCATGGCGGCGGCCTTTGCCCTGGGCGCGGAAGCGGTGCAGATGGGCACCCGGTTTGTGAGCGCCGCCGAAAGCCCGGTCCATCAGAACTATAAAGACGCCATTGTCGATGCGCCGGCCACCGGCACCTATGTGCTGAACAAGAAGGCCAGCCCCTGCATCCGCGCGCTCAAGACCGAGCGGACGAAAAAGATCCATCAAGAAGGGCTCATGCCGCCGGACACTTTCGCCCGCATTCTCGAGCTTTATTTCGGCGGGGACATGGAAGCCAGCGTCGGCCTTGCCGGGCAAACCGCCGGTCTCATCGACCGGGTGCGTCCTGCCAAGGAAATTATCGACGAGATGGTAAGCGAGTTCTTCGAAATTTCGGGCCGCATGGGCGGCTATGCCGAAGGCCGGGCCTTTGGCTGAAGCCGGAGGTGTGGCCGGACGGCGGTCACGCGGAAAAAATGCCGCAGGGCCGCCTCTTCGCCCGGTCTTTCCTCGATCTATCATTGACAGCAGGGGGCGGCGGCCTTAAACGTCGCCCCCGAACGCAATCGCACGTGCCTCTTGCCGTTTTCGGTTACGTAACGACGTACGCGTCTCACTCTGCAATTTCTGGCCCCCGCCGGTTGGGCGGGCTGGGTTCCGAGGGAGAATGCGATGCTCTATTCGAACGGTAGGGGCTAACGCCCCCGATTAAGCCGCTAAAGCCCGCCAATTCTGAGGGCGCACGTGACGCGGAGCGCACGCGAACGGCAAACAAAATCCAGAATATCTAATTTTGTTCGGTTCGGCCTCGGCCTCCAGGCGAAGGCGGGACCGGGTCAATCTATCAGTTGTGGAGAAGCCCATGTCTTTGAACAATGGCCTCTTCCAATTGGGGATCGACTTGCAGCGTGGCTCAAGCAACACCCAAGCGGAAGTTCAAGCAGAAGTAATCGAATTCAAAGCCCCTCACGGCGAAGTCACGGCGGACAGCTCGTCCGACGAACGCAAAGACTTCTTCATCGTGAAGGACGGCGAGAAATATGCGGGCACGCACCTCATCATCGAGCTGGCGGGCGCGAAGTTCCTCGACAGCATCGAGAAGATCGATGCGGCGATGCGCGAATGTGTGGAAAAGGCGGGCGCGACGCTCCTGCACATCCACCTTCACCACTTCACGCCGAATGGCGGCGTGTCGGGCGTGGCGGTTCTCTCCGAATCCCACATCTCGATCCATACCTGGCCGGAAGCGGACTATGCCGCTCTCGACGTCTTCATGTGCGGCGATGCCCGCCCGCATGAATGCGTGGAAGTCCTGCGCGCGCATTTCGAGCCCACCGATGTAGTGGTGGACGAGCTGCGCCGCGGCAAAGGTCTCGTCTGAGCAGAGGAGAGGCCTATGTCCGGCGAGCGGTGGGTCACTGAAACCCTTCATGACGGTCTGCGCTGCGCCTTCCGCGCGGACGAGGTCATCTATGAAGAAGAGACCGAGCATCAGCATCTCGTAATCTTCGAAAACGTCAAATTCGGCCGCGTGATGTCGCTCGACGGCATCACGCAGGTGACCGAGAAGGACGAGTTCGTCTATCACGAGATGATGAGCCATGTGCCCATCCTTGCCCATGGGAACGCCAAAAAGGTGCTCATCATCGGCGGCGGCGACGGCGGTGTGCTGCGCGAAGTGCTGCGGCACAAGACCGTCGAGAAATGCACCATGGTCGAGATCGACCGCTCGGTCGTTGATATGTGCGTCGAGTATCTGCCTATGATTTCGGCCGGCGCCTTCGATGACCCGCGCACCGATCTCGTCATTGCCGATGGCGCGAAATTCGTGGCCGAGACGGACGAGCGCTATGACGTGGTGATCGTGGACTCGACCGATCCCGTCGGCCCCGGCGCCATTCTCTTCAGCGAAGAGTTTTACAAGAACGCCAAACGCTGCATGGCGGGTGGCGGCATCATTGTCACGCAGAACGGCGTCCCCTTCCTGAGTATGAGTATAGGAAGAACAAACGCCTTCATCCGAGTATATGAGGCCAGTCCGTCGTCGGCAACAGGACCTCGCGCGGGGTTTCGTCGGGGTTTTTTGTGGTCGCGAGGTACGCCGGTTGTTGCTTGGCGGTTGCTTGGCGACGTGAAATCGGCTGCCTGGCGGGCAGTGAACGCGCCGGGCCCGGTGTTGATACGAGTAGACCCTTACCGCCCGAGCCAGCGGCCAGCGGTTTGCTTGAAGTCAGTTCAGCCAGATGTCAGGTGAAGCCGCGGCGCCGGCAGCCCCGGTAGCGGCCTGGGCGGTGCACGCGCCGCCGGAAGCTGATACGCCTGTGGCATAGCGCCCGTTTTCTCCAGATGATCGAGAATTGACCGAATGACGGCGGGGTCCTCGATGGTGGCGATGATCCGCACCTCGCCCCCGCAGGCCTCGCAAGTGGCAATGTCGATGTCAAAGACCCGCTTGAGGCGCTGCGCCCAACTCATGGCGGCGCGCCGCGCGCCGGGTGGTTTGACCTCGGGGCTGGCGCGTCGGTTTGGATTCCCCTTGCCCCGGTGCGCCGGTGTCACCTGGGCCCGCCACTGGCTATTTGGGGCAAAGACCCCGTGAAAGCGCGTCAGATTCACCCGCGGCCGCGGCACCAGCGCGGCCAGGCGGGCCAGGAAATCCAGCGGCTCGAAGAAGACGTGGGTCGTTCCATCGCGGTACGGGGTCTTGAGCTGGTAACGCACTAGGCCGTTGTTGGTCAACGACAGACGCTTTTCCGATACCGCGGGTCGGCTAATGTAGCGACACAAGCGTTCCAGCTTATCGCGCTGATCGGCCCGCGCGGCCACGCCCGCGTGCAGCGAGAAGCCACCCACTTGGCCGATGCCGTCCCCAAAGGAGGGATCCTCTGCCGGCAGCGTTTGCAGTGTCATCACCTTGCGTCCGGCGTTGGGCCCCACTGCAATGCGATAGGTAATGGAATGGCCCAGCACGCTGCTCATGGGGTCCTCATCAGGGTCTTCGCCGGCCAAGTAACTATTCTCGGCGTCGCGCTCCAACAGTCCCTGGCGCTCCAGGTAGCGCCCGACCCGGCGGGCGATGGTGTCGGCCAGGTGGGTGAGCTCTACACTCAGCGGCGCCTTGACCCAGCGAAAGCGAATCCGGCCATCGCCGCGCTCGACATACACCCCGTCCAGAAACAGCATGTGGAAGTGAAGATTGAGATTGAGCGCGCTGCCGAAACGCTGGATCAGCGTGACCGCGCCGGTGTGCGCACTTTTGCGCGTGAAGCCCGCCTTCTTAATCAGGTGCGTGGCGATGACGCGGTAGACGATGGCCAGCACATGGGTCATCACCTCGGGCTTGTTAGCAAACAAAAAGCGCAGCGGGTAGGGAAAGCTCAGGACCCACTGTCTGATGGGCTGCTCGGGAAAGACCTCATCGACCAGCAACGCCGCGGCTTCGGCCATGCGCCGCGCTCCGCAACTGGGGCAAAACCCCCGGCGCTTGCAGCTAAAGGCCACCAGCCGCTCGGCGTGGCAGTCATGGCAACGCACGCGCAAGAAGCCGTGTTCCAATCGCCCGCAGCGCAGGAACTCGTCGAATTCGCGCTGCACATAGTGTGGCAGCGGCCGACCCTCGCAGGCCATCTGCTCGACAAACGCGGGGTAGTTGTCTTCGACGATCTGGTAGAGCAGCGTTTGCTCGGGACGATGGCGCTGGTAGCGCCGTGCATTCGCTCTCGATGCCGGGTTCCGGTCAGGCTTGCCCCAGGCTTGTCCACCGGCGCGACAGCAAACCCCGCCGGAGGGCGCTTGGCGGCGCTGCGATGTGGTGCGAGTCATGGTTTATAGAACTGTACATGCGTATGGGCTATCCACTTAGCTCCACAACTTCGAGTACTGTACATAACCCCAGTAGTGGTACTGTACACAAATGCCCGAAGCAAGCAAGGACTATCCCGGCAACTGGCGCGAATTTCATGCGTGGTTTGCGACAGAGCAGGCCTGTATTGAGTACCTGGAAAAGGTCCGCTGGCCAGAGGGCTTCGTCTGCCCGAGCTGTCAGGAGCACGCCGAGCCCTATCGCGTCAGCCGGTCTCGGTTCGTGTGCAGGGCTTGCCGGTATCAATGCACCGTCACGGCCGGCACGATCTTCGAGAAAACGCGCACGCCGCTACAGGTCTGGTTGGCAGCCGCGTGGTACATCACGAATCAGAAGCAAGGCGTCAGCGCCTTGGGGCTTCAGCGCGGCTGGGTCTAGGCAGCTATCAGACCGCGTGGACGATGCTGCATCGATTCCGGCGCGCCATGGTACGCAGTGGTCGTGACAAGCTTCGGGGAACGGTCGAGATCGATGAGACCTACGTGGCCATCACGGACCGATCCGTAGGTCGTTCAATTAAAGGCAAAAAGAGCCGGACCGGCCATGCATTCGTGGCCGTAGCAGTGGAGATCATCGAGCCGAAAGGCTTTGGTCGCAGCGCGTATATTGCTGATCAGCGCCGTCAAAAAGCATCGAAGTTACATGCCGCAGTTGCTGGAGACGATAGAGCCAGAACGGATTAACATGGTGAAACGATAAACAGATAGCAGTTGTTAAAAAGGATGCGGGTTAGTCTTTTGCTAAAAAGATAGGGCTGATGCGCACAGCACCATACGCCATACAGGGAAGGTGGCAGAAAACGTTATGAAAGTCTCAGTAGCAACGGACAGGCTCACCTTTACGCCGCTCACCGACGCGGACCTGCCGGTGTTGCATGACTGGCTGGGTCGCGAGCATGTCAGTCGCTGGTGGGGGCCGCAGCGTAGTCTTGAAGAGGTGATTCGCGATTACCATCCGGCCCAGCGCTGTTTCGGTGGCGCCATGTTTTTCTTTATCCGCCTGGATGACGAGCCGCTGGGGTTTATTCAGGGGTATGCGCCCATTGAACATCACCATGAAGGCTGGTGGCTGGACATTGATGACCCGGGCATACGCGGGGTCGATGTGTTTATCGCCAGCAAGAGTCACCTGGATCATGGGCTGGGCACATCGGCGGTGAGGGCTTTTGTGGACCAGCTGTTTGATGATCCCCTGGTCACAGAAGTGATCGCCGACCCGGCGCCGGATAACCTTCGCGCCATCCACTGTTTTCGCAACGCCGGTTTTGTGGCTCGCCAGGTGGTGAAGACACCGGACGGGCCAGCCCTGCTGATGACCTGCCCCCGCTCCTGATGGCTGTTGTGATAGCGAGCGACAGATCTGGTGCGGCCGAAACCGCGCTCTATGATGAGGCCTGCCTGTGCGCCCATTTGCACCAGAGCAGTGAAATTGCCGTGCCGCCTTTCCGACCACTGGTGGCAGCCGGGGCACCAGCGTTGATCAGATTTCACTCAGCGGGATCGGCCCTGTGACATAATTCCGGTATGAATGAGAACTCATGCCATGCCAGCGGTTGAGCGCAATCCGCTGCCCATCACCGATCTGCTCGACTGGAGCGATCGGGACAAGAGCCTGTTGCTGTCGGTGCTCACCGGCCTGCTGATGCTCGGTTTTCTCGGCTGGCTGCTGTTGACGGTGAACTACACCCGTTTCGGTGAGCAGTTCCTGTCTGTGGAAGGGGCCGGGCTGGCCCGGGATATTTTCCTTTTCAACGTGACTGGCTGGCTGTTGCTGACCTGTTGGGGCATCGTCCTGCACAAGACCAAGCGTCACTCGGTGGCTTACCCCAATGTGTGTATCCATTTCTTCGGTTTTTCCTTTCTCGGCATTGGTTATGTGATGGGGCTGTATAACCCGATCATGGGCCTGGTGTTGGTAGGCTCGCCGCTCACTGGCTTTATTCTTTGGGTATACGGATTAAATGGTTGATCTTACCTTTGCATGAGAGTGAGGCAAACCGACATCTCATCGGATTATCTGGTTGGTACTCCAACCTACTGCTGATGCATGCTTCCCTCGCTAATTCCAGCAAGAACCCCACACGCCTTAACTTCCCGGTCATCGTTGCAACGCGCTCTTAGTGAAACGAGTTGTTTCTCAAGCGCCTGTAGAGCGGTTATCTGCGAGCGCACATGAGAGATGTGATCATCGAGCAAAGCATTGACGGCGGTACAGGACTGATGAGGGTCGTCCTGATAGCGCTGTAGTTCGTGAATTTCTGCCAGTGACAGATCCAGGATGCGGCAGCGACGAATAAAGGCCAGCCGCTCAACGTGTTTCTCGGTATAGACACGGTAACCGTTCTCCTGCCGATCAGGCGGCGGCAACAAGCCCTGCCGTTCGTAGAAGCGGATCGTCTGTGTATCTACCCCTACTGACTGTGCCAACTGACCAATACGCATCGGGTTCCTCCGCAACGGATTCTCTACGCTATTGACCTTATAGCTACTATATAGTTTTAAATGAAAGCCCGATCACATTCAAGTGGAGTCATATCATGAGTAAAAACTGCGGAGGCCCCTGTGGCGACGATGCAAGGCCTGCGGCGGATACCGATATGCAGGCCTCCTCCGATGCGTCGGGGGAATGGGTCAGTGTTTATGCCGTGCCGAAGATGGACTGTCCATCAGAAGAGCGCATGATTCGCCTGGCCCTGAACGGCGTTGAGGGGATTCGGGCGCTGTCCTTCGACTTGTCGAACCGCCGGTTGAAGGTCGTGCATGACGGCGCGGTCGAGCCCGTCACCTCGAAACTGAAGACCTTGGGGCTAGGCGCCTCGCTTCAGGAAACCGTCGCTGCAAATCCGGAGACCATCAAGGCCGCCGAGTTTTCGGCAGCTTCTGCTAAGCAAGAATCC